>JAEEGF011925938.1_pt1 | contig 10920 bp, 9 predicted proteins | sample 9134171 | NCBI WGS metagenome assembly JAEEGF01 (sample SAMN16246542, study PRJNA631951) | gut metagenome | biome: gut microbiome; feature: rumen; material: AP-attached | host: Bos | place: Iran: Karaj | collected 2018-10
CGGGGTAACCTTCACAGGCGGGAGCTCCGGCGCCACGCGCTGCTGGTTCTCCATATATACGGCTCCGAGGTCGTTGACGGCCGGGCCGTTGATGCGAAGGTCGGCATCCCTCCAGGAGAGGAAGTACTTGTCCTGTATGTTGCGTCCTCCGATGTAGCCCGTCTGCCCGTCGATCAGCACGATCTTGCGATGGTCGCGATGTGGTGCCTTCGAGGGCCAGATAAAGTCCTGCAGCCAGCTGGGCTTATAGAAGAAACGCGTGTCGATGCTGTCGCGGTTGAGGCTTTCCAGTTTGACCTTGTCTTCCTTGTTGTGCGCGGCCTTGTCGACTATGATGCGCACGTCGGCGCCTTTGGCACGCTTGTCCCTGAGGATGTCCGTCAAAATGGTGCCGCTGGAGTCCTGGCGGAAGATGTAATGGTCGATGTAAACAGATTCGCCGGCCGATTCCAGGTCGCCCTTGAGCATCTCCCATTTCTGCCTTTGGTCGGGGATGATGCACAGGGTGTTGCTGTCGGTGGGCGGCATGCCGGTGTCGGAAGTCATGAGGGCGGCGAGCTCGCGGTAGTCTTCGTGGATGCTGGTGTACCGGGACGGGTCTTCGGTGATGACCGTCTTGTACATGGGTGCCCGGTAGCCGCAGGCGCCCAGCGTCAAAAGAACAGGTACGGCGAGGATTGCTCTCTTCATGGAGTCAAAGTTAGTGTTTTTTATATAAATAGTTTATATTTGTGAAACCAAAACTATTGATGATGAAACAGATTGTCGTTTTCCTGGTTGCGGTGATGACCCTCGCCGCCTGCTCCGCACAGCGGATGCCTTACAATACAAAAGACCCTTCCGAAGTCAACAGCAAGTCGAAGATCAAAACCTCCAACGCCGAAGTTACCGGATATACCAATATCTACGACTACCTGCGCGGCAAGGTGCCCGGACTGATCGTGGAAGGCACCGATGTCTTCATCCGCGGAATAGGCACTTTTAACGGGGCGAAGGCTCCGATGTTCATCGTGGACGGAGTGGAGGTGCAGAGTATCGCCAACGTCAATCCGCAGGACGTGGAGAGCGTTGAGGTAATCAAGGACGCCTCGGCGTCGATCTACGGCTTCCGCGCTGCCAACGGTGTTGTCAAGATCAACACCCTGAAGGGACGGAAGAGGGAGCGCTGATGATGCATCCCGGAAAGATTCTGGCTTTGCTGATGCCGGTCCTGCTGGCATCCTGCGAGTATTTCGTTCTTCCGGATCCGGATAATCCCGACCCCGAAGAAGGCACCTCGAATCTGGTAGAGCCGGTTGTGACGGTGGCTTATACGGTTACCGACTCGCTCGGCATCGCCAGCGCGGACTTTCCCGCCTGGGCATACGACACTGACGGCGTATACGGATCCCTGGTGTCTTCGATGATGCAGCAGAAGTGCAGCAAGAAGAATGCTGTCCTGGCTGCGGCGATGGCCTCCGAGAGCGGATCCGAGGCCCCGGAATGGGGATACCGGAACTTCACCGTATCGTATTCCAGCACCGATGCGCTTGGAAAGGAGGTCATCCTGTCTGAGCGGATAGTGATGCCCGTCGGAGTTGGTTTCACGCATTCGCCCAAGGGCATAGCGCTGGTGAACCATCCCACTATAGGCTCGAACCGGGAGTGCCCCACCATGGAAAAGGACCTGCTGGTGGGCCTGGCGGCGCTGGATTACGTTGCCGTGTTCCCGGACATGATGGGCTTCGGCGCGAGCAAGGACCGCATCCATCCGTATCTTTGCAGTGAGATTACTGCGCGCCATGCGCTCGACGGCGTGTTCGCGGCGCTGTGCCTCCTGCACGACAGGGGCATTTCCCTCGCCGGCGGCTTGGTGAACGTGGGCTATTCCCAGGGCGGAGCGTCTGCACTGGCTGTCCACAAGTATATAGAAACCGCACTTTCTGAGGATGCCAGGGGGCAACTCCGGCTGAAAGCGAGCTACTGCGGAGGAGGCCCGTACAGCCCCTCTGCCACATGGGACGCATACACGGCGGCGGATGACATTGAGTTCCCGGCGGCGGCGCCCATGACCATCATTGCGTTCAAGGAGGCATATCCCCGGGAAATGGAAGGCGTCGATCCATACGACTGCCTGTCGGAGCCGGTCCGCAAGGATACATTCCTTGACAAGGTGCTGAGCAAGGATTATTCGGTGTCACTTCTCAACGCGCATCTCAAACTTGCTGTGGGAAGCGCCCGTATGAGCGATATCCTGTCCCCGGCCCTGAAGGATGATGGTTCGGCGCTGCATGCCACCCTCAGAGGCCTGCTTGATAAGAACGAACTTGCCTCAGGATGGTCGCCGCAGAGCCCCGTACGTCTGTTTCATGTGCCGGACGACGAGGTTGTGCCTTACGTGAATTACGAGAAGGCGATGAGCGGCCTTGCCGGCGGCAAGGTGTCTGCGTTCAAGAGTCTCCTGACGCCTTCCGGCTCCCACTCTGCGGGTGGCGGGGTTTTCTATTTGCAGCTCATGGACGAGCTGTAGGGGGCAGGTGGTCAGTCGCCCAGCGTTGCGACCATGACGGCCTTGATGGTATGCATGCGGTTCTCCGCCTCGTCGAAGACGATGCTGTTCGGGCCCTCGAATACATCCTCGGTGACTTCGATGCCGTCCAGCCCGAACTTCTGGTACACATCCTCCCCGGCCTTGGTGTCCCTGTTGTGGTAGGACGGCAGGCAGTGCATGAATTTGCACTTGGGGTTGCCTGTGCGCTCCATCAGTTTGGAGTTCACCTGGTAAGGCATCAGCATGGCGATGCGCTCTTTCCAGACCTCGTCCGGCTCACCCATGGATACCCAGATGTCGGTGTAAATGAAGTCGCAGCCCTTCACGCCTGCGTCCACGTCGTCGGTTACGGTGATGCGGGCGCCCGTCTCTTCGGCAATCTTCCTGCACTCTGCTACCAGTTCTGCGGCGGGCTGGAGGGGCTTGGGAGCCACGATGCGTACGTCCATGCCCATCTTGGCGCCTCCGACCAGCAGTGAGTTGCCCATGTTGAAGCGGGCGTCGCCCAGGTAGGCATAGCTGACCTGGTTCAGGGGCTTGTCCACGTGCTCGCTCATGGTGAGGAAGTCGGCGAGAATCTGGGTGGGATGGAACTCGTTGGTAAGGCCGTTCCACACGGGTACTCCGGAGTACTTTGCGAGATCCTCCACGGTCGTCTGTGCGAAGCCGCGGTACTCGATGCCGTCGTACATGCGCCCGAGTACGCGGGCGGTATCCTTCATGGTTTCCTTGATGCCGATCTGGCTGCCGGTGGGCCCCAGGTAGGTCACGTGCGCGCCCTGGTCGTAGGCCGCAACTTCGAAGGCGCAGCGGGTACGGGTGGATGTCTTTTCGAATATGAGGGCGATGTTCTTGCCTTTCAGGCGCGGCTGTTCGGTGCCTGCGTATTTTGCTCTCTTGAGCTCCTTTGCAAGGTCAAGGAGATACTGGATTTCTTTGGGGGTAAAGTCGAGCAGCTTGAGGAAGCTGCGGTTTCTGAGGTTGTATGCCATATTGTTTAGAAATAATTAAGCTATGATTCTGGTTCCGCAGGAAGGGTCGTCGAGGGCCGCCGCCTCGGTGATGATGCACTCGCGGCCGCCGGCTTCCACGAAAGCGATGCCGGCACGGACCTTAGGGGCCATGGAGCCTTCTGCGAACTGCCCCTCGGCAAGGTACTTTTTCGCATCGGCAACGGTCATCAGGCCGAGTGCCATCTCATTTTCCTTGCGGTAGTTGATATAGACCTTGGGGACGTCGGTGAGAATGTAGAATTCGTCGGCATGCATGGTGACGGCGGCGAGGGCGCTGGCGAGATCCTTGTCGATGACGGCCTCCACTCCCTTATGCCCGTTCGGGGTTTGAACGACGGGGATTCCTCCTCCGCCCACGGTAATGACGATATGTCCCTCGCGGGCAAGCTGCTCCACGATATCTATGTTGTTGATCCTCACTGGCTTGGGTGATGCCACAACCTTCCTCCAGCCGAGTCCGCGGGGGTCTTGTTTATACGTTGCGCCATCCTGAGGGACCTCCTGGTAATAGGGGCCCACGAACTTTGTGGGATTGCTGAACATCGGATCGTCTGCCGCAACCTCCACACGGGTGACTATGGAAACTACATGGCGGTCGATGCCGGCCTCTTTCAGAACCTTCTCGAGACCGGTCTCGATGAGATAGGCAATCGATCCCTGGGTCTCGGAACCGCAGAAGTCCATCGGCATTGCGGGAAGGCCGAATTCCTTGCGCCCGGCCTCGTGCTGGAGCATTACGTTGCCGACCTGGGGGCCGTTACCGTGACCTATGACTATGTCGTAGCCGCGCTCTATCAGGTGGCGCAACTGGGCGCAGGTGCGGCTGACGTTTTCAAGCTGTTCGTCGAAGGTGCCTTTCTGGCCGGCGCGCAGGAGTGCGTTTCCGCCAAAGGCAACCATTGCAAGTTTGTTGTTCATAATGGGTTAATCTCTTATTAAAGGCAGGGTTGAACAACGCAGGAGGCCTCCCATCTTGGAGATCTCGCGGTAAGGGACGGTCTCGACCGTGATGCCCTGGGCTTCCAGCCACCCCTTCAGGCGGGTGAAGTGCTCCTCGATGACCACTGTGTCTTCGGATATGGAGAAGATGTTGGAGTTCATATAGTACATCTCTTCCAGGGTGAGCTCGAAGACGTTTTCCTCCCCGAAATACTCCACCAGATGCATTGCGTCGCGGGGATTCATGAATCCGGGCTTGTAGATAATGGCCTTGTCGCGGCCGACGGGCATGAACGTGCAGTCGAGATGAAGGATGCCCTCGTACGGGTCCGTATCCGACTTGCGGAGGTTGAGGGGGATTATCCTCTTGGACGGGAATATCATCCTGAGATAATCCACGGCAAGGCGGTTCGTGCGGGCCGTCTTGACCTGGGCGTAATCGGGGAAGTTGTACTGACCGAGAAAGATGGTGTCTCCGTGGAGGATGACATCCCCGCCTTCGACATGGACGGCCTCCGGAAGGTTGTAAATCTGTTTGTAGTGGATCTGCCCGTATATCGCTTCGTAGGCGTCGATCTCAGCCTGGCGGTCCGGGATGACGTTCGAAACGATGATCTTGTCGTCGATGACGAAGCCGACGTCGCGGGCGAAGACCTGGTTGCAATTTTTAACGCGGGCCGGACGATAGATCTTGACCCCGTACTTGAGCAGGACGGACTCGAAAGCATCCATTTCACGGGTGATGTCATCCTGGGCCGGATAAACTCCATTGAGGACGGATTCATACGACTTGGCGTCGAATGTTTCGTCAAGGCTGGGAACGGGGCCGTTGCTGTCCGGGAGTCCGAGAACGACTTCCCGCAGGCGACCCGTTTCTGATTTGACGGATACTTGCATATTGGTTATAGTTTTTCAGTGCGAAAGCAAAGATAGCCATACCGGCGCAAATAAGCAAGGACAATGTTTGGAATAAAGGCCAAAAAAGTCTAACTTTACGTCTTGCACGACAACCCTAAAAACTATAACCACATAAAACACTGTAATAATGGGAAAAAAATTATCCTCCGCTGATTACATCGCACTGGAGGAACGCTATGGAGCCCATAACTATCATCCCCTGCCAGTCGTCCTGGAGCGAGGCGAGGGGGTTTTCGTATGGGATGTTGAAGGCAAACGCTATTTCGATTTCCTGTCAGCCTATTCGGCTGTCAACCAGGGGCATTGCCACCCCAAGATCGTAAAGGCTCTCACTGATCAGGCACAGAAACTGTGTCTCACCTCCAGGGCCTTCTACAACGACTGCCTCGGCCCTTATGAGAAGTTCGCCACCGAGTTCTTCGGCTACGACAAGCTTCTCCCCATGAATTCCGGAGCTGAAGCCGTCGAAACCGCGCTCAAGCTTGCCCGCCGCTGGGGCTACAAGGTCAAGGGAATACCCGAGAACGAGGCCCTTATCATAGTATGCAACGGCAATTTCCACGGCCGTACCATCACTATCGTCACCATGTCCACCGACCCGGACAGCTACTCCCAGTACGGACCCTTCACCCCCGGATTCATCCAGATTCCGTACGACGATACGGAAACCCTGGAAAAGGTTCTGGACGAGAAGGGCGACAGGATATGCGCGATGCTGGTCGAGCCCATTCAGGGCGAGGCCGGTGTCTACGTCCCGTCGGACGGCTATATCAAGAAGTGCTACGACCTCTGCCACAAGCATAATGTGCTGTTCGTCGCCGACGAGGTCCAGACCGGCATCGGCCGCACCGGCAAGATGTTCGCCTGCGACCATGAGGGAGTGCGTCCCGATATGATTACCATCGGCAAGGCTCTCTCCGGCGGCACCCTTCCCGTATCGGCGGTGCTGGCAGACGACGAGATCATGCTTACCATCCTTCCAGGCGAGCACGGCTCCACCTTCGGAGGCTTCCCTTTGGCGGCAAAAGTCGCCGTCGCGGCCCTGGAGGTCATCAGGGATGAAAAGCTCACGGAAAACGCCGCCCGCCTGGGAGTCGTTTTCCGTGAGGAGATGGGCAAGATAAAGAGCCCGTTCTTTAAGTCGGTACGCGGAAAGGGCCTCCTGAACGCCGTCATAACGGAACCGCAGAACGGTATAGAGGCCTGGGACATCTGCCTCAGGCTGGCGGAAAAGGGCCTGCTTGCCAAGCCCACCCACAGGCACATTATCCGTTTCGCTCCGCCCCTTGTCATCACGGAAGAGCAGCTCCGCGAAGCCTGCGGCATCATCAAACAAGTATTCGAAGAACTCTAATAGCCATGAACAACGCAATCATTCAATTCCCCCTCCCCCAGAACGAGCCCGTAAAGGCTTACCTGGAAGGATCTCCTGAACGCAAGGCCCTGGAGGCCGAGCTGGAGCGCCAGTATAACACTGTTGTCGATATTCCCCTCATCATAGGCGGCAAGGAAATCCGCACCGGCGATGTCGGCAAGGTCGTATGCCCCCATGAGCACGGCCACGTCCTTGCCACATTCCACAAGGCAGGAGAAAAAGAGGTTCAGATGGCTATCGACGCAGCTATGGAAGCACACAGGGAATGGAGCCGGACTCCCTGGACCACCCGTGCCGCCATCGTGCTGAAGTGCGCCGAACTCCTGGCCACCAAGTACCGCCCCATAATGAACGCCGCCTGCATGCTTGGGCAGTCCAAGAACATCTACCAGGCAGAAATCGATTCGGCCTGCGAAACCATAGATTTCTTCCGCTACAACGTGCATTATGCGTCCAAGATCTATGCGATGCAGCCCCGTAACGGGGTCGGCAACCTCAACCAGACAGAGTTCCGCCCGCTGGAGGGCTTCGTGCTGGCGGTTACGCCGTTCAACTTCACTTCCATCGCCTCCAACCTCTGCATGACTCCCGTACTGATGGGCAACGTGGCCATTTGGAAGCCTTCCACCACGGCAACCCTGTCCAACTATTACCTGATGCAGCTTTACAAGGAGGCGGGCCTGCCGGACGGAGTCATCAATTTCCTGCCGGGCAGCGGCGCCATGATAGGTAAGGTTGCAACGTCTTCCAAATGGTTCTCGGGCATACATTTCACCGGGTCCACGGGCACGTTCAACAGCCTGTGGCAGCAGGCCGTCGCCAACCTCGGACATTATGTGAGCTATCCTCGTCTTGTGGGCGAAACCGGCGGCAAGGACTTTATCTTTGTCCACCCTTCGGCTGACGTGCGCGCAGTGGCAACCGCAGCCTTCTGCGGGGCTTTCGAATTCCAGGGACAGAAATGCTCCGCCGCATCCAGGATGTATATCCCCAAGAGCCTGTGGCCGGCAGTGCTGGACCAGATGAAACAGTTTGCCTCGGAAGTCCGCATGGGAACCGTCATGGACCCGGGCAATTACATCAACGCCGTTATCGACGAGGCCTCGTGGAACAAGATCGACGGATATCTTTCATGCGCCGAAAAATCGGCAGACGCCCGGATCGTGCTCGGTGGCGGCAGGGACAAGAGCGTTGGATACTTCGTGGAGCCCACCGTCATAGAGACTTCCGACCCCCATTTCAAATCGATGGAGGAGGAGATTTTCGGCCCTGTCCTCACCGTCTATCCTTACGATGACGACAAGGTCGACGAAGCCGTAAGGCTCTGTGACGAAACTTCGCCCTACGGCCTCACGGGCGCCGTATTTGGAAAGGACCGCCTTGCTGTGGAGAAGATTGCTTGCCAGCTTCGCTATGCTGCGGGCAACTTCTACATCAACGACAAGCCCACCGGGGCCGTTGTCGGTCTCCAGCCGTTCGGAGGAGCCCGCGCCAGCGGCACGAACGACAAGGCCGGCGGCGAGTTCAACCTCATTCGCTGGGTCATCCCCCGAGTAATCAAGGAAACCCTCGTTTCGCCAACCGATTATCGCTATACTTACATGAAGTAGCCGCAGTTGCGGTCAATTCAGGCGCTATTCCAGATATCGTTCCCTGAGTGTGAGGATGTCAGAGTCGCTCAGGCTCAGGGGACCTTTCAGATAGGCGTCCAGCGTGCCGTATTCCCTCTCGATCCTGTCCAGCGCCTTGACGAAATTGTCGGTGTTGGCGCCCAGGAATGACTTTACGACCGCCACTTCTTCGTCCTTTCCGCCCCAGAAACGCACTTTCCGGGAGTATTTGCGGACATCGTCTTCGTATACCCGGTTGGTGGCGTCGAAGTCTGCCACTATCGTTTCCCTGTCGGCTCCGAGTGCGGCCAGGAGCAGGGCGGAGGCTATGCCTGTGCGGTCTTTGCCCTGGGTGCAGTGATAGAGCACGGCGCCGCTTTCCGTTTCCAGGACAAGGCGGAAGAAGCGTGCAAACTGTTCCTGGCATTCAGGGTTGAACAGCAGCGTGGGATACATCGCTTCGGCCACTTTTTTCGCTTTCTCGTTGAAGGCGGCCATCACGATTATCTTCTTGACTTCGAACTTCTTGCGGCCGGTGAACCGCTTCTTCTCCTTCTCGGTGGCCTGTGCGGCCACGTTGCCGCTGGCGTCTATCGGAAGGCTCACGTATTCGGCACCCGGAACCATCCGGTCAGTCTTTCCCTGCAACTCGTCGTCCTGCCGGAAATCTATTACCTTAGCCACCGGAATGGCTGAGAGATACCGAAGGTCGGCATCCGTGGCGTCTGCCAGATGGGCGGTGCGGATTAACGCTCCGTCCTTGAGGCGCCGCCCGTCCCGCATGGCATAGCCGCCCAGGTCCCTGGCGTTGACGATGCTCTTTACCGGGAGAAACTGCTGGGCTGGAACGGGTACGGATGAAGCCATGATTGTGAAGAACAGGGGGAGCAGCCGCTTCATTAAAGGTAATACTGTTTGACGAGGCGCCTGACAAGGATGCCGAAAAAGAGTTTTTCCGGGAGCGTGGGGGCAACGAAATGTGTGCGCACGATTATGTCCAGGCATGCAAACTTGCCGGCAAGGGTGTCAAATTCCCGGTGGTCGTCATTTCCCGTATAGGCCTTTGCGAATGCATCCCAGAAACGGTGGAACTGCTCCATGGTCATGTGGAATATGTCCTGCACCTGTTTCATCGGCGCGTAGATGTTGCAAATCTGGAAAAGATGCCCGATATCGAACATGGGGTCGCCGTGGGCGAAGCGGTCAAGGTCTATCCAGTAATACTTGCCTCCGGACATGATGATGTTGCCCGTCTGGAAGTCTCCGTGGACGCAGTTGTCGCTTTCCGGAACGGTTTCGGCGAAGGCGCGGATCAGCTGCCGGTTTTTCCTGGACACGAAGGTGGCCTTGTCGATGGCCTGCAGCACCTGTTCCTTCCTGTTGGGGAAGAAGGCGGTATCGCAGGGCGTGGAGAAAAGGATCTTTCCGTTTTCGGCGAGGACTGCGGCCATCTCTTCCGTGCGTTCCGGCTCGTCGTGGCAGATGCGCGACAGGGATTTCTTCTCCTTTATCCGCTCCGAAATGGTCGCGTAGGCGTCGCCCACCATGACTATTTCGTGCATTTTCGGCGTACGGAGCCCCAGGCCTTCAACGGCCTTTGACACTTCGAATTCGTGCTTTACGGCCTCCAGCGTGCTGAGCCTTGCATTGTTGACCTTCAGGATCACGTCGGGACGATCCGGGTTCTCATACGTTTTCCCGTTGCCCCCCTGCCCGGTCTGGTGCCAGGCAGACAAATCGATTTGAGGATAGCTTAACATAGTGCAAATATAATACAAATAATGTGTAACCGCACACGTAACCCAAAAGACGCGTTGTTTCTGACGGCAAATGATTTTTCAAATAATTTTCCGATTTGCAAAGAGGTTTATTGAAAGTGAAAAGCGGCATGACGCAAACGGGGCCTATCTTTAAAGCATATAAAGAATTATTTGATTATGAGATTGCTCCGAGTACTTGCGCCAGTCCTGTGCGCATCTTTCCTTGCCACCGCCTGCATCGGCGACATCCTCAGCGATATCTTCGGCCCCGACACCCCTTACACTCCTACACCACCGGAGGAGAAAACCTATACCCTTACAGTCTCTCCTGCCGGTCCCGTCGAATTCCCCCCGGAGGGCGGCAGCAAGGAGTTCACTGCCAGCACGAACGCAGACAACACCGGTTGCTCATTCCCCAAGAATGACTGGCTGACCGTTTCTTATAACAAAACCAGCAAGGTGTACGTAGTCACCGTCGATTCCAATGATTCCGGCAGCGACCGTGAGTTCGAACTGTCATTCTACGCTAAGCTCAAAGGCAGCGACGAGAAGGTTGCCACAAAGGTTGTCAAATGCAAGCAGCCTTACGTAGAGGCAACCAAGGTCAGTGTCTGGGTCAATCCCGCCGCGCTTGACTTTACCGGCGATGGCGGCGAGATGAATACGGTTGTCACCTGGAGCGAGGGAGTGGAGATAGTCCGGTATGCTCCCAGAGAATCTGTAAAATCCTGGATTACATTGAAGTGGAAGGATTCGGACGGAAAAAAGCTGCTGG
>JAEEGF011952907.1_pt1 | contig 10920 bp, 9 predicted proteins | sample 9134171 | NCBI WGS metagenome assembly JAEEGF01 (sample SAMN16246542, study PRJNA631951) | gut metagenome | biome: gut microbiome; feature: rumen; material: AP-attached | host: Bos | place: Iran: Karaj | collected 2018-10
GTGTCGGGCTTTAAGCAATTCTTCCAGCCTTACGCTGAAAGGGTTCCTTTCCGTGTTCATGGTCTTTCTCCTTTTAGATTCTATGAATATTATAATCATTATTATCGTTATGTCAAGTCTTGTGCGAATATGTTGCGTCTACACGTCGATCGGAGCACAATATATGGATTTCATGTTAAGTAATTATTAACTGCATCCAAATCAGACACAGATTGCATTTTAAACAAGACAAAGGAGGCTCTTCCTTATGAAGTGCCTCCTCTCGGCGCTGTCTATTTCTTTGCTTGAGGTGCCGGGGCCGATGCCTTCATCCGTAGGGCGGCGTCCTATTCGCCCCCGGCACTGTTGCCGGACGCCGGTATCCTGGGGCGCTGCCACGTGAACAAGCTCCGGTCCTGTCGGGCCCGGGGTGCATCCTTGGCGATCCCTGTCTCTAGAACGTCAGGTGCATGCTCTTCATCGCGTCAAGGGTGCGCTCGAGGAGCTCGTCGAGGGTCCAGCCGAGGCGGTCGGCGCCCTGCTGGATGACGTCGCGGCTGCAGCCGGCGGCGAACTTCTTGTCCTTGTACTTCTTCTTGAGCGACTTGAGCTCCATGTCGTCGGGGCTCTTAGAGGGTCTCATGAGCGCGGCGGCGCCGATGAGGCCGGTGAGCTCGTCGACGGCGAAGAGCACCTTCTCCATCTGCTGCTCGGGCTCGTACTTCGAGCCGGTGAGGCCCCAGCCGTGCGAGCAGATCGCGCGGACCATCTCGGGGTCGCAGTCCTTCTCCACAAGCATCTCCTCGGTCTTGATGCAGTGCTGCTCGGGGAATTCCTCGAAGTCGAGGTCGTGCAGCATCCCGACGGCCGCCCAGAACTCCTCGCGCTCGGGATCGAACTCGCGGGCGAAATAGCCCATCACGCCCGAAACGATCTCCGCGTGCTGCCTGTGGAAGGCTTCCTTGTTGTGTTCAAATGTGAGTTCTCTGGCTTCCTCAAGCGTCGGTGTCCAGCTCATGATATCTCCTCCATAATAGTTTTTAATAAAAGCAGTCTAGCTTATCAAAATAGTTGATTTATTGTTTATTGATAAGTATAATATAAATACACGATAAGTGCAACCACACTAAAAAAAGACGAAGGGGCACGGCTTTTTGGTGTCTGCAGGATGCCGAAGGCCCGCGAAGAAAGGGGTGATGGACTTTGGACGCTGATCTGCGCCGGGACGCCGGCGAGATAATTAAACGTTCGATCGCTTCCGTCCTGCCGGACGAGGCGGTCAGAAGCGCCCTGTCCGACGCCAGGCTCGAGGGCAGGCTCCACGTCATCGCGATAGGCAAGGCCGCATGGCAGATGGCTTCCGCGGCAATGGACATACTCGGAAGCAGGGTCTCGGGAGGCTTCATCGCCACCAAGCACGGCCACTCGCAGGGGGAGCTTCCGCCGCTGAGGATCATCGAGGCGGGGCATCCGGTCCCGGACGAGGGATCCTTCGAAGCGGGAAGGGCCGGGCTGGAATACGCCTCCTCGCTCACAGCGGACGACACCCTGGTCTTTCTGGTCTCGGGAGGAGCCTCGGCTATCTTCGAGCTTCCCCTCGTGCCTGAGGAAGAGCTTTCGGACATAACGCGGCAGCTCCTCGCCTGCGGAGCTGACATACGCGAGATGAACCTCATCCGGAAGAGGCTCTCGGCGGTCAAGGGCGGCAAGTTCGCGAAGGCCTGCGGAGACGCGAGGATCTCCCAGATCGTGCTCAGCGACGTGCTCGGCGACGACCTCGAGACCATAGCCTCCGCTCCGGCGCATCCGGACAGCAGCGTCTGCGCTCAGGCGTTCGGAGTCGTCGAAAAGTACGGGCTGAAGCTCAGCGAAAGGGCTCTGGAGCTGCTCGCAGTCGAGACTCCCAAGGAGCTCTCGAACGTGACGACCCTCATAACCGGGAGCGTCCGCGTCCTCGCGCAGGCCGCTAAGGAGGCCTGCGAAGGGCTCGGCTACGAGACTGTGATACTGACCGACGATCTTCGCTGCGAGGCAAAGGACGCGGGGCGCATGCTCGGAGAGCTCGCCCGGCAGAAGTGCGCCGAAGGGGCGCGCTCCATGGCCTTCATCGCGGCGGGGGAGACCGTCGTGAAGCTGAGGGGAGACGGCCTCGGCGGCCGCAACCAGGAGATAGCGCTGTCGGCGGCGGAGCTCATAGACGGGCTGCCCGCGGCGGTGTTCTCGGTGGGTTCGGACGGGACCGACGGTCCCACGGATGCGGCGGGCGGTTATGTCGACGGGGAGAGCCTCGGGGAGATGAAGGCCCTGGGCATCGATCCGGCTGAAGTCCTCGCGCGCAACGATTCCTACCACGCGCTCGAGGCGATAGGGGGTTTAATAAAGACCGGCCCCACGGGCACCAACGTCAACGACGCCGCGGTGCTGCTGATCAGGGGCTGAAGGCCGGGCGCAGGGGGCGCCGGGCCGCCTGTCAGGGACTGTTAATACTGTGTCCGGCCGGAGCCGGCACGCTGCCGGCGGCAAGGCCGGCATGAAACGAGGGGATCATGAATATAGATTTTTACAGGAATTATATTGAGATAGTGGACAAGGGGACGCTGTCGGCTGCCGCGAGGGAGCTGCACGTGGCCCAGTCCGCGCTCAGCAACCAGCTCAAGCAGTTCGAGGAGGAGTACAAGACCCAGCTCCTCATCAGGTCGTCGCGCCAGATGGAGCTCACCGACGCGGGACGCATACTCTACAAGAGGGCGAAGGACATCATCGCGCTGGTCGATGCCTCCTACAAGGAGATCGACGCCTGCATCGAGGGCTCGCAGGGCATACTGCGCCTCGGCGTGACCCAGGCCTATCCGGACAACTACGTCAACAACCTGCTCGTGGGCTTCCAGAGGGAGAATCCCGAGGTCAAGTTCGAGATCCGCGAGGAGGACTCGCGCGAGGTGCTCGAGCTCCTCAAGGCCGGCGTCATCGAGATCGGCTTCACGAGGATCAACGGCCACATCCCGGCCAACTTCAACGAGGAGACCTCCATAGTCGAGCGCATGAGCATATTCTGCAGCCGCAACAACCCCTGGATCAAACCGGAGGAGGAGACCGTAGCCTTTGAGAGGCTCGGCGGGATGACTCTCGCGATCTCCCGCGGCGTAGAGGAGCAGCTGACCGAGATGTTCGAGAGGGCCAACATCAGCCCCGAGATCCTCAGCGTTTCGACCTCCAGGAGCAACACGATGATGTGGGCCGAGGCTGAGGCCGCGGTCGCGATCATCCGCACCAACAGCACCGAGCAGATGGAGTACCACAACACCTTCTGCCGCCCGCTGGTGAGCGACGATCCGACCCTGCAGGAGATGCTGCAGACCTCCAGGTCCATCATCACTCTCAAGAATCACATCCTCTCCGCCGTCGGCGCGAGGTTCGTGAACTACATGAAGGAGCACATAGAGATCGTCAGATAGCCGGCGCCCCGGAAAACGAGAGGGCAAGGCAGCTTCGCGCCCTGATATGGCGCGGAGACGGCCTGGGCGCAGCTTCGGTGATCGAAAGAGCGGACCCGGCCGCAGGCTACAGGACCTGCGGGGGTCCGCTCGTTGTATTTTTTGTCCGCCTCTACAGCCTGTGCATCAGCTCCCTGGTCGCGGCGTAGGCCTCGTCGTAGACCCTGCGGTAAGGCGCGTAGAGCTCGTGCATTCCGGGGCGCGGCTCCACGGTCTTCGCGGGCTTTACGATCTTCTTCAGCTCGGGGAAGCCGCTGAACACTCCGCAGCATATCCCCGCCATCAGAGCGTCGCCGTAGCTCGCGCCTATCGTGACCTCCATTATGTGCAGGGGCTCGCCTATGATGTCGGCGGCCATCTGCATCCAGACGGGGTTCTTCGTTCCGCCGCCCACCGCGAGCAGGTTGAGCGGAGCGATCTCGTTCTCCTTGAGTATGTCCACGTGCTGCGCGAAGCCGAAGCATATGCCCTCGATCGCGGAGCGGTAGAGGTGCGCCTTCGTGTGCTTGAGGGTGAGGCCTATGATAAGGCCCCTTGCGTCCGGGTCGTTTATCGGCGTGCGCTCGCCCGCGAAATAGGGCAGGGTCACGAGGCCGTCCGAGCCCGCGGGGACCTTCTCGAGCTCCCTCATCATCGCGGCGTAGGCGTTCTCCCCTCCGGCCTTTTCGGCGTCCAGGAGCTCCGAATAGAGCTCGTCTCTGAACCAGCGCGTGACCGTTCCGCAGTTGTTCGTGCCCGCGGAGACGCTGTAGCAGCCTGGGATCAGGAAGCCGCCGCCGTGCACGCGCTCGTCGCTTATGAGGCGGTCGGTGCAGCAGTACATGAACATCGAGGAGCCCATCTGTATCATGGTGTCGCCGTGGCTCATCACGCCGACGCTTATGGACTCGGACGAGGAGTCTCCGCTTCCCGTCATCACGGGGGTGCCCTCGGCGAGGCCTGTCAGCGCCGCTGCCTCGGCGGTGATCCTTCCCGCGAGATCGGTCACGACCTGGCCGCGCGGGAGCTGGTCGGGGCGGCAGTAGGGCGCGCACATCTCCTCGTTCACGCTCCCGTCCGCGTTGTACAGGGGCTTGAAGGAGGCGGTGCAGAGGAAGCGGTCAAGCTTGAACTCGCCCGTGAGTCTCGCCACGAGGAACGAGGTCCCCGTGAGGAACTTGTAGGTCTTCGCGTAGACCTCGGGCTCCTTGTTCTTGATCCAGAGTATCTTGGCGGCGACGTCGTCGGAGCAGATCAGGCGGCCGAAGATGCGCCTGACGCCGTCCTCCCCGTACATGCGGGTCATCTCCTCCCACTCATCGGAGGCGCGCGCGTCTATCCCGTAGAGGATGGCCTTGCGCAGCGGCCTGAGCCCGCGGTCAACCGGCACGAGGCAGGTGCCCAGAGTGCTGAGGCCGAGCGCGAGTATGTCCGTATTCGCGATCCCCGTCTCCCTCAGGAGCTGGTTCGAGATCTGCAGCACGTCCTTCAGCCAGACCTCCTCGGCGTCGTGCTCGTAGAAGCGCGGCTTCGGATTCTCCATTCCGTGAGCCGCGGAGGCGGTGCGGATGACCCGTCCTCCGGTATCTATGATGACGCCCTTGCTCTCGTAGGTGCCGACGTCTATTCCCATCAGGTATTTCATTTGGCTCTCCTGTCCTGCGCTCTAAAGCTCCGCCCTGTAAGCGCGCACTATGTCCATGAACTCCTTGACGCGGGCCGCGTCTGCCATCTCCGCGAACTTCCCGTCCTTCTTGAAGGCGGTTCCTACGACGGCTCCGTCGCAGATGCTGAGCTTCTCGCGTATGTTGGCGGCGGTGCAGCCGGTGTTTGCGAATACGGGAACGCTCCCCGCCGCGGACTTGATCTTTTTTATGATCTCCGAGTCGGTCTCGCTCCCCGCGGAGGCTCCGGAGGCGCAGAGCGCGTCGGGCCTGCAGGAGAAGACTATGGACTTGGTGACGGCCTCGATCGGCCTCTCGGCTATGAAGCGGTCTCCCTCGGGATTCGCCTTGAAGAAGAGCTTCAGATCCTTCAGGCCGAGGGCCTTCTTGCGCCTGAGCGCGGCGGAGACGTCGGTGTCGATGATGCCGTAGTCGCCCGCGTAGGCCCCGGTGAAGGCGTTTCGCGCGAAGCTCGCGCCCGTCGCCGCGGCGAGGTCTATGGTCGCGATCGCGTTGTGAGCGATGTTCACGCCGAAGGGCACGGAGAGATCCTCCTTCAGGCGGCCGATGATGTAGGCTATCGAGGCCAGGGCAACCGGGGAGATCTGCTTCTCGTAGGGGATGGAGAACTCGTTGGCGATGAGCACTCCGTCGACGCCGCCCTCCTGCAGCGCGGCGAGCTCCTCCCTCGCGCAGCGGACGACGTCCTCTATGGTCGTCCCGTCCTCGAACAGGGGGTCGCCGGGCAGCGCCCTCAGGTGCAGCATGGCTATGATGGGCTTCTTTACGCCGAACATCTCATCGGTCCACATGGTATCTCCTCTCCGCCGCGGGGCCGCTCGCCCTGCAGGCCTACGGTATGCGCCGGTCTTTCGCTGCCGGCGCCCTGAATAAGCTTTTCAAATAAGTATATCACAGCGCGATGTGGTATAATCAATAAAACAGGCAGTCTTTGGGGAACGAAACACCGCCGGGCGGCTTCGGAAGCCGGATCCGGCCTGAACCAGGAAAGGAGAGGGCGATGTTCGAAAGATTCTTTTTCTACGGATTGTTCGGGATTCCCGCGCTGCTGTTCTTCGTCTTCGCGTACCTCGCGAGGCAGATAAAGAAGAGGATGAACTCCGGCGAGATCAAGACCTCCACCGGAGCGCTGCTCATCACCGTATGCATGATACCCGCGGCGTTCTGCGGATTTTTCCTGATACTGCTGATCGGCGTCTTCACCGGGATCATCCCGCTGATGTAGGGCCTGCGGGACGGAGGCGAAAAGGCCATGAAAGACAGCACCTTCAGAAAGCTGCTCGCCCTGGTTATAGCGGCGGGGCTTATCAGCGCCGCGGCGCTGACGGCGAAGACCGTTCAGCTCAGGCGCAGCGTTTCGATACTCAGCTACATCTCCACTGAGGGGATATAGCGTCCGCGGATGCGCGCGGCCGCGTTCCCGGAAAAAGACCCCGCGTCAGGCGCGGAGCCTCATATAGCTCATATAGAAATCAAGAGCCCGGAGAGCGTATCTCCGGGCTCTTTTATAGCTTTTGCAGTCCTCTGGGGCCGGCAGACTAGACGTCTACGCCTCCGTCGACGCGGATCAGCTGTCCGTCGACGAACGAGGAGTCGGTGGTGGCGAGGAAGAGCGCCACGTGGGCGATCTCGGAGCCTTCACCTACGCGGTGGAGAGCGGTGCGGGCGATCATCGGATCGAACGCGGCCTCTCCGCCTACGGAGTCGAGCATCGCGGTCTTGATGGCGCCGGGGCAGATGCCGTTGACGTGGATGGTGGGAGCGAGCTCGTTGGCCATCGCCTTGGTGAGTCCGACCATGGCGTGCTTGCTGGTAACGTAGGCTACGAAGCCCCAGTGAGCGGCCCAGCCGACGATGGATGCGATGTTGATGATGTGTCCGTCGCCCTTGGCCTTCATGACGGGGGCGACCTTCTGGCTGAGCATCAGAGCGCTGGTGACGTTGATGTTGATGTCCGCCATGAACTCCTCAGCGGTGATGGTGGCGAACTGAGCCAGGGAGAGCATTCCGGCGTTGTTCATCAGGATATCGATGGTGCCGTAAGCTTCCATAGTGGCGTCGAAAATGGTGCTGGCGAAGTTGGGATCAGCGGCATCGGCGAGCACATAGATGGCCTCGCCGCCGTCGGCCTTGATCTTGTCGACGACTGCCTGGGCGCGCTTCTCGTTGCGTCCGGTGACTACTACCTTAGCGCCTTCTTTCGCGAAGAGATACGCGGTGTCCCTTCCCATTCCGGAGGTGGAGCCGGTAATGATGGCGACTTTTCCGTCAAGTCTTCCCATAAGGGTCTCCTTTCTTGTCGGATCCGACTGTTTGATTGTGGGGAAATAGGTGCTGAGCGGTGAGGGGGACTTCCGGAGCGGGCCTCAGACCGGCCTGGAGCGGCAGTTTGCTCACTGTTTCGATATATTATATATCGAATAATCCGGCCTTGTAAAGAGTTATTAGCCACTAACGACGCTATTTCGATGATATAATGCTTATGAAAGACATTGAGGCGCCCGCAGGAGCCCGCGCGGGAGAGGTACCGGACGCCGGAAGCGACCGGCCTGTATCAGAGAAATGATGAAAACAGAAAACGCAAAAGAAAAAGGGGCGCCGGGAGCGCGCGCAAAGCTTGTGAGGCAGATCGCGGTGCTGGCCGCGGCGGCGCTGCTCTTCGCGCTCTTTGACCTCTGCATCTACCAGGTCTTCACGCGCCGCGTCGTAAAGACGCAGAGCGCCGGCATGCTCGCGAGGTCCGTGGAGCTCGCCGACTACCTGCCGTTCGAGGGCATGGGCGCCGAAGGCGCGGGCGAAGCGGGCGGCGAGGGCACAGGCCGTCGCGAATACGGCTATGCCTTCACCATACCCTCCGACATAGGCCTGACGGGGGATCATTCACAGCTTCCCGTGCTCGACGGCGCGGCGGCGCTCTACCCGGTGTTCTCCGGGATCGCCGGCTCGCTCTACCCGGAGGGGAGCTGCCCCTTCGACGGCAGCTATTTCCTGCCTGGCAGCAGGCTTCAGATGAGAAACACACGCGCGGCCTACAAGGCCATAGTCGACGGCGACGCCGACATAATCTTCTGCGCGCCGCCCTCCGATGAGCAGCTCGCCTACGCGAAGGAGCAGGGCGTCGAGCTCGATCTCATACCCATCGGCCGCGAGGCCTTCGTCTTCGTGGTCAACTCGAACAACCCCGTGGATAGCCTCACGCAGCAGCAGGTCAGGGATATATACAGCGGGAAGATCCGGAACTGGAAGGAACTCGGCGGCGATGACAGGCACATCAGCGTCCTGCAGCGCAACCCCGGCAGCGGCAGCCAGACCGCGATGCTCGCGTTCATGGGCGGCGTGCCGATAAAGGACGACCGCCTCAGCTTCCTCGGAAGCTCCATCGGCTTTTCCTTCAGGTACTACGTCTCCGCGCTGAGCGGGACGAGCGGAGTCAAGATGATCGCGCTCGACGGCGTCTATCCCAGCCCTGAGAACGTCAGAAGCGGCGCCTATCCGGTCGTTTCGGAATTCTTCGCCGTGCGCCGCGCGGGCGAGGACGATCCCAACGTGGACCGGATCATCGAATGGATACTCGGCCCGGACGGCCAGGAGCTGATCGAGCGCAGCGGCTACGCGGGAGTGTGAGGGGCGCTGGGCACCCTGATTCTTGGCTCTTTTGCTCATTTTCGATACGGATAAAGAAAATGAAAATGAAAAAACCCTTGGAATTCCAAGGGTTTTCGTTTCGTTGGTGGATCATCAGGGACTCGAACCCTGGGCACCCTGATTAAGAGTCAGGTGCTCTACCAACTGAGCTAATGATCCGCGCTCTCGGTCAAGCAACAATTATATTAGCACCGCGCCCCATGGGTGTCAAGCGGGAATTTCATTTCTTTTCAAGGCTTTTTGAGGCGCCGGAGGCTCTTTTGAGGGGCGTCTCGGGCCGTTCCGGGCGGCGCTTTTTCTTGCTACGCACTGTTAAATATAATATAATATTATGACTTATAATTTTCTTCAGCACGGAGGACTGTTTAATGAAGTGCGCTGTTTGCGGATATGATGTGCCGGAGGGCAAGGAATACTGCCCGCTGTGCGGCACGAGGATGGAGCCGGCCGAGCCGCAGCCGTCCGTCATAGCCGATGATGAACCGATGTTCAGGAATACCAGTGAGCCGGAGCGCCGTTTCGATCCCGCCAAGGACGACGCGGTCTTCGACTGGAACACCTACGATTTTCCGAAGCCCCAGGGCTTCAGAGACATAACGATGGACTGGTCCTCGGCCGATTTTTCGGAGGCCGTGGAGCGCGCTGCCCGCGAGATGGACAGACGCGCCGGCAAGGAGCCCGCGGAGAGTCCCGCGGAAGCTGAGAACGCAGCGTCTGCGGCTCCGGTCGTTCCCGCGAGAGCGGCAATACCCGCAGAGCCCGCCGCTCCGGTGAGCCCGGTAGCTCCCGCGGAGACTTCGCCAGAGCAGCCCGAAGAGCGCCCGATCACGGAGCAGACGAAGGCCGCGGCGCCTGAGCTTCAGCCTGCCGAGCCCGAGAGGCACGTCCGCCCCGAAGCGCCGCGCTTCGGCCTGGACGAGGACGGCCCGAGGCTCAATATTCCCGACTTCAGCCTTCCGCCCATCACCTCGAACGCGAGAAGCGGGATGGAGAAGGTTATCGAGCCTCTCGGCGATGAACCCGCGGCTCAGCCGGCTCCCGCAGCTTCGCTTCACGAAAGCGCGGCCCCGCTTAGCGAAAGCGCCGCTTCGCCCAAGGAATCCGCTCCGCAGCCTCAGGACGACGTGCGCATAGCGCATAAGGGAGGCCTTTCCGTGTCCTTCCCGTGGGACGAGAAGCCCGCGGACGCCGCAAGAGGCGCGCTGGACAGGGGCACCCGCGAGTTCAACTTCGAGCCCGAACCCTTCGATTTCGGAAAGACCAAGATCTACGAGCACAGCGCCTCCGACTGGCTCCCCGCCTCGGAGAGCGAGAAGGAGACCGCTCAGCCTGCTCCCGCGCAGGAGAGCGCCCCGATAAGCGCCGCGAGCCCGGCGGCTCCCGTTCCCGCTGCGGACGCCCCCGCGGAGCCCGTTTCCGCTACGCCTGCGGCTCCCGTTTCAGCTCCCGCCGAGTCGCGCTGGGATCCCTCGTCCCTCAAGAAGGAGGACGACGAGGACGTCAGCGAGGGCTGGCTCAAGGGACAGATCTCCTACAGGAAGGATCCCTACTACAGCAGGAGCGAGGAGCCCGATCTCAGCGATCTCTCCGAGCGCTCGCCGGAGCAGTTCTTCACCTTCAACAGAAAGAACGAGGAGTTCCAGAAGCTCCTCGATGCGGAATACGAACGCCTCATGAGCGTGCGCAAGGGCTTCGAGGCGCCCGAGCCTGTCAAGCCCGAGCCTCCCGCCCCGAGCAACGTCGACTTCAGCGGAAGCGGAGACGACCTCGAGAGCAAGCTCGACGCGCTCTTCGGTCCTGTCGGCGGAAACGGCTCAAGGAACGCCGGCAGCGCGTCGGAGAGCCGCGCGAAGGCGCCCAAGGCCGAGCCTTTCGCGCCGCTCGAGCCCGCTCCCTGGGACGCCCCCAAGACTGAACCGTCCGCGGCTGAGCCTGCGGTTGATATCTCTGAGCCCGAGGATGCCCCCGGGGCCGTTTCCGCTGAACCCGCCGCGGAAGCCCCTAAGGCCGAGCTTCCCGGGACTGTTCCCGCCGAGCCGGCGAAGGCCGCATCCGCGGCTGAACCGTCAGTGACTGTCCCCGTCGCGGAGCCGCTTAAGACCATACCCTCAGCGGAGCCCGTTAAGGCCGCGCCCGCG
>JAEEGF010322138.1_pt1 | contig 10919 bp, 8 predicted proteins | sample 9134171 | NCBI WGS metagenome assembly JAEEGF01 (sample SAMN16246542, study PRJNA631951) | gut metagenome | biome: gut microbiome; feature: rumen; material: AP-attached | host: Bos | place: Iran: Karaj | collected 2018-10
CAAAATATAGGTGCCTATGGTCGAGAGGTGAAAGATTTTATTACAAAAGTTTTTGCCTATGAAATTGCTACCGGTCAAAGAGTGGTCTTCAACAATGAGCAATGCAAGTTCGGCTATCGGGACAGCATCTTCAAAAATGAAAAAAAAGGCCGGTATGTGATTACAGAAGTGGAATATTGTTTGTCGCTCAACAACGAAGTGAATGTGCAATACGAAGATATTCAAAAATGTCTGCAAGCCACACAACAAACGGCAAGTTCCAAATTGGTATATGAAATTGTCGCACAAATAAGAAAGCAAAAGCTACCGGATGTAAAAATATTGGGCAATGCCGGCAGTTTCTTCAAAAATCCTATTATTCCCAGACAACAATACGAAGAGTTGCTCCGGCAGTATCCTTTGAAATGTTATCCTATATCCGATACTTTGTGCAAGGTGCCGGCTGCTCAGTTGATAACATTGGCCGGTTGGAAAGGCTATCGGGAAGGTAGTGTGGGAGTGCACACCAATCAGGCTTTAGTGCTGGTGAATTATGGCGGTGCAACAGGACAAGAAATTAAAAATTTGGCAGAAAAGATACAAAAAGACGTGAAAAAACGTTATCATGTAAATATAGAAATGGAAGTAAATTTGATTTGATATGGTAGAAATTTTTTGTACAAACAATAATCAAAAAAAACAAGTGCCAAGCGGAACTACATTAAAAGATTTGGCAGAATTGTTGAATATTCAATTGTCGTATGATATATTAGGGGCAACAATAAACAATAAGGTAAGAAATCTTAACTATGAATTATATACAAACAAAGTAGTAACCTATTTTGATGCTACAGATCCTTCCGGATATGAAATGTATGAACGTTCGTTGTGTTTTTTGCTGTATAAAGCGGTAAAAGATTTGTTTCCCCAAGAAGATATTGTTATAAAACATTCTATATCAGGAGGAAAATTTTGCGAATTTGAAAATCCAGATTTTGAGGTAACAGCCTCTATCGTGAAAGACATTCGTCAATATATGCAAAATTTGGTAAAAGAAGATTTGCCGTTTATTCGTGAGGAAATGCTTACCAAAGAAGCCGTAGAACTCTATCGCCGAAACGGGATGACCGACAAGGTGAAATTGTTGCAGAATAGAAAATTGTTTTATACCTCAGTTTATAGTTTAGACAAAACCATCAATTATTTCTTCGGTTGTTTGGTGCCGTCAACAGGTTATATTCAATATTTTGATTTAGTTCCGTATGAAAACGGCATGTTGCTCAGTACGCCTTCCCGTACTTTCCCCAACAAAATTTCTCCGGTGAAAAAATCTCCGAAGTTGTTCAATATCTTTAAAGAATACAAGGAATGGCTTAAAGTGATAGATGTGCCGTATGCAGGCGATTTGAATGCCGCCATACAAAACGATGGAGAAAGAAATCAAATACTGCTTTCAGAAGCTTTGCATGAGAAAAAGATTGCTCAAATTGCAGACGATATCAAGCGTAAAAATGTGAAAATGGTATTGATAAGCGGTCCGTCTTCATCAGGAAAAACCACCACTTGCAGACGTATATCGGTACAGTTGGGAGTATTAGGTTTTCATCCGGTACAACTTTCTGTCGATAACTATTTTGTAGAAAGAGAGCAAACCCCTAAAGACGAAAACGGCAATTACGACTACGAACACATCGAGGCCTTGGATTTAGATTTGTTTAATCGTGATATGAAAGATTTGATCGATGGCAAAGAAATAGAAGTGCCGACATTTGATTTTCAACAAGGTAAGAAAATCTATAAGGGAAATACATTGAAAATGGGCGAGAAATCCATATTATTGGTAGAAGGTATTCATTGTTTGAATCCTCGCTTGATACAAAGTATCGATGCCAGCATGACTTACAAAGTGTTTGTATCCGCATTAACGTCATTAGCCATGGATAAACACAATCCTATTCATACCAACGATGCCCGTTTAATTCGTAGAATTGTCAGGGATTATAACTATAGAGGTTATTCGGCAGAAGAATCTATTTGCAGGTGGCCGAGTGTAATCATTGGTGCACAACGTTGGATTTTTCCGTTCCAGGAAAATGCCGATGCCATATTCAATTCTGCCATCACTTGTGAGATGTGTTTAATGAAACCACATGCTATGCCTATCTTAAACAAAGTGCCGGAAAGTTCACCTGCATTTACAGAAGCCAAAAGACTGAAAAAACTATTGAGTTATTTTCCGGAAATGAACGACAAATACCTGCCTCAGTATTCCATCTTGAGAGAATTTATTGGCGGTAGCATATTTTCATATTAAAATATGTTGACAAACAACGAGATAAAATTATTACGGAAACTCAAACAAAAAAAGTTTAGAGACGAATACCAACTATTTATTGTAGAGGGGAAAAAATCGGTATTGGAGGTGGTGAACAATCACTTTCCCGTTCAAAATGTTTATGCTACCCATAAATATTTGGCGGAAATAGAAAACATTTTTCCACAGGTAGAACTGATAACAAAAACGCAAAGTGAGCAAATATCGGCAATGTCAACCGATCCGGAGATATTTGCATTGGTGCAAATGCCGGCAAAAAAAACATTCCAAGCTGATTCTTATGACAAAATTTTAGTCTTGGATGCTGTACGAGACGCCGGTAATTTGGGAACCATTATTCGAACGGCCGATTGGTTTGACATTCATTGTATTGTTTGTTCGTCGGATTGTGTGGATTTGTATAATCCCAAAACCATTCAATCTTCCATGGGCTCGTTTACTCGTGTGGACGTTTTCTATAGTCCTTTGACTGATTTTATCCTTCAAAATAAGCAGAATTATCGTTTTTATGGCACTTTTATGGAAGGGGATGCCATCGGTAAGATAAATTTTGCAGAAAAAACGGCCATCGTTTTAGGCAGCGAATCACATGGAATAAGTCCAGAAGTAGCAGCTTTGTTGGATGAAAAAATTTCTATACCCATGGTCGGCAAATCCGATAGAAGCGAAAAACCGGAGTCGTTGAATGTTTCTATTTCGGCAGCCGTCTGTTGCTATGAATTAAGCAAGATGAAATAAAAAAAAAGTGTCCTTTGGACACTTTTTTTATTCTTTGTTATTGTTGATGTGAACCTGCAATTGATTGAATGGAATTTCTACATGTTCTTCGTTGAATCTTTCGTAAACGGCTTGGTTGAGTTCCGATCTTGCATAGCCCCAATCGTTATTTTTTACCCAAAGTCTTAATTCCAAATTTACAGAGGAAGAACCTAATTCGGTAACACATACGTATGGATCGTATGCCTCAGGTGCATGCAGGGTATATTGTTTTTCGTTTGCCAATTTTAGCATAATGTTTTTGGCTTTTTCTATCGATTCGCCGTATGCAATACCAACACGTACATTCAAACGACGAAAATCTGTTCTTGTGTAGTTGATCAAAGTTTTGGTGGCCAATTCGGTATTGGGGATAATTACATCTGTATTGTCAACGGTAGTTAAAATAGTGTTGAAAATTCTAATTTCTTGCACTGTTCCATAGTAATTGCCTTGTTCAATAAAATCGCCCACTTTGAAAGGACGAAGCAATAAAATAATCACTCCGCCGGCAAAGTTTTGCAAGGTGCCTTGCAATGCCATACCGATAGCCAAACCTGCCGCACCGATGATAGTGATAAACGATGTGGTAGGAATTCCCATCATGCTTACTGCGGTAATGAGCAAAAGGGTCTTTAATGCAATATTGATAAGTGCTATCAAGAAATGTTTTAGAGATACATCTCTATTTTTTCTTGTCATCATTTTGTCGATGGCTTTGCTGATCAATTTCACCACTTTCCAACCTATCCACAAAATGAGTAGGGCAATGACGATTTTTGGAATATTGTTGAATAATACGTCAGACAAAAATTCTTTTGACGCTTCTACAAATTGATTGACTTCCCTAACATCGTCAGGAAGTTTTGGTATTTGTTCAATCGTTTTTTCAACTTGGTCAACTATAGTAGTATCCGGTTCCATGTGAATATAATGTATTGAAAAATATTTTATTGATGATTTTTATGAAATGCTTGCAATCTTTTTTCCAAGTCAGGGAATTGATTTTTGTTAACCAATGAAACGCATGCTCTTAATCCTTCACGATTGCTGTTGCAAGTGGAAAGAGATATGGCGCTTACTCCGTAATAGAGCAATTCTTCCAATAATTTGTCACCGGTAAATCCCGGATAGCCAATGGTAAAATAGAAACCATCGGAAAGAGGTTTGTCTTCGTCTTTGTCGTAAACGATGGTAAAACCGTTTTCTGTGAAAATACGTTTCATTTCGTGGGCTTTGTCGCGATAGTCAATCATGCCTTGAACCAAATTGTAGTCACCGTCGTTGCAGGCTTTCAATATGGCTGCCATAGCATATTGTGCTGAATGAGAAGTGCCGGATGTTAAGGCATATATAGTGCCATATATCATGGCGTGACCAAATGATTGTGTGTTGAAATAAGGTTGTAAATCAGGGAATTTTGCAGTAAACAAAGCATCGGAAATAACCATAACAGACAAACGTTCTCCTGCATAGCTGAATGCTTTTGAACTGGATATCATCAAAATATATTTGTCAACATATTTTGCTACAGTAGGTTGGTAAGGAGGCATACCCGGAGTGGAAATATCCTGACGGAAATCCATGCCGAAATAGGCTAAATCTTCTACTACCACCACATCGTATTTTTTTGCAACATCTGCAATAATCCTTAATTCATTGTCTGTAAAGCAAACCCAGGAAGGATTGTTAGGATTGGAATATACAATAGAGTGAATATTTCCTTTTGACAAATAACTTTCGAGTTTTGCTCTCAATTTTTCGCCACGATATTCATATACGTCAAAAGTTTCATATTTTGCACCGATAATACGATGTTGATTTTTTTGAACCGGAAAGCCCGGATCGATAAACAAAGTGGTGTCTTTGGCTTTGTCCATATAGCGTAAGGTCATAAATGATGCCATACTTGCTTGCATGGAGCCGACTGTCGGTACGCAAGATGCCGGTTTTACATCTATATCTAAAAAATTCTTGCAGAATTTAGACATTTCATTCTTTAATGCAGGAATGCCGTCTATATCAGGATAAATGGAGGCGACACCTTTGTCTAAGGCGGCTTTTTGTGCATCTATGCCGATTTGTACGGCAGGAAGACCGGGAATTCCCATCTCCATTCTGACAAATTTGGTGCCGGTGGCATCTTCTATCTCGTTGATAAGTCGTTTTACTTCACGAATAGATGCTTTGCCTATGTTTTTTAAACCACTTTCTTGTATTTTCTTGTTTACGATATCGTAATTGATCGGTGTATTGTTCATGTGTATCTTGTTTTTATAAAAAATGAATCTGCAAAGGTATAATTTTTTATTTAATAAAACCTCTTTTAGCCAATAATAAAACAGAATAGATATAGACTATTAAATTTTTTTTGTTAATATTATAATAGAATGCCTGCCAATTTCGTTGAAAAAGATTGTATATTTGCATATTTGAATTTTGACCATGGAGCATAGGTGGGTATTGAATAAAACGGAGAGCCAACAAGCTGAAAGTCAGCTGTTAGCAGACGAAAGGATAGGGAATAAAATTCCTTTGCCTTTGTTAAAGATATTGCTACAAAGAGGTCTAAATTCTTATGAAAGTATCATCGACTTTTTCCGACCTGACTACAAAAAAATTCACGATCCATTTTTGATGAAGGATATGGACCGTGCTGTGGAAAGAGTGGAAAAAGCGATTGCAGACAAGGAAAAGATACTCATTTTCGGTGATTACGATGTTGACGGCACTTCCGCTGTGGCTTTGATGTATTCCTTTTTGCGAAAAGATGTGGAGCAAATGGAATATTATGTTCCCGATAGATACGAAGAGGGCTACGGCATTTCGGTGCAATCGGTGGAATATGCCCGCCAAAAACAGTTTACATTGATGATAGTGTTGGATTGCGGTATCAAATGTCATCAAGAAATAGATTTAGCCAATCAATATGGTATAGACGTTATTGTTTGCGATCACCATTTGCCGGATGAAACCCTTCCTAATGCTTATGCTGTTTTAGATCCTAAACGTGTTGACTGCGAATATCCGTTCAAAGAATTGACAGGTTGTGGAGTCGGTTTTAAACTCATACAGGCCATTTCACAACGAAGAGGTGTCGATATGGAATCTTTGTTGTTGCAATATTTTGATTTGTTGGCTATCAGCATTGCTTCCGATGTGGTTCCGATAGTAGGGGAAAATAGAATTTTGGCATACTATGGTCTGCGACTCATCAATTTACGTCCTCGTCAAGGAATAGAATCTTTGCTGGCATACGGCAAATTTGTCAGAAATCCTCAACTAAATCTTTCCTCTGACAAAAAAATCCGTACCATTTTCAATAAAGAAGTAACTATCAATGATTTGGTGTTTTGTGTAGGACCGCGTATCAATGCTGCCGGCAGAATGGATACAGGAAGAAATTCGGTACATTTGTTGATTAGCGATAAAGAAGAAAAAACCAAGCAGCTGGGAGAAAATGTAGAAGAAAAAAACAACGAAAGGCGGGAATTGGATATGCAAATTACCAAAGAAGCCATCGAGATATTTGAGCCTATGGCAAAAAACAGGCGTTCGATTGTTGTTTTTGATCCCTCATGGAGCAAAGGCGTGGTCGGCATTGTCGCTTCTCGTTTGGTAGAACATTTTTATCGTCCGGCTATCGTGTTAACTTGTTCCAATGATTTGGTCACCGGTTCGGCTCGGTCAGTACGTGATTTCGACTTATACGAAGCTTTGTGCAAATGCAGTCATTTGTTAGAACATTTCGGCGGACATACCTTTGCAGCCGGCTTGTCGTTGAAAAGGGAAAATTTGGAAAAATTTACTGAGCAATTTGAACAAGTGGTGGCATCTTCCATTAGCCAAAAGTCAATCATGCCGACTATGGACATTGACCAAGAGATAGACATTGCCGATATTACCAATCAATTTTACGATATTTTGAAACTGATGGCACCTTTCGGTCCGCAAAATATGAATCCGACTTTTATGACTAAAGGGGTAGTGGCATTGAATACAAAAATTGTCGGTGGCAAGCACTTGAAAATGTCCATCCTGCAAATGTCAAAAAGAAGTTTTCCTATAGAAGCGGTGGCATTCGGCTTTGGTGACGATTATGAAAGAATTGCCAAAGGAGACAGTTTCAATATTTGTTACCATGTGTCCATGAACGAATGGCATGGTAAAACTTCCTTGCAATTGATTATCAAAGATATTAAATTTGATTTTAAACCCTTTGACGAGGTATAGATAATATATGTTCTATCGCCAAACGATAGACATCTAATCCCAATCCTGCAATACAACCTTTGACACAAGATGACAAATAGGAATGTTGTCGGTAGTTTTCGCGTGCAAAAATATTGGAAATATGTACTTCAATAAAAATATTGTTGACACTTCTAATGGCGTCTGCAATGGCCAATGAGGTGTGAGTAAATGCTCCCGCATTGATAATAACCGCATTGTAGGATTCGCTTTGCTGGATTTTGTCTATGATTTCTTGTTCGGAATTGGATTGGAAAAAGTCAATGTCGGCTTGTTGCTCATAAGCGGATTTAAGTTGCGAAAGATAATCATCAAAAGAGCAGTTGCCGTAAATATGTTGCTCTCTCTTTCCTTGTAAATTTAAATTTACTCCGTTGATAATCAGTATTTTATTCTTCATCTGTTGTTTGGTAGTTTACACGGAAAACGTCTTCGTTGTCTTTTTTTAGAAACAGGTGGGTGCGGATAAATTCCTCTTCATCGGTTTGATGTTCTGAAAACAAACGATTGTTTTGCTCTTCTAAAGTGGCAATAATGCGTTTTTGATTTTCCAATTCTTTTTTTAGCAGTTTAATTTCCTTGTCCACTTGTCGTCTGTGAATGATTCCGCCTTCGGCAAATACTAAATAAACCGCCAAACATACAATGAGTATCAGCCACCGATATTTTTTCAAAAATTCTATTAGTTTCATAATTCCAAATAATTTGCAAAGATACAAAAAATAGGTAAAACAATTGTGCTACAAGTAAAGAAATAAGAAAAAATATGCAAAATTTGATAATAATTGCAGGGTGCTTATAAATCAAATACTTATAGACAGACAATTGACTAAAATTATCAGGGGAAGAAAAAAAATATATAAATGTTTTGTTATTATAATAAAAAATTGTATCTTTGCATTCTCAAATAACAAGCGATTTGAGTGGGTCCCTTAGCTCAGCTGGTTAGAGCATCTGACTCATAATCAGAGGGTCCTTGGTTCGAGCCCAAGAGGGACCACCAAAAAAAGGCGACGCAGTTCGCCTTTTTTTTATGGAAAAAAGATTCATTTTTGCTAAAAAAATGTTATTTTTGCAAGTTAAAATTCATTAAAAAAGTAAAAGGCGATGGAAGAGAAAAAGGAAGAACAAAGTGAGAAAATGTTGAACTTCGTTGAGGCTATTGTAGAGTCAGACATAGCAGAAGGCAAGTGTAAAAACGGTATTTATACACGATTTCCTCCGGAACCTAACGGTTATTTGCATATCGGTCATGCAAAATCGATTTGCTTAAATTTCGGCATTGCTAAAAAATATGGCGGAAAAACCAATATCCGCTTCGATGATACCAATCCGGTAAAAGAAGATGTGGAATATGTAGATTCCATCAAAGAAGATGTAAAATGGCTCGGCTTTGAATGGAACGAAGAGCATTATGCATCGGATTATTTTGAACAATTATACCAATGGGCTATCGATTTGATTAAACAGGGAAAAGCCTATGTGGACAATAGTTCACAAGAAGAAATCAGCAAAAACAGAGGTGTGCCGACAGCTCCGGGCATAGAAAGTCCGTATAGAAATCGTAGCGTGGAAGAAAATCTGGATTTATTCCAACGTATGCGTGCAGGAGAATTTCCTGACGGATATTGTGTTTTGCGGGCAAAAATAGATATGGCATCTCCCAATATGCACATGCGTGATCCTATCATGTATAGAATTCTGCATGCCACCCACCACCGCACCGGCGACAAATGGTGTATTTATCCTATGTACGACTATGCCCATGGACAAAGCGATTCCATTGAAGGCATTACACACTCCATTTGTACCTTGGAATTTGAAGTACACAGACCTTTGTATGACTGGTTTTGCGAAAATTTGCACATCCACCATCCGCAACAAGTGGAATTTGCCCGCTTGAATGTCAATTATACCGTGATGAGCAAACGTAAATTGCTGCAATTGGTAAAAGAAGGCTATGTCTCCTCTTGGGATGACCCTCGTATGCCGACTATTTGCGGTTTCAGAAGACGCGGCTACACGCCGGCATCTATCCGCAATTTTGCAGAAACCATCGGTGTGGCAAAAAGAGAAAATGTAATCGACATCTCCTTGCTGGAATTTTGTGTAAGGGAAGATTTGAATAAGCATGCCCTGAGAACCATGGCAGTGTTGAATCCGGTGAAATTGGTGATAGACAACTATCCTGATGGACAAGTGGAAATGATGGACGCTGTCAACAATCCCGAAGATGCTTCCGCCGGTACCAGAAAAGTGCCTTTCAGCAAGTATCTGTGGATAGAAAGAGACGATTTTATGGAAAATCCTCCTAAAAAATTCTTCCGCTTAGCCATCGGACAAGAGGTGAGATTGAAGTATGCCTATATTATTCGTTGCGACAGTATTGAAAAAGATGAGCAAGGAGAAGTAAAACTTATCCATTGCACCTATTTCCCTGAAACCCGCAGCGGTTCCGCCGAAAGCAATCGTAAGGTGAAAGGTACTATTCATTGGCTGAGTGTTGACCATTGCCAAACGGCAGAAGTGCGTTTGTTTGACAGATTGTTCTCTGTTCCGGAACCCGATAATGTGGAAGAAGGACATACCTTTTTGGAAAATTTGAATCCCGATTCCTTAAAAGTGGTTTCAGCTTACGTAGAACCGGCATTTATCGATACCAATTATTTAGCCAAATACCAATTTGAAAGAATAGGCTATTTTTGTATAGATAAGGATTCTACACCGGAAAAATTAGTCTTTAATAGAACAGTCACGCTTAAGGATTCTTGGGCGAAGATGCAAAAGTAGAATAGAAAATAAGTCCATAGGCGGTGAGGGCGGCTCTAAAGGTAGCCTCAGCTGTCTGCAACACTCATAATATTAAGTTTATAGAAAATGATCAACCATAAAAGAAGATAATATGAAAAAGTTGTTGCTATTTTCTTGGGTGTTTATGCAGATAGCATCCGTATTTTCTTACGATTTTTCTGCTCAAGTGGGCAGCGATACACTTTATTTTACTATTACTAATGCAAATAGTAAAACTGTTAAAGTTGTTTGTCCTGATATTAGTAATTGGAATTGTTATACCCAACCGACCGGCAATTTAGTGATTCCCTCTACAGTCTCGAATGGTGGCGTAACTTATTCCGTAACTGCTATAGGTGAAAACGCTTTTATAGGTTGTGAGAGTTTGACATCTGTAACTATACCAAATTCCGTCACAACTATAGGCAACAATGCTTTTGCTGGTAGTCGATTTATAACTTCCGTCACCATACCGAATTCAGTTACAACTATAGGTAACGGTGCTTTTTCTGGATGTTGGGGTTTAACATCCGTGACTATACCGAATTCAGTTACTTCTATAGGTAAATTTGCTTTTAATGGATGTAGTAATCTAACATCTGTTACTATTCCCAATTCGGTTACAAGTATAGAATATTGTACTTTTGCTACTTGTATCCGTTTGACATCCGTCACAATTCCCAATTCGGTAACAAGTATAGGTGATATGGCTTTTTGTTATTGTAGTAGTTTGACATCTATTACTATACCGAATTCTGTGACATATATAGGTGATATGGCTTTTAATGATTGTGAAGATTTAACGACT
>JAEEGF010101828.1_pt1 | contig 10918 bp, 9 predicted proteins | sample 9134171 | NCBI WGS metagenome assembly JAEEGF01 (sample SAMN16246542, study PRJNA631951) | gut metagenome | biome: gut microbiome; feature: rumen; material: AP-attached | host: Bos | place: Iran: Karaj | collected 2018-10
TACTCTCCGTCAGGATATAAGTAAGGCTATGAGCAGGATTGAAGGGATCAGCAATCCCTGCTACCGAATGGGCGGCGATGAATTTGTAATTATCGTTCCCCCTGACAGCTACGGCAGAATAGACAAGATCATGGAGGAGATAAAGAATGCTTTTGCAACGCCCTGGTATCTCAAGGACAGCGATTACTACTGTACGATGAGTATGGGAGTAGTGCGCTTTCCTGACAATGGCGACAATGTTTCAGAGCTGATCAGAAAGTCTGATGTTGCCATGTATGAAGCCAAGAAATCAGGTAAAAACAGGATAGCAGAGTACTCGGATAATATTGATTCCTCATCAATTCACAGGCTTGATCTTGAAAAGAATATGTACGATGCCATCAGTAAAAGCTGCGAGGAATTTGAGGTTTACTTCCAGCCGATTGTAAGCCAGTTTGAAGGTGGAAAGGGCAAAAAGAAGGTAAAACATATTGGTGCTGAGGCACTTGTCAGATGGAACAATGATAAGCTTGGATTTCTCAATCCGGACGAGTTTGTTCCTTTGGCAGAGTATCTGGGACTTATCAATCCCATTGGAAATCATGTGCTAAAGAAGGCATGTCAGTGCTGCAGACAGTGGAATGAGTCTGGAAATGGCGATTTTGCCGTAGGTGTCAATCTGTCAGTTGTGCAGATCATGCAAAATGACATAGTTGATGTCATAAAGAGCTGTATAGAGGAAAATGGAATTAAGCCACAGAACCTGATTTTAGAGCTGACAGAGAGGCTTGCCATCAATGACCTTGCAAGGACTAAGCAGACGCTACTTGATATCAAGGCACTTGGCATCAGGCTAGCTCTTGACGATTTCGGAACGGGCTATTCAGCGCTTAGCAGTATAAGAGCCCTTCCTTTTGACATAATCAAAATCGATAAGGATTTTGTAAAGGACATAGCAACTGATAAGTATGCGCAGGCCTTTGTTCGATCCATGGTTGAGATGGGTAAAACTATCGGTGCAGAGATATGCGTTGAGGGAATTGAAACCAAGGAACAGTTACAAGCTCTTGAGGGTATGGATGTAAAATTCATCCAGGGCTTTTACTATGATAAGCCTTTGCGCAGAGCGGCTTTTGAAGAAAAGTATGTGTATGTTTAGAATTATGGTATAATATAAGTTAGCGAATTATATCTTAATAGAAAGTTGGTTTTATTTAGAAATGGCAGAGGAAGTTTTAAACAATTTGAATGAGAATGCTGAGGGCGACAATACCCCTTCAAGACATTTCATCGAGCAGGCAATTGATAAGGATCTTGCGGAGGGCGTATACGATCATGTACATACCCGTTTCCCTCCTGAACCAAACGGATTTTTGCATATTGGACATGCTAAGAGTATTCTTCTTAACTACGGACTTGCCAAGGAATATAACGGTAAGTTCAATATGAGATTTGACGACACCAATCCAACTAAGGAAAAGGCTGAGTTCATGGACTCTATTATTGAGGATGTTAAGTGGCTTGGCGCTGACTACGAGGATCGTCTTTTCCATGCATCTGATTATTTTGACGAGATGTATGAGGATGCAATCAAGCTCATTAAAAAGGGTAAGGCGTATGTTTCAGAGCTTTCTGCAGAGGAAATGCGTGAGTATAGAGGAACACTCACAGAGCCTGGTAAGGATGACCCTAACAGAAACAGAAGCGTTGAAGAGAATCTTAAGCTCTTTGATGATATGAAAAATGGTAAGGTTGAAGATGGTGCTATGACACTTCGTGCCAAGATCGACATGTCATCACCTAACATCAACATGCGTGACCCGATCATCTACAGAGTAGCACACATGTCACATGCCCGCACAGGCGATAAGTGGTGCATCTATCCTATGTATGACTTTGCTCATCCTATCGAGGATGCAGAGGAGGGCATCACACATTCAATCTGTACTCTCGAGTTTGAGGACCACAGACCTTTATATGACTGGGTTAAGATCGAGTGCGGATATAAGAATCCTCCGCGCCAGATCGAGTTTGCAAAGCTTTATCTGCAGAATGTCGTAACAGGAAAAAGATATATAAAGAAGCTTGTTGAGGATGGAATTGTTGACGGATGGGATGATCCCAGACTTGTTTCAATCGCAGCACTCAGACGTCGCGGATTTACTCCCGAGTCTATTCAGAAGTTCGTAGAGCTCTGCGGTATCAGTAAGGCTAACTCAACAGCTGATTATGCAATGCTTGAGTATTGCATCCGTGAAGACTTAAAGCCTAAGGCTAAGAGAATGATGGCAATCCTTGATCCGGTTAAGCTTATCATCGATAACTATCCGGAGGGACAGGTTGAGATGCTTCCCATCGAGAACAACAAGGAAGCACCGGAGCTCGGAAGCAGAGAGATTCCTTTTGGCAAGGAGCTGTGGATAGAGCGTGAGGACTTCATGGAGGAGCCTCCGAAGAAGTACTTCAGACTTTTCCCCGGCAACGAGGTTCGTCTCATGAATGCTTATTTCGTAACCTGCACAGGCTGCGTTAAGGATGAGAACGGAGTTGTTACCGAGATCCACTGCACATACGATCCTGCAACCAAGGGTGGAGACAGCCCGGACGGCAGAAAGGTGAAGGGAACAATTCACTGGGTATCAGCTGAGAAGTGCGGTGAGGCCGAGGTTCGCCTCTATGAGAATATCATTGATGAGGAGAAGGGCGTATACAACGAGGATGGTTCACTTAACCTCAACCCCAATTCCATCACTGTAATTAAGAATGCAAAGCTTGAGCCTGAGCTTATGGAAGCAAAGGCTTATGATAAGTTCCAGTTCGTAAGAAACGGATTCTTCTGCGTTGACAGCAAGGATTCCAAGGACGGAGCTCCTATATTTAACAGAATAGTTTCACTCAAGAGTTCTTTTGTACTGCCTAAAGCTTGATGCTTTTGGAATATTTTGCACTACCATGTAACTATTGTCAGATTTAATGACTATCAGCAATGAGGGGTAAAAAGCATGGGATTTTTGGATGGATTAAAAAAGTTTGGTCTTGGTGCATTAGAAAATGAAGAGCTATATGAAGATCCAAAAAAGAAGGAGCAGAAGGAAGAAGAAAAAAAGCCTGCTGTTGTCATAAACGAAGAGACACTTCTTTTTGATAAGAAATATACCTGCCCTATCTGTGAGACACAGTTTGATGTAAAGACACTGAGGTCAGGTAAGGTAAGGATGAAGAGCCAGGATATGGATCTTCGCCCGGTATATAATGAGATGGATCCCAGTAAATATGAAGTGGTTACATGTCCTCGTTGTGGCTATTCGGTTCTGGCAAAGTTTTTTGCTCCGCTCACAAAGTTCCAGATTGATGAGGTTAAGAGCAAGATAAGTTCCAACTATAAGAAGCAGACCTTCGGTACCAAGACCTATTCCTACGAAGAGGCCCGCGTGCGCTATGAGCTTGCGATCGCTTCTGCGATGGTGAAAAAGGCCAAGAATTCCGAGAAGGCTTATATTTGTCTTAAGATGGCCTGGCTTATAAGAGGAGAGACAGAGCATCTTGATCCTTCGGCTCCGGATTATGAGGAGAAGAAAAAGAAGAACGAGGCAGAAGAGAAGGAGCTTTTAAAGAAGGCTCTGGACGGATTTGTGCTTGCAAGGCAGAGCGAGTCTCAGATTGCAGGTATGGATGAAACTACGACAGATTATCTGATGGCGGCGGTTGCAATGGAAGTTGATGAATTTGATATTGCTATCAGAATGATTTCCAATATTCTTACTTCCAGAACAGCTAATTCCAGAATTAAGGATAAGGCTAATGAACTAAAGGAAATTGTGGTTGAAAAGAAAAAAGCTGCGCAGGCAGCAGCTGCAGCACCTGAAGGATGATATAAAAAGTCCCCGGTATAAACCGGGGATTTTGTTTTGCCATTAATTCAAAGTGCGCCATCCATTTTCTTAAGATCACTGATGTCGTCATCTTCGTCATCGTCGAAGAACTCCTCTGTCTTATCAGGAGCAGGAGCTTCGGTATCAGTAGAAGCTTCCTCTGTGTCTGCCTTTTCTGAAGAGCTTGAGAGATTAACGTAGCGACGGCCCCATGAACCGCTTGTGTCATCATCTTCAAAATCATCAAAGTCATCGTAATCTTCAAAATCATCGAAATCCTCTGATAATTCAGAATCCTTCTGAGTGAGATAATAATATACACCAGCAGCGGCAGCACCGGCAGCGGCTGCAAACAAAAATACTTTACCAAAATGTTTGGACATTGGAACCCCCTTTATAATGAAAAAATTTTTTCGCTTGGTTCTGTACTATAAATGATAATACAATTTATTCAATAAGAAAAGCATTTGCGTTCAAATCGTTGAAAAAAGGTACATAAAATGCTATATTGAAATGGACTAGTCCGGTCAATTTTAGGAGAAATGTTTTTTCATGAACGAAAAATTTTTTGATCTTAAGAAAGAAAAGCAAGATCGTATTATCAATGCAGCGCTGAGAGCTTTTGCTCTTGGTGGTTATATGCATGCCAGTACAGACGATATTGTGAAGATGGCCGGTATCAGTAAAGGACTAATATTTCACTATTTTGAAACAAAGCTTGGATTGTATCAATTTGTTTATGATTACAGTGTGCGTGTCATTAATTTGGAGATTACAACAGGCGTTTCTAGGGATATCACCGATTTTTTCACAATACGAGAGGAAATAGAGAGGGTGTACTCTGTTTGTATGCAGCAGTATCCGTATATTAAGCTGTTTATGTACAGCGCTGCGGTGGAGGACACACCGGAGGCAGCTTCTGCTATTCTTGAAACTCGTGAGAATTACGATGAATCCATCAGGAAGATCCTGGATAGGGGAGATATCACCAGGTTTAAGCCTGAGGCTAATTATCAGATTGTTGATGACATGATCCAGATGGTGAACAAAGAGATACTGGAAAAGATGTTTCAGGAGGGCGTTTTCCAGCCGGAAGACTACTATGAAGAAGTTTTAAAGTACATGGAAATGCTTCGTGCGATTTCGTACGATTAAATGACGGCTTGACGGCCGGTTTTAAAGGAGGCACACATGGGAAAATTCGTCGTAGCAGGTATTACGCAGGTTGAGACAATCGTAAGAGTCAACAAGGTTCCGATTGAGTATGCTCCGCTTACTACAGAGATTAACTCAATTTATACGGGACTTGGTGGTGATGCTTATAACGAATCTCTTGCGCTCAGATGGCTAGGTGATGAGGTTGAGTTTATGTCGATCATCGGCAGAGATAAATCAGTCGAAGACCTGAACCCTCCGGGAACAAATATCGAACTTTCAACTAAGTATGTGGTTCAGATGATGGAGGAGACTCCTAACTGTGTGATCCTTTATGACAAGGAACGCAGAAGACAGATATTCGAGGATATCAAGGATCTGCGTGACAAGGTCTACGATATGTCTATGTTTGCTCCGCTTGCCAGCTGGGCTGATATGGTAGTTCTGGCCAATGCTAATTTCTGCAGACCCTTTGCAATTGCTGCCGCTGAGAACGGCAGGAAGGTTGCGGTTAATATCCGTAATTTCTGCAGGGAAAAAGAAAAATATAACAGGGATTTCCTTGACGCTGCTTCAATCCTTTATTTCTCGGATGATCAGCTCGAGGAGGATCCGTATGATTTCATAAGAGGAATCAGTAAGACCTACGGAACAGATATTATTATCATGGGCCGTGGTTCTAAGGGTGTTATTCTCTTTGACAGAAAAGGTGAGTTCATTGCCGATTACAAGACAGTAAAGACCAACGAGGTTGTTAATACTGTCGGTGCCGGTAATGCTCTTTTCTCATGCTTCCTGCACTATTATCAGGAGACAGAGGATTCTGTTAATTCCATTAAGAATGCACTCTTATTCTCATCCTACAAGATCGGTTACATGGGCACATCCAATGGTTTCATGACTACGGAACAGATGGAGCAGTGGCGTAATCTTATCTGGGGTATCAGAGATAACGGACTATGAGCCGTCGGTTGCTCATAGCCTGCGCAAGCAGTTATTAAAATAATTATAGTTTCAGAGAATATAGAGGATTTAGAAAAAATGGCTAAGAAAGTAAATAATAAAAGAGCATGTGGCGTTTTGATGCCTGTATTTAGTTTGCCATCAAAGTACGGAATCGGTGCTTTTTCAAAGGAAGCGTATGATTTTGTGGATTTTCTGGCAAAGTCAGGCCAGAGATATTGGCAGATTCTTCCACTTGGACCTACAAGCTACGGTGATTCACCGTATCAGTCCTTCTCTACTTATGCGGGTAATCCGTATTTTATAGATCTTGAGAAGCTTATTGAAATGAAGTTTCTCACACAAGAGGAAGTGGACAAGGTTGATTTTGGCTCTGATGATAAGGTCATCAATTATGCAAGACTTTTCAAGACACGTTATGACGTTTTATACAAAGCGTTTGTAAACAGTGGTCTGTCAGATACCAGCACAAAAAAGCCTGCCAAGGAGTTTAAGGCTGGATTCGATAAGTTTGTAAAACAGAACGCTGACTGGCTTCCTGACTATGCTCTTTATATGGCACTTAAAAAGCGCTATGACGGACTTAGCTGGGTAGAGTGGCCTGAAGGCTTGAAGCTCAGACAAAAAGAGGCCATTGAAGAAGCAAGGGTTAAGCACGCTGACAGAATCAGATTCCATGAGTTTATTCAGTACCTTTTCATGACACAGTGGTTCGATCTCAAGGCCTATGCTAACGAAAAGGGCATTGATATCATCGGTGACATTCCGATTTATGTTGCATTTGACTCAGCAGATACATGGGCTAATCCCAAGCTTTTCCAGCTTGATAAGAAGAATATGCCCACTGCTGTTGCAGGCTGCCCTCCGGATGCTTTTGCAAGAACCGGTCAGCTCTGGGGCAATCCTCTGTATAAGTGGGAATATCATGAAAAGACAGGCTTTAAGTGGTGGATCAACCGTATAAAGAGCTGCTATGAGCTTTATGATGTAATCCGTATCGATCATTTCCGCGGTTTTGATGAGTACTATTCAATTCCGTTTGGTGATCCTACTGCTGAGCACGGTAAGTGGGTAAAGGGACCCGGCTACAAGCTTTTCGAGGCTATGAAAAAAGAGCTTGGTGATCTTAGAGTTATCGCAGAGGACCTTGGATACCTTACACCTTCTGTAATAAGACTTGTTCATAGAACAGGCTTCCCCGGAATGAAGATCCTTCAGTTCGCTTTTGATGCGAGAGAAGAGAGTGATTACCTTCCTCACAACTATGTGCAGAACAGTATTGTTTACACAGGAACTCATGATAATGAGACAACTCTTGGATGGTACAATTCAATTCCGAGAGCTGATAAGAAGTTTGCCAAGAAGTATCTGAATATCCGCTCCAATAAGGATATTGTATGGGAGTTTATCAGAGCTACATTTGCATCAGTTTCAAATACAGCAGTTATTCCCATGCAGGATTATCTGGGACTTGGAAAAGAGGCAAGAATAAACACTCCTTCTACACTTGGCAAGAACTGGACATGGCGTATGGAGGACGGTGTTCTTACTGACGAGCTTGCTGCACGCATGCTTGATATGGCTAAGACCTACGGAAGAAGTTCAAATGTCTAAAATAACCATAGTTGATGTTGCAAAAATGTGCGGTGTCGGCGTTAGCACCGTATCCAGGGTGATAAATGGTCACCCTGATGTTAGCGCCAAAACACGCGAACGAATAATGGCTGTCATAAGGGAGACAGGATTTGTCCCCAATGACAGTGCGCGTAACCTTAAACGCACCGATGCTAAATGCATCGGGGTACTTATAAAGGGAGTAACCAATCCCTTTTTCTCCCCGATGATCGATATCATCGAGCAGGAGATAGACAGACAGAAGTACGCACTTGTCCTGCGTCATGTTGAGGCTGATGAGGAAGAGGCTGATGTAGCTATGGAGCTGGAGACGGAGAAGAGACTAAGGGGAATCATTTTCCTTGGTGGAGGCTCTGAGCAGTCCAGGCTCAAGCTCAATGAGCTTAAAATTCCGGCGGTTTTCTCAACGATCGGAGCATCCTCTCTTGAGGAGGAAGGCCGAAACGAGTTTTCTACCGTATCGGTTGACGACAGGCTTGAAGCAAGGCATATGACCCAGTATCTCATGAATCTGGGACATAAGAATATAGCCATCATCACTGAGGCTAGGGGTAGAAGATCTGTAGGACACCTCAGACTTGAGGGCTACAAGGATGCATATCTTGAGCGTGGTATGGCGGTTGACGAGGGACTTGTTTTCTACGTTGATCAGACCATGGAACACTTTTCGGTGGAAAATGGTTACAGGACCATGCAGAGAATGCTTTCATCAGGAAGAGAGTTTACAGCGGTTTTCTGCGCGACGGATCTTCTGGCGATTGGTGCCATTCGTGCCATAGCAGATGCGGGACTTAAGGTTCCGGAGGATATAAGCGTGTGCGGTTTTGATGGGATGGAGATTGGCAGATATATCAATCCCAGACTCACTACCATTAAGCAGCCCCTTGATCAGATTTCCAGAGAAACAGTAAAACTGCTGTTTGACATTATAGAATCGAGAAGCTCCCACAGGCATATCACTTTTCCTGCGGAGCTATGTGTTGGTGAATCAACTCAGAGTAACAGTCATTAGTTTTTTCGTTCGGAGTAACAGGCGGACGAAGTTTAACGAGGACAGGCTATGCGTATTTTTTCCAGGACAATTAGCACGATTTTAACATTATCCCTGCTCGTTTCCTGTGCGGGATGTTCCATTTTTAAGTCAAAGGAAGAGGCTGCCACTGACTACTCGGCAGATGATGAAAACTCCATCACCTGCATGGTGTGGGACAGAGGCAATTTCCCCGAAGGATATACTGCTGATGATAACGCCCTTGCTAACTGGATAAGAGCAAAGGTGAAGGATGAGTATGATATAAACCTCCAGTTTGTAAGCGTGGACAGATCCACCTCTGACACCACCATAAAGAAGATGGTGGACGAGGGAACTGCTCCGGATATCATTTTCACCTATTCATCCTCGGTGTTTGGGTATATGACCAAGCAGGGCAAGGTCACTGATCTTACGGATTCGCTGGAAAAATACGGCGATAACATTAAAAAATATATTGGCGACATTCAGTATATGGGAGCCTACAATGATCTTCAGGTTGCAGTAATGAAGAGAAGAGGCTTCAAAGCGCCCAGGCACATGGCTTATATAAGAAAAGACTGGTGCGATATGATGGGCATGGATGTTCCTACTAATAAAAAGCAGCTTATTGAGTATCTGTATGCTGTTAAGGAACAAAATCCCGCAGGTGTTGATAACGTGATTCCCTGGGCTATGGGCGGGGATATTCATTCGGAACGTTTTTATCAGGGCTTTGTGGGATCCTATGTGGATGGTCTTTCTGACAGGGATGCATTTATTTACGCAGAGAGATATATGGTGGTTGCTGACGGCGCCATAGAAGGAATAAGAGAACTAAACAGGCTGTATAATGATGGGATAATCTCACTTGATTTTACGGCTGATACGGATAATTCCAAATATATAAAGGATGTCACCGAGGGCAGGGCAGGATTTTTCGTTGATGATACAATGTCTCCTTTTACATATATTTCTGAAATGAAGAAGACTGATCAGAAGGTCGAGGTGAGTCCGCTACTGTGCTTTGATCTTAAGGATGGTGGATATCGCAATGTAACAGAGCCTGATTATGGTTTGTATATAATGGTTCCGGCATCCAGTAAGAATAAGACAGATGCCGTTATCAAATATCTGAACTGGCTTGCCGATCCTGCTATAGCTGAGATGGTCAACTATACTCCGGATCATGAAAAGACTGAAGAAGGTGCAGCAATGGCCATGGCGAAGGATGCGCTGTTCAGTCATGGATATCCCGGCAATCCGGATGATTACTGCATTGTGAATCAGCATTTTGATTTTGTTGATAAAAAAGGCGCTCAGGTTTCCACATGGACTCAGAACTGCAAGTGGGAGACTGAGGAGTGGTTTGATTATTTCTATGATCTGTGCGTACAGGATCAGTTTACGTTCCCCGGAAACAGTCTGGTACTGGATTCGGAAGCAAAATATCAGGTGGATCTTGATACAGCACTTGTGGAATATGTTTACAATCTTATGTGCTGCCCGCCTGCCGATTTCGACAGAATGCAGGAAGAGGAATATGGACGTCTTAAGTCAATGGGACTTGAGGAGGTTCTTGAGGAACGCGGCGGCTTATATGACAGTGGTATATTAAAAAATTGAATTTAGGGAGCTGGGGACCGTTATCGCACGTATTTTGGGCGATTACGGACCCCGTATCCGACCGGGCAGAGTCAGATATAAATTAGCATTTATAGAGGAGGATATGAAAAATGGCTAATATTGCAATTTTCCTGGCAGAGGGCTTTGAGGAAATCGAGGCACTTACCGTGGTGGATATCTGCAGAAGAGCAGGTCTTACTATTGATATGGTTTCAGTTATGGGAACTCTTCAGGTAACAGGCTCTCATGGAATAGAGGTTAAGGCTGACAAGCTTCTTGATGACGTGAAATTCGATGAGATGGATATGCTGGTTCTTCCTGGCGGAATGCCCGGAACAACTAATCTTGAAAAGACAGAGAAGCTCATGGAACAGGTAAGAGCCTTTGATGCAGCAAAGAGATATATCAGCGCAATCTGTGCTGCTCCCGGAGTATTTGGAAGAGCGGGGCTCTTACAGGGCAAAAAAGCCTGCGTTTTCCCGGGACTTGAGGGTGAGCTTAAGGGCGCAGATGTTCAGATGACAGAAACTACTGTTGATGGACATATCCTTACAAGCCGCGGAATGGGAACAGCAATTCCCTTCGGACTTGCAATCGTTGAGCGCTTCTGCGGCAAAGAGACTGCGGATGAACTCGGTAAGAAAATTGTTTTTAGGGTGTGATTTAAGTAATGGGATTA
>JAEEGF010631507.1_pt1 | contig 10918 bp, 5 predicted proteins | sample 9134171 | NCBI WGS metagenome assembly JAEEGF01 (sample SAMN16246542, study PRJNA631951) | gut metagenome | biome: gut microbiome; feature: rumen; material: AP-attached | host: Bos | place: Iran: Karaj | collected 2018-10
TTTGAAGGGCATAGTGTAATCGTCGTTGAAAAACGCGAAGATTGCGTTACCGTTGCTGAAGGCAACTACACCGGAACGGTGAAATGGGGCCGCAAGCTCACAAAAACCGGAATTGAAAACTCTGCGAAATATGTCCTGACCCGTTTCTCCAAAGCGGAGCCGCTTATGCCGTATACCGACCTTCCGAAACCCGGTCATTGGTCCTACGCAGCCGTGACCGAGGCAATCCTAAACGATATAGCAGAGCCGATCAGCGCGACATTGTTCGGCCCAAATGAGAAATGCACCCGTTCCGATGTGATTGCTTTCCTCTGGGCGGCGTCAGGACGCCCGGAGCCGGAGTTGAACGAGCTTCGCTTTACCGATGTTCCGGAGGAGGCAACATACCGTACATCTGTCCTCTGGGCGGTGGAGCAGGGCATCACGAGCGGCACGTCAGCCAAGACCTTTTCTCCCGACGCTCTGTGCACCCGCGCCCATGCGCTGACATTTCTGTGGCGCGCCGCAGGCGACCCACCGGCCAGGACCGAGAACTATGTCTTTGATGATGTGGCCGTAAATAAGTATTATTATTCTTCCGTCCTCTGGGCCTTGGAGAACGGCATCACCAGCGGCACATCCGCGACAACCTTCTCTCCCGACCGTTCCATCACCCGAGCTGAAGCTCTGACATTCCTCTACCGCATCAAAGGCTTCTAACAACCGCCGTTTCAAGTCGGGGCATAGAGCGACTGTTGTAACGGAAGAGCAATAACTTTAGGCTTCTGCAACCGTTCTCTGGATAAGCCCTATTCCGTAGATCAGTACGCAGACATTCTAAACTGGCTTGAATTTCTTGAATGGGAGAAAATCAACGTGAGGCCCGAGCTGCGTAAGCAGCCCGTTTCATTCCGCGTCGCCGGATGGATTGGCTTCACGTATCGGCAGCTCCAGATTGAAACCGGTATCCAAAGCCGGGATCTGTGGGAGAAGGTTCCCTTCGACAACCTGCTCTGCGCCTGGTTTGGTCTGCATACTGTAGACGAGGTTATCGCTGCGGAGATCATTATAGCAGATTTTCAACTTCCTTATAAAGTCCGGAATATTGAGAGTTCCATTTAGCATCCTTGCGCCAGCGAAAAACTCAATCTATAACCCAGGGCGGAAGCATCATTTAGCTGCTTCCGCCCTGGATTTTTCTATTGATGGCAAAGCAGAAAAGTCCATGGATAATATAAAGGCAGTAAAGTCCTGAGGGACCTGAAAGCACTTTTGAATATTCGAGCGGTCATTTGAACGTGAGGAAGGAGCGGTAATCCACGGCTACTGCTTCAAGTACGCAAGAACCAACTACTCCCCGAATATGGGAAAAGGTTATTCCATTTTCCTTCCTCCGGACGCAGGATACGATTTTCTTCTGACCGCTCCATCACCCGAACTGAAGCTCGGACATTCCTCTACCGCACCGCTCGGCTCCCAGATCCCACGCCGGACCCTTCTCCAGATTCGAACCCAATATTTATAGATTTTTTGTGAACGAGCATTATTCTGTCGCTTTTTCGTTTAGAAACGACTTTATTTATATAGATGGTCACAATAGAAGGGAGGGGTGTCAATCGCTAAATCCGCTTTCCAGCGGGTCTTGAACTAAGCGGCCTGATAGAGATCGAAGCATCAAGGCCTTAGAAAGCAGACGTTTTGATCCAATTCCGTTAACACTCGCCGGGCTCGACCAACGCCCATCTGCCAAGCCTCCGGCAGCCCTACAAAACTACGAAAGGAAGCTTAGAATGAAGAACATGACAAAGGCCCTTGCAGTCTTCCTGGTGCTTGTACTTATGATGCAGCTGTTTCCGCTCAGCGTCTTTGCAGACGATACGGCGGGATCGGTCCAGGTTGACGTGACGCAGACGGCTGAGGCCTCCCCGGAGGCTGCGGCAGTCGGTGAAGAAGAGCAGTTTCACACACGTGTAATCGGCGAAGTGCCCGAGCTGCGAAGTCAGAGTGAAAAACACTTCCGCATGAACGACGGCAGCTTTGTCGCCGTGGACTACGGCGCGCCCGTCCACTTTTCCGCTGACGGCGGCGAAACCTGGGAAGACATCGACAATACGCTGGCGCTCTCCCGTGACGACGCCGAGCTTTACGTTGCCAAAAACGGCGATTCAGTTCGCGGCTTCGCAGCAAATACAGATTCCGGGTTGTTATTCTCGCTTTCTGATGGTGCTTATGGCCTCCGTATGGGCCTCTCCGAAAGTTTCGACAATGCTGATGGCGAACCTCGTAGCTCTCTTTCCAAAGCCGAAATCAGCTATCCCGATGAGAAGGACCGCAGCAGCGATGACGCAGCAATTAGCAAACAGGTCACACCTGCGAAGCTTCGTACAGACGTTCGCTACAGCAACGTCTACAGCGGAGTGGATTTCTTGTATGAGCTTAACAGCTACAACGTCAAAGAGTCGATCCTCGTAAACGAACGGCGTGATAGCTACTCATTCAGCTTCTATATGGAGATGGACGGCCTGACGCCAGAGCTGAAGGAGGACGGTTCCATTGAGCTGACAGATGAGACGGGCGAAGTCGTATATTTGATTCCAGCGCCCTTTATGATTGATGCAAGGGGAGCAGAGTCGGGCGCTGTTTCCTACGCAATCACAAAAGGCGAAAACAATTCCTGGAGTCTCACGGTGACCGCCGATGCTGATTGGATGAATTCCGACGAGAGGGCGTATCCGATTACGATCGACCCGACCGTAATTCTTTACCCCTACTCCGGCAGCGATAATATCCTAACCAGCTATGTCAACAGTGATCGGCCCACCACGGCCTCGTTTCACAATGCTTACCTTCTCCGCAGCGGTTATTGCACAAACACTCCATATGACCCCAATTGTACAGGTTATACGGTAGGCTTGATCTATTTCAAGACACTTCCAAAGGTCCCGGATCATTGTATCGTGACAAACGCGCAGCTCGGCCTTACGCAGGTTCAATATAACGGCTGGGGAACCGAAAATTACCACAAGCTTTACGCCACGACCATCTCCACTCCGAGCAACCCCAAAACATATCTAAGCGAAATGACGTGGAACAGCTATACGGCGAACATCCTTCCATATTACGCAACGCTTAGCGGTGAATCTGCTCCTACGGCGTTGGATTATCAAATGGAAATTGAGCACGCAGGGCAAGAAACCATGTATGGGATTACGAATGCTGTCCAGCGGTGGTATGACCAGAGTGACGCTTCGATCTCGCGCCTGCTGGTTTTGGACGACGGGCACACTAATGCACATAATGCCAGAGTGACCTATGGCGGTTATGCCTATGGAAGCGCTTATGCGCCGAAAATCTATGTCACCTACCGCAACACCGTAGGCATTGAAAGCATCTATGGGTATCACACGCAGAATATTGGCCGTGCAGGCACAGGTTACGTCAACGATTATACGCTGCATTCCACACTCGCAGTTCCTGTTTTATCCGCTCCGAGCAATACGTTGCCGTTCAGCATCAATCTGATTTACAATCAGGACTTAAGCGATTCCTTTTTTACCGCGGACACGACGAACCCTTACAGTGACGCCAGCAACATCCATACGCTGTACTATACAAACGCAAAAGCCGGGTATGGCTGGAAAGCGTCTGTCCAGCAAACGTTGAAATACGTGTTCTATTATGTTGACGGAGACTATCTGCAATACCTCGTATATACGGATGCGGACGGCACAGAACACTACTTCAATAGAAGCAACAGCGGGGGGACGGTTTACAAGGACGAAGACGGCCTCGGCCTGACGATCACGACGTACGACGTTGACCTGTTTACCATGAAGGACAAGGAGAACAATACCTGGGAATTCACATGGGGCTATCTGACTCGCTACGCAGACAGCAACGGGAACCAGTTGTTTTACGCCTATGACGGCGTGGATTATTCCGCGAACAGCACCTCCTGGAAACCGGCAAATAAAACGTCCACGCACCGTGTAACAGGCGTCTGGAGAAAGAATGACGGCGGTGATCTCCAAAAGGTTGCCACGTTGACCTACTCCGGCGAATACCTGAGCACAATTAAGGACGCGGCAAACAGAACGACGATGTTGGGATATGACGACGGCAAGTTGATTTCGTTGACCTTCCCGGACGGAAAAACCGCTTCCTATGCGTATTCCTCTTGGACAAATGCAAGCGGCAAAACCTACTATCGACTTTCACAGGCCAGCGACAACGAGGCAAACTACAGAATTGATTACAATTATTGGAGCAATAATCCGCTTCAACTGCAATACTACATGGAAAGCACTAAAAGCGGCGAGAGCTGGCTCACCGGACAACGGGTAAATTGCTTCCAGGCCTATGCGAACTACTCAAGATTTCGATATTTTGATGCCAACAGCTACAGCGGAGACGGGAAATACGTCACACGGCACTACTTTGACAGCTGGGGCCGGACGGTCAATGTTGTTACGATGAATCCCGAAGAAACCGAGACTCTTGGAGTCTCCATGGGAACATACACCGAGAATTCGGAAGACAGCGATACGAATAACCGCCTGACAAACGCTGCTACCGCAGGCGTTCAGTCGGTCAACCTGCTCCAGAATGCCGATCTGGAGCACGCCACCAGTCTGTACGGTTGGACGAAAGACACTCTCAGCCATTGCAATGCTGCCAGCAAAGCAAGCTCCGGCACTACCGTTTCGGTGTCCCCGCATCTGGGACAAGCCTTGATGAAGCTCTATGAAGAATCCGACAACCTGGGTGAATACAAGGTGCAGCAGCCGGTCTACTTGGAAAAGGGCAAGACCTATGTCTTCTCCGCCTACGTGAATACTGCCTGCACCGTAACCTTTGGAGAAAACGGCGGCGCATATCTGACCTTCCTCCAGGGCACGACACAAAAAGCGAAAAGCCGGGTAATCAATTACAACACGAGTACAACGGTCGAAGCCGGCTGGGAGCGTCTTTCGGTCGCTTATACGCCCTCCGCCTCCGGAACCTACGCTGTTGCCGCCAACGTCAACAACATTTCCCGGGTTGTGGTCTTTGACAACTTCCAACTGGAGAAAACCCTCGGCTTGAACGGGCCTGACCTGAGCAGTGTCGGCGGCTTAGCCGGAACCGCATCAGCCTTTAATCTCTTGCAGGCCGGAAGCTTTGAATTCCCCAATAGTTCCACCGGGGCCGGTGATCGGTCAAACATGCGCCAGTGGTGGACCTACTACAGCGATCACGCATGCCCCACTGCGCAGAATCCGCACACAGGCACGTTCGGTCTGACGTTTGCGCCGAGCGTAACGGAAAAGCAGCGCGTCAGCCAGACCGTTCCGATTTACGGCAGCTCCAACAAAACCTATATCCTCTCCGGCTGGGGCTGGACGCCGCAGACGAACATCAAGAGCAACAAGGAGATGGAGGGGGACAACGAAAATGAGTGCCGCTTCTTTGGCCTGATTGCCGAGATAGCGTATACCGATACGACTTTGGAGCATGATTATCACTACGTCTCGTTTAACGACAATATCGATCAATGGCAGTTTGCGAGCGGCGTAATCGTGCCGAAGCAAAGAGATAAGACTGTTTCTACAATCACGGTTTCCGCCTGCCTGGATTACTGCGCGAACCGAACGTATATGGACGACGTTTCCCTGATTCAGGAGCCTGTTCAGACCTATGAATACGATGAAAAGGGCAATCTGATCAGCGCCACGAACAGTGAGGGCAAATCAACAACCACATTGGACGACAAGGACCGGATAACCGGATATACTGCCATCACCGGCGTGAGCTATGAGCTGAGCTACTCCGGCAACAGCAGAGACCCGGAATGGATCAGGAGTGACGGCATTACCACAAGCTACACCTACGACGCTGCTGGAAACGTCACGCAAACAAAGACCCAGGCGCCCAATAACGGGAAATACCTCCAAAGCGACGCGGAATACGACGCCACGAAAAACTTCGTCACGGAGACCACGGACACCAACGGCTCCACTGTCACAAGCAATTACGATACCACAACGGGTACGCTGACCACCGCTGCCGACCCGAAGGGAACGGTGACCCATCATCTCTATGTCTCGGGAAATGACCGAATCCGGCTCACCTACATGACCGGCCTGGACGCTCTGCATTACAATTATAACCAGAAGGGTCAGTTGGAAGAGCTCTCCCGGAAGTCCTTCGATCCGAATCAAAACGAATTTTGGCAGGGTTACCATTTTGATTATGATGCTTGGGGCAACACCGAAGAAATCAAGGTTTGGAAGCCCACTTCGGGTACGGCTGCAACACCCACCGGTGATACCGCTACCCTGGCAACGTACCAGTACAATAGCAATGGAACGCTTGCCAGAATGAACTACCCAAGCGGTCAGTACGTCACTTACGAATACGACCTTCTTGACAGACTTGTCAAAGAGGTGTATTATAACATTGACGATTCCATACAGGTGGAATATCAATATATTTACAGCAGCGACGGGCAGCTTGCGAAGCAGCAGGCAATCCGGAACGGCACAGTCGTTGAAAGCTACCGCTTCGAATACGACTCCCTCGGCCGCCTGATTCGCAGCCGCGAGGGGGAAGATAATAATCTCGTTCAGCGGACCGAGCATCTGTACGACGGCGCAAACCGGCTGACGGCACAGAACTGGACCGTAGGAGAGCGGAGCTTCACGGAAGCCTACGCCTATGATGCTGCGGACGGCACCATGTCCGCCATGCTGGCTACCTACGACGATGGCAGCGGATGGTTCGCCCGGCACATGCTGACCTACACCTACGACGATCTGAACCGTCTAACGCAGGTTCTGGACACCGAAAACTACTCCACCCAGTTCTATACCCGGAACTATACGTATCAGGATCTTTCCGGCGACCGGACCACCTCCCGCCTTGCGCAGTACGTCTATCGCAAGCCTTCAGACAGCAGTATCATCAACGGCAATTCCTACGCCTACGACGCCAACGGGAACATCACGCAGATCAACGAGGTCTACACGGTCAACGGCGCCGACGCTTCCCGGACGCTGGCGGTCTATACCTATGACGATCTGAATCAGCTCACGCAGGAGACCCGGTACACCTATGCCGGAACCTCCACGACGCCCGCAGCCACCACGACGGTCCATTATACCGTCGATACCGCGGGCAACCTTCGCAGCGTCACTGGCGGGGAGCACAGCGTCAGCTATACCTACGCAGACACGGCCTGGTCCGACAAGCTCACCGGGATCACCGTGGACGGCGTAACCCGCACGATTACCTATGCCGACGCGGCCAACCCCTTCAACTGGTACAACGGGACGGACTACACGAACCTCACCTGGACGCAGGGCCGCAGGCTCAGCAGCGTAACCAAGGGCAGCGACCTGTATTCCTATGAGTACGATATGTCCGGCGTCCGCAGCGTGAAGATTGCCGACGGGCTTCGGCATGAGTACGTGACCCAGAACGGCAGGGTCGTGCGAGAATCCGTCTACGGGTTGAACAGCAACACGGGAGAATATACCGTATTCCAGTACGCGCTGGATTTCGTCTATGACGAATCCGGCCATCCCTTCCTGATGCGGCGGTACTACAACGAGGCCCAGACGAATTATAATACCTACCACTACGTGCTGAACGCCCAGGGAGACGTCATCAAGCTTCTGCACGGCTCCAACACAACGGTGGCTGAGTATTCCTATGACGCTTGGGGCAATATCCTGTATTCCTCCGGCAACCTCGCGGACGTCAACCCCCTGCGCTACAGAGGGTACTACTACGATACGGAGACGGGCTTCTATTACCTCCAGAGCAGATATTACGATCCAATCGTCAAGCGCTTCCTCAACGCAGACTCCTACGCCTCCACCGGCCAGGGGTTCCTCGGGTATAATATGTTTGCGTATTGTGGGAATTGCCCAGCCTGCTTTTCGGATTATTCTGGTTGTTCAATCCAACCAACGACTTATTATTGTTCCGATGCGACATATGGTTCACTTACTCCCGACTTCCCTTCCACCAATTCCAGAAAAATGAAAACTCGCGCATTACAGATTAGGGACGAAATTGCTACAGAAGCTTCTTGGAGAAGGATGACTACTGACCAGCGAAAGGCATGCTGTGAAGAATTGTTCTCAAAAATGTGCGAATTGATGCAAATATCAAATTATTCGATGGTTCTATCTGATGAAATATTTGCAGATACGGCAGGGACAACAAACAAACTATATTGTAGAATCACCATATATGATTCTAATAACGCAATAAACGACTACGAGGTTCTGGGGACTATTCTGCACGAGTGTTATCATGCATATCAATACAACTGCGTCGAAGGAATACTCAACGGTGCCGAACCTAAGTATGTTGTCGAAGCTTGGAGAGCCACGTTTAATTCGATTGAAAGCATTCCCTACATGCAACGCTACACAGAAATAAGCGCATATTGGTTTGAAGACAACCTGGATTATGCCTATTTTGATGGTTGTCACGGAAGGGGGTATTATCGGTGAATCTGCAAAGGATATTATCTGATCTGCAACAGCGCTGCATCGTGGCAGTGCTTCTATGCGTTCTCGCATTGACGACAGTTGGCTGCGATGCTCACGCCGGAACGAATCCTTCCGATACGTTTACAGACCCATGGATTGTCACCCACGCAGAAACGAGTCACGACGCAACAGAGGATTTGTCTTCGTTGATCTATCAAGCAATCATTCAGACAGAATACAAAACGGAGGCAGATCGTGTTACAGCAGAATACGTGGCATTTATGGAAGAAGCGATCCGGTTCGGCTATGATCCGATCCACTTCATTCCAAAATCCGTTTGCGTCATTCCCTTTGAGAGCTTCATAGATTATCCAAATGCTGCTGCTTCATTTTCGCTGCGATTATACGATCAAGATGGGAAAGCTTTGACGCTTTCCATCACAGACCCTCTGACGCCGAAATCCGCAGCCACAGCAGCTTATGATGGAGTTGCCGCATACCCGCAGCTACAGGCTGACCCGCCGTATGATGCGTTTCCTCTGTATCGACGATATGCAGAACAGCAAGCGTTGTCTTTCTCCGAGTTTTTGGAACAGTTTTACTCGGAGAGCGATGTTTCCGGAATCGCATCGGCGCTTGAAGCGGTGGACGATCCCGGTATGGAACCTTTGCCGGAAGCGGAGCATTATTACACGCTTTTGCTTAAGGTTCTTTACGAAAACGAAGTTCCGAAAGCGGATTACGTAACGTTCGAAATCATTCCGCGGCCCACCGAAATCCAAACGAAGTATGCCATGCTCGGACGCGAATTTGCGCTTTTGATGACTGACGCAGAGGGGAACAGAATCGTTTTCTACAAAAGCCAATCGGGAAGCCGCCCGCATTTCATCGCCACCCTGCTCAACGGATCGATGATTGCCTACAAAATCATTCAATATTGAGGGTGAACCATCAATTGGGGGGACGATTCTATGCGACATAGAAACACGCGGGGACGGTACTCCGTGACGCCCCGGTAGCGCTGATTTTGCCTTGATTTCCGGCAATAATCACCGTTTTCCCAGCAAAAACCTGTTGACTTCTTTTCTTTATTTCATATAATGGATTTAGTAGATTTACTCTACTTGTCAAGCGCCCTGCCGCTTTGAGCGCAGATCATCTATGTCAAGCGCCCCGCCGCTTTAAGCGCGGATCATCTTGAAAGGTGCGCCACGACCTGAACCGTGGCAGTAATGAAGCGGAAGGGCAGCCTCAAAACTGCCTTTCCGTTTTTTTACTGGAGATCAAAATGGAAAACCTGAATTTCTTTACCGTGGACCCTGCGTATGTGCAGTTCCTGAAAGCCGCTGAAGCAGAAGAACGCGGGTTTGCCCGTGTGCCGAACATGGAAGATAATCGCTACGGGAAGGCGAAGTTTCTGTTGGGCGTCGTACTGACCGTAAACGGAACGGATTATTACGTGCCGGTCACGTCGTTCAAGACCCAGCAGAAGGACAACTTCCTGATCCGCGTGGACAACGGAGCAATCACAAGCTCGCTGCGGTTCAACTATATGTTCCCGATCCCTAGAGAAATGGTTTCGGTGCGTGTGATCTCGACGGAGCCGGACCGGGCTTACCGTGCGTTTCTTGCTCAGGAGCTGCGCTACTGTATCAAACATCGTGACGAGATCCAACATTATGCCGAGCGAACCTATAAGCGCGTCCTGCTTGGCAAGGACCCCGGACTGCTTGCCAATAGCTGCGCCTTCCGCTTCCTGGAGGGCAAGTGCAGGGAGTGGATCGCCGCGCACCGCCTGGAAGCACCTGCGCAGACCGCAGAGCGTTCGGCGGCTCCAAGCAAGGAAGAATCCCCGGAAAACCCGGCAAGCGTTCTCGCCCGCCTCCAGAGCCTAACAGCGGCATCCAGGAAAGAAGCTCCGGCAGAAAAAGAAAGGCCGTCCGACCTTCAGCAAAAACACCCACATCGTTAATCGAAACATGCGGGAACGAAAGGATATTATCCCATGATTACCTCTGAACAGATTCGCGCCATTCGTCAAGGCACCGGTCTAAGTCAAGCGGACTTCGCTCACGTATATGAGATCCCGGAGCAGATTGTAGAGAATTGGGAATCCGGCGTCAGTCTCCCGCCGCCCTATGTTGTACGGCTGCTGGAACTTGCAGTCAAAGCATTCCCACCGGAATCCCTGGAAGACATAGAGAGGCCCGATTAAATGATTTTCTATTGGGGGTCATAATTATATCATCGTCATCCTTTGCCCTGTAGGTTTGTCAATCATAGTTTACAGCCGGGGAAAGAATAAAGAACGTCCTTGGGGGAACGCCAATTGAGGGGACGCATGGGGAAGTCGTTGTATTTCCACTGCCATACGGCAAGTTGCTTTTGGAAGTCCTCAAAAGAGTAGAATTTGTGTGAAGCATAGAAGTATTCATTGTCCTTGCGGTGGCTGCGCT
>JAEEGF012278902.1_pt1 | contig 10918 bp, 9 predicted proteins | sample 9134171 | NCBI WGS metagenome assembly JAEEGF01 (sample SAMN16246542, study PRJNA631951) | gut metagenome | biome: gut microbiome; feature: rumen; material: AP-attached | host: Bos | place: Iran: Karaj | collected 2018-10
TGACGATGAGATCGTTGCGCGTGTTATCCGCCACGTTCAGGCAGGCATGGGCTTTATCGCTCTTCACTCTGCACATTATTCAAAACCGTTTACACGTCTTCTCGGAACGACCGGCAGACTTATATGGCGTGAATCAGGCGATACTGAGGTTATCTGGAATGTAAATCCGTCTCACCCCATCACGCAGGGTATAGGGGATAAATTCATTATTCCCCACGAAGAAACATACGGTGAATTTTTCGATATTCCGAGACCGGACGACAATATCTTCATAGGCTGGTTCTCAGGCGGCGAAGTTTTCCGCTCAGGTGTCACATTCACAAGAGGACTCGGCAAAATATTCTACTTCCAGCCCGGTCATGAAACAAACCCGACATTCTATGACGAAAATTATCTCACTGTAGTAAGAAATGCGATCAAGTGGGCAAATCCAGGAAAAGAAAAAGTATTTCTTGATGCTCCGTGGGTTCCCGCAACAATACAGAATAATTGATTTTTAAAACATCAGAGGGGATTTGTAGAAGTGAAAATAAGAAGAATAGTTGCAGCGATTTTCTGTTCAGCAGTTTTGTTTACAGCTGTTTCATGCTCCGGTGCAGGCGAAGAGGTCTTTGATCTGGATCTGGCAACATATGAAACAAATGAAGCAGATTTTGACGGACAGAAACTCAAATATTTGTTCGATCCTGTTATGAACTGGGCAGTTTCCGCTTCAAACGACTCTTTCTTAGGCTATACATACAATACGGTTCTTGCTGATGCAGCTATAAAACGAGTTAAGGATCTTGAACAAAACCATAACTGCACACTGATAATCGAATCACGCACGGGCCTTCACGAATATGTCAAGGCTCCCGTATATTCTGGGGTATATGTTGCCGATATAGTTTCCGGTATTTCGGATATGATAGGTGATAACTGCCGTGCAGGTCTGTACGTCGGTATGAGCGAAGTGTCGGATATCATTGATATTACGGATTCTTCCAAATGGGGTGAGCTTCCGTTTCTGGAAACTATGTTTTTCAATAACGATCTCTACGGTCTTGTTCCTGCTGCCTGGCCGGAGCTTACTCAGATCAATTTCGGCTATCCGATCGTTTTCAACGGAGCAATATTTGCTGCAAACGGTTTAGGCGATCCGAGAGAATATGTTGAAACAAAATCATGGAACTGGAAAAACTTCAGCGAAGTAGTCGAGGCTGCTCACCTGCAGGAGGGCGGAACTGTCAAACATTACGGTTTTATGGCATCTTCTTCCGTTCTTACCGAAATGTTTCTTTTTTCCAACGGAGCAGCGCCTATCTCTATAGATGCAGACGGCAATCCGTATTTTTCAATGTATGATAAACAGGGAATGAGCGCAATAGAAGCGTCTATCAATTTCTATCAGACATTTAAAGATACTTGCCTTCATAAAAATGCCCTGCGCTATAATCACGATGAGATCGCTCAGGGGTTCTGTCGTGAAGAGGCGGCAATGGCTGCCGTATATACGGGATATATTTACGGTAGAGACGCAATCATTGCTCAGAAAATATATGATTTCGGAATCCTTCCGTTTCCACACGGACCCGATGTCCCCGATGATTATGTTTACGGTGTAATAGAAAACATCTATTCCGCTTTTGCTATGCCTCTGACGACCACAAATCCGCGAAATACGGCTATGATAATCAATGACCTTTATGCGCCTCTTGACGGATTTGAAACACGTGAAACAGTTCAGGAATATATGACATACAACTATTTCTTTGACGAAAGAGATGCGGATGTCTTTTTCAGAATGTATGATAACTGTGTTTACAATTATTTTCATTGGACAAACGCAGGTGTTATGAATAATTTTCTGGCGCAGAAATCTGCCGTTGAATTTGTTACCGCAAATGAGTCTTCGCTCAATGAAATGATGGAAAGAGACTGTTTCCCTATCGTAGAATCAATTATTTCTCTTTACGGAGAATACAAAGCATATCATAATTGAAAATTTATAACTGAAAGGAACAAAAATACCATGAAACTCGGCGTTTTTACAGTTCTTCTCGGTGATATGGAATATCCCGAGGCATTCAAATATCTTGCATCAAAAGGTGTTCAGGCAATTGAACTTGGATGCGGCGGCTATCCGGGCAATGCTCATTGCAAGCCGAAGGAACTTCTTGCAGACGATGCTAAATTTGAAGCATTGATGTCGGAAATAAAAAAATATGATTTTACCGTTTCCGCGTTGTCGTGCCACGGAAATCCCGTTCATCCCGATAAATCGGTTGCCGCAGCTTTTGAAGAAGATTTTGAAAACGCGTGCCGTCTTGCTCAAAAAATGGGCGTTAAAAGAATAATTACTTTCTCCGGTTGTCCCGGTGGCGCTCCGGGTGATACCACCCCGAACTGGGTCACATGCCCATGGCCGGACGATTTTCTCAAAATAGTTGATTATCAGTGGAACGATGTTCTTATTCCTTATTGGAAAAAAGCCGTTGCATTCGCAAAACAGTACGGTGTTGAAATGATCTGTCTTGAAATGCATCCCGGTTTTTGTGTTTATAACCCTGAAACACTGCTTCGCCTCAGAGCTGCAGTCGGTCCCGAGATCGGAGCAAATTTCGATCCGTCACACCTTGTATGGCAGGGAATGGATCCTGTTGCAGCCATCATGGAGCTGAAAGACTGCATGTTCCACTTCCACGCAAAAGATACTAAGATAGATAAATACAATACTGCGAAAAACGGTGTTCTTTCAACAACGCATTACGGACAGGTCGCCGCTCGTCCCTGGGTATTCCGCTCTGTAGGTTACGGCAACTCGACCGCATATTGGAAGGATATCGTCAGCGCTCTCAGAACGATCGATTATGACTTTGTTATGTCTATTGAACATGAAGACAGCCTTATGTCTGCAGCGGAAGGTCTAGGCAAGGCAATAGATGTCCTTAAAGAATCTATGACGTTTGAAGATAAAGGCGGAATGTGGTGGGCATAATATGTCGTGACCACAAAAGTGAGCGTGACTTTTAAAAAAATATGTTTTTCATATATTGAAAATACATGAAAAATATGCTATAATAATAAAAATATCATTTCACACGCCATTGAATCAACCAATAAGGAGGAAACACCATGTCCATTTTTGACAAACTCAAAAAAACAGCAGGCGATGCGATTAATTCGACCGTAAACGCACTTGGAAACAAAAGCGAAACATTCACATTCGCCGCTCTTCCGGAAAGTCTGGCTGAAATGCAGGCGCTTCCTGAAGCATCTCTTGATACACCGTTCAAAACAGCTGCACTGACCGTCTGTGCCCTTTGCGCATACGCTGCGGATAAACAAATCGGTATCGAAATGCTTAACTGGCTTCGCGGACCGGAGCCTCTTTCCACATACGCAATTCAGTTTCTTGACGATCGTTTCCGTGATGGATACCATGTCATTTTCTCTTATTTTAAAGATGCAAAACCCGAAAATGATTACACTCCGTCCGAGCCCTTCACTCTTACTTTTTATACAAACCCTTATTCCGCAGAAAACAAAGGCTATATGAAGCTTTTTATCAATTCCGGCGGTGCGGATAATGCACGCTATGTCGTTCTTCGTCAGAGAGGCAGCGACGGCAAGTGGTTCCTTAACGAACAGTTCCTTCTTGTCGGTATCCGCAAAGCCAAATCCGAAGATCCCTGGGCGTAAACATGAAAAAAGTCGGTGCGGGCGGAAGCTTTTTTCTGAGCTTTATTATCAACATTATTCTTACAGCTGAATGGAGTATTCCTGCTTGGATCCTTCTTGCCCTTCATTTTATTCTGCACATTTCCATTTGGTGGTTTGTCGGAGCACTTGCGGTTTGGATTTTAAGAATCCTGATCGGCATGACCATAATCGGTCTTGCTTCAAAATGTTCCGTTCCAGATCCTCCGAAGGAAAACAAGAATCCTTACTCGTTGAGTAACGGAGTTATTTTCGGTAACAAATAAATTTTTATTTTTAATTGCCTTATGAAAGGGGTAGTAATATGGGACTTATCAAAGCAGCTGCCGGTGCTATCGGCGGTGTTCTTGCCGATCAGTGGAAGGAGTTTTTCTACTGTGACGCACTTCCGGCAGATGTTCTTGTCAGAAGAGGTTTCAAAAAAACAACCGGTCGTTCATCCAACACACAGGGAAATGACAATGTTATTTCCAACGGTTCAGGAATTGCTGTTGCGGACGGTCAGTGCATGATCATTGTCGAACAGGGCAAAGTAGTTGAAGTTTGCGCGGAACCAGGCGAATTTACATATAACAATTCCACCGAGCCTTCAATTTTTGCCGGCAATCTCGGCAGCAGTATCCTTGAAACATTCAAGGCTATCGGTAAAAGATTTACTTACGGCGGCGATCCCGGAAAAGATCAGAGAGTATACTATTTCAATACAAAAGAAATTCTCGGCAATAAGTTCGGCACTCCCAGTCCGATAATGTTCAGGGTCATAAACAAAGAACTTAACCTTTCAAGAACCGTTCAGGTAAGATGCAACGGTATGTATTCATATGTTATCGCAAATCCTCTTCTTTTCTATACAAAAGTTTGCGGTAATGTTGAATATGAGTATAAGAGGGATCAGATCGATGAAGCGCTTAAAATAGACTTTATCGATGCTCTTCAGCCTGCTCTTGGTTCGCTTTCTGCTCTCGGCATCCGTCCGGACGAACTTCCTGCAAAAGCACCCGAACTTAAAGCAGCAATGAATGAGGCTCTCGGCGCTGACTGGGTAGAATCACGCGGTATTTCTGTTGAAAGAATCTCTCTCAACCCGATCACGCTCACTGCTGAAGACATGAAGAAGATCAACGAACTCGAAGAAGCTGTTTCTTACGGTTCCAATCCTTTCTCTATGGCAGGCCGTATGACAACTGCTACTGCTAACGCAATGGAAAACGCTGCCAATAACGAATCCGGCGCAATGACAGGCTTTATGGGCATGGGTCTTGCAGGCGGAGCTATGGGCGGTGGATTTAACGCAGCTCAGCAGTTCTATAATGCAGGTGTTGCTCAGCAGCAGGCAGCTCAGCAGTCTCAGCAGAGCGCCCCTCATGCCGATACATGGAAATGCTCCTGCGGTGCAGATGCTCACGGTAATTTCTGCCCCGAATGCGGAGCAAAAAAACCTGCTGCCGATGGATGGACATGTCCTAAGTGCGGAGCAATAAATAAAGGTAAATTCTGCACTGAGTGCGGAGAAAAGAAACCTGCCGGCGTTCCGCAGTACAGATGCGATAAATGCGGATGGGAACCTGAAAAAGGTGCTAAACCCCCGAAATTCTGTCCTGAATGCGGAGATCCCTTTGACGACGGCGATGTAGTTCAGTAATTTCTATAAAAATGACCGTTGTGGCATGCTTTTATGCCATGACGGTTATTTTTGCAATAAATCACGATAAGAATTCCGAAAATGTACTTGCTTGTATTATCGGAATTTATTATAACAGGTGAATATGATGACAGCACTCCAGCAATATAAATGTCCTTGTTGCGACGGCGCAATTACTTTTGACAGTGAATCACAAAAAATGAAGTGCCCATACTGCGGCACTGAATTTGATGTTGAGACCCTGCGCGCGTATGATGAAGAACTGAAAAAGGCTGGACAGGATAACATTTCGTGGAATACTCTTTCAGGCTCCGAATGGTTTGAAGGTGAGTCAGAGGGACTTCGTGTTTATCTTTGCAATACATGCGGAGGCGAGATCGTTGCTGATGAAAACACAGCGGCATCTTCATGTCCGTTTTGTGGTAACCCCGTTGTAATGATGGGACAATTTCGCGGCGAACTGAAGCCGGATTATGTTATTCCGTTTAAAATAAACAAACAGGAGGCAGTTGATGCTTTAAAAAAACACTATTTAGGCAAAAAGCTGCTCCCAAAAGCGTTTAAGGATCAAAATCATATTGATGAAATTAAGGGATTATACGTTCCGTTCTGGCTTTTCGACTCTGATCTTGATGCCTATATACAATACAAAGCAACGAAACTTCGTTTTTGGAGCGACAGTTCTTATCGATACACCGAAACAAGTTTTTTCTCTGTTGTCAGGGAAGGCAATGTCGATTTTCGTAAGGTTCCCGTAGACGGTTCGTCTAAAATTCCGGACGCCTTAATGGAATCTATAGAACCATATAATTTTAACGAGGCTGTTGATTTTCAGACGGCGTATCTTTCAGGCTATTTTGCAGATAAGTATGATATCGGACAAGATGCATGTATTGAACGCGCAAACGAAAGGATCAAAAGGAGCACTGAAGAAGCATTTTCTTCAACCGTTACCGGATATTCAACAGTAAATCCTGAAAGCACAAAAATAAACTTGCTTAAAGGTTCTGCGAAATATGCTCTTTACCCTGTATGGTTTCTCAATACAACATATAACGGCACTCAGTACACATTTGCTATGAACGGACAGACAGGCAAATTTGTCGGAGATCTGCCTCTTGATAAAGGCGCATATGCGAAATGGCTTCTCGGTATAGCAGCGGCAGTTGCTGCTGCCGTTTTTGCCATTCAGTATCTGCTCTGGCTGTTTTAGGGGGTGCCGTATATGAAAAAACAAACAAGAGTATTATTCATTTCATTAATACTTATTGTATTATTGTCATGCGCATCCTTTGCAGCGACGGCAGAGTATATAACCGATGAGACCGGAAGACTTTTTGAGGACGAAATAGATTCACTCAATGAAATTGCGGAGAAGTATTACGATCAATACAACGTCGCTTTATATTATGCCTACGTGTCGAGCGATTTTGATGATTTTGATGTTTCCGCAATCGTTTCCGTGGATGATTATGTTCTTTTACTTGAAAATGATTCTTCATGGAAAGTTATTGTAAACGGCAGCGTTGAAGAAAAAATCGGTTATGATGAAAAATCCCGGATCTGGGATGCTTATTGCGAACATGATTCTTACTATGACGCAATTACGGCATATTTCGATACATGCGCATCAATATTGAACGGAGAAGATCTTCAAAAAGATGAGGAACAGCTCTTTCCGAACTCAAATCCGGGCAGACTTTATGATAAGGCTGATATCCTCAGCGAATCTGAAGAACAGTCCCTTCTTGAAAAGCTGAATAGCGTTAGCGAACTGTATGGAACGGACTTTATCGTTATTGCCGTGGATACAGTCGGTTCATATTCTGCAGGCGGATATGCGGAAGAGTTTTTTGACCGCTTTAATTACGGAATCGGCGAATCCCGCAACGGCGTTATGCTCATGCTTTCTATGAAAGAGCGTGAATACAGAATCCTTTCAAACGGATTTATAGGAGATACTCTGGACGATGATGCCATAGACAGCATAGGCGATGAGATAGTTTCCGATCTTTCTTACGGTAATTATTTTAATGCATTCAGCAAATTTGTAACCAGGTCCGAGTATTATGTCAACGGCGCGATCAACGGATTTCCATTCAATTATTTGACGGGTATAGCAATATCTTTGTTCATAGGATTTATTGCTTCACTGATAACGGTAAGCTCAATGAAAAAAAAGCTGAAGACTGTTAATTCCGTCAATGAAGCTAATGCATATATGAGACAAGGAAGTATGAGCCTCAAACGAGCAAACGACATGTTCCTTTACGCAACTGTAATACGCTCTGCAAGAACAAAAAGATCAAGCTCATCAAGGGGAAGGAGCGGCGGATCTCGTCATGTTGGCGGCGGAAGATTTTGATAAAAAATAGGAGAAAAAAATGTCAAAAAAGCAAATCGTAAACATTATTAACTTTATACGCGATGTTGAACCGCGTGCAAAAGTCGATCTTGTAGCGCCGGTGCGCAATCAGATCGATTTGATGAAAAAGCATAACCTTAACGGAACATTCCTTTTGCAGTATGATGCACTTATTGATCCCGTATATACGGATATGCTTAAAACTCTCGACAAAGAGCAATTTGAACTCGGCGTATGGTTCGAAATAGTCGAGCCACAGTGCAAAGCAGTGGGCATACCTTGGACAGGCAGATTCCCTTGGGACTGGCATGTTCATTGCGGTTTTTCAGTCGGATATACAAAACCACAGAGAGAAAAGCTCGCTGATGTCCTTTTTGAAAAATTCCGTGAAATATTCGGCTATTATCCGCGTGTTTTCGGTTCGTGGTTTTTCGATACACATACCGTTCGTTATATAAGCGAAAAATACGGTCTTGACGCTATGTGTAACTGCAAGGAGCAATACGGTACAGACGGTTACACTTTATGGGGAGGATATTACGGACAGGGATATTATCCAAGCAGATCCAATGTATTCGTTCCTGCCCGCTCAAAGGATGAACAGATATCCGTTCCTCTCTTCAGAATGCTCGGCTCCGACCCAATATATCAGTTTGATTACGGTGTCAATGTTGACAATAACGAAAATCTCGTTCAGGGTGTAATCACACTTGAACCCGTCTATGTAAATGCGGGCGGGGGAGGAGATCCTGCCTGGGTAGACTGGTACATGCAAGAAAACTTCAATGGCGAATGTCTTTCTTTCGGTTATGCACAAGCAGGTCAGGAAAATAGTATGAGCTGGCCTCAGATGAAAAACGGACTTGAATATCAGTTTGCTCTCTTTGAAAAACTGGTAAATGAAGGCAAAATCACTGTTGAAAAACTTGGCGATACCGGTAAATGGTATAAAAATACATGGCAAACCACGCCTGCATCAACTATAACCGCACATTGTGCTTTTGACGATAGTGATAAAACATCGGTGTGGTATTGTTCTGATCTTTACAGAATCAATCTTTATACAGAAAAAAACAGCTTCAGAATACGCGATATACATCTTTTCGATGAAAAAATGCCTGATCCGTTTGAGGATATCGTATGCACAGCCAATGATGCTGCGTATGAAACATTGCCTCTTGTAGACGGAAACAGGCATAGCGGTTCCGGAATTCTCGCTGGCGTCCGCATTTACCGCGAAGGAAAAGAAATATCTGCAGGAAAAATGAAGTTTACCGATCTCGGCAATGATTGTGCAAAAATAGATTATACTGATTTTGAATTAAATCTCTGCAAAGATGGATTTACAGTTAAATCTGATAGCGATTTTTCTCTCCTTTATATGTTCGGCAAAAAAGGAGAATATGTTCCCGAGGTGCTTTCATGTTCCAAGCATGAACTTCATCTTCGCTGTATGCAAAGAGAATATTCGATATGTCTTGATTCCGGTGCTTTCGATTGTAATTTTGAAGTTGTCGATTCAAACGGAAAAACATATCGGGCAGGATGCGAAAACGGCATGCTTTCTTATGCCCCTGCAGTTCGTTCCGAAAACGGAAAAGTAACAGTAAGATTTTGTTTTCAGTAATCTTATTTCTGCTGAATAAACTAATAAAGAGACCGTTGTAAGCGGTCTCTTTATGTTTTTTAATAATTGCTTATATTGTTCTGAGAACAATAACCATAGCAAGTCCTTCTATTATAAGCGCTATTCCTCTCAGCTGAACAAAAACAAAAGGATCGATAATAATTACTATTGCAAGAATGGTGGTAATGATCGCAAATATAAGCGACGCCAAAAACATCATTCCGAATACCTTTCGAAGATTGAAAGCATTGATAAACATCATAATCGCGCCGTATAAAAGGATGAACGCTATTACGTAATGGAATACTGAAATAAAAAAGTCAGAAGCAAATATAAAAGCACATCCGATCGCTATTTGAGCAAGACCAACAAACAGAGTCGATGAACCCTTTATTTTTTTTGAAAAAAATGCAATTACTTTTATAATGCCCATTATCACAAGCACTGCGCCTATAATAATGAGCGGAATTTTAAGCGATTCTTCCGGCCATATAAGCATTGCAATGCCGAGAGCAATTAAAAGCAGACCGTCAAACACATAACTTTTGAACATCGTTGTGATTTTTTTTGCCATTTTTTACCTCGAAAAAAAAGATAATACAATTATTATAATTTATTATATCACATTTGATCTTTAAAGTCAATAGAGAGCGTATTATAGGTGTCAATAGAAAGAATGTATGTATTGGCGAAGAGCTGTTGGGTAAAATGATTACGAAAATGGTTTTCGGGTTTTCAGATAAGCATGATGATTAAAATGAAAAAACCGCTCTGACCGATATTATAACGGTATTAGAGCGGTTTTTGGCTGGGATAGCTGGACTCGAACCAGCGGATGCAGGAGTCAAAGTCCTGTGCCTTACCGACTTGGCTATATCCCATTGTCGGCTGACATTTTGTAATTATAGCATAATCAAAGATGTTTGTCAAGATATAAATCAACAATTTAATTTGCGAAAGAAAAATGACAGGCGTACCGGTTAAGTTTCTGCCGATCCGCCTGCCATTATGTTCGTCAATTAAAGACCTCTGTCAGCAAGTGCAGCCTTCCTTGAGAAATTCGTTCTTCCCTGATTATCTGTGCCCATATATTTGACCCATATTTCGTCGCCAACGGAAACAACATCTTCAACTTTTGCAACGCGTTTCTCATCAAGCTGTGAAATATGAACAAGACCTTCTTTACCGGGAACATATTCTACAAAAGCTCCGATCGCGATGATCTTTGTTACTTTTGCAAGGAAGATCGTGCCTTCTTCAGGACCGTCAACAATTGTTTTTATAATGTTGAGTGCGTTTTTGCCGGATTGCGGATCAGTGTATGAAATATAGCAGTGACCGTATCCGCCGTCCTCTTCAATATCGATCTGCGCACCGGTATCGGCAGTTATTTTCTGGATTACCTTACCTTGTTTTCCGATTACTTCGCTGATCTTATCTGACGGGATATTATATGTTATTATTTTCGGAGCATATTTTGAAAGTTCCGGACGGGGAGCGGGGATCGCCTTGAGAAGGATATCGTTAATGATATGTTCGCGACCTTTTCTTGTCTGTTCAAATGCTTTTTCGATAATTTCATATG
>JAEEGF012503349.1_pt1 | contig 10917 bp, 5 predicted proteins | sample 9134171 | NCBI WGS metagenome assembly JAEEGF01 (sample SAMN16246542, study PRJNA631951) | gut metagenome | biome: gut microbiome; feature: rumen; material: AP-attached | host: Bos | place: Iran: Karaj | collected 2018-10
GTCCCAGGTGAAGTCGTCAACGGTGTAGAATCCGTCGCTCACATAGCCGTACATATTGCCGAGGGGCTGCCCCACCTGCACGATGTAGTCGTCGCCGATTTCAGTGGAAGCCCAGTAGGACTGAGCCATGATGGACTCGAGGCCGCCAAGGTCGGTAACAGTGTTCTTGTTGTAGGCGATGTTGCCGCTCAGGTTCAGGGAGAAGTCCTTGGTCTGCACCAGAGGGGCGTTCAGAGAGAGTTCGACACCGCGGTTGCGAGTGGAACCCACGTTCTGGTACTGGCTGTCATAACCGGAACCGGGGATGGGGAAGTTGATGAGGAGGTTCTTGGTATCGTTCTGATACACCTCGAGGCTTCCTGAAAGCTTACCCTGGAAGAGGCTGAAGTCCATACCCAGGTTGTGGGTGTAGGAAGTTTCCCAAGTGAGGTCCGGATTGTTCATCACCTTACCGGCGGTGAAGATGTTACCGCCCTGGGAGATCCAGGAAGTGCTGGAGGAAGAATAGGTCTTCATCAGCTGCCCGGAAGGGATATTGTTGTTACCGGCGGTACCGAAGCTGTAACGGAGTTTCAACTGGTCCAGCCATGCCGATGTGTTCTGCATGAAGTCCTCGTTGGAGATGGTCCAGGAGGCGGCTGCCGAAGGGAAGAAGCCCCAGCGGTTTCCGCGTGCGAACTTCGAAGAGCCGTCGGCACGCAGCGTAACGCCCAGTGAATACTTGTGCTGGAAGTCGTAATTTGCACGTCCGAAGAAGGAAAGCAGTTTGTCGTCCGGGCTGTAGTAGTTGTTCACTGCCACGTTGTTCAGGACGCCGCCTTCCACGGTCTTGCCGGTTGCCGAGGAAGTGAAGTTCCAGGCCATTGCGGCATCGTAGAAAGTGGGGAAGCCGTCAACCATCATGGTGATGGTGTTGCTCTTGGTGAGGGTGAACTCCTGGCCGATGAGAACGGTGAGGTTCTTGTCGGCATCGCCGGGGAACACGTTCCAGGTGAGGGTGTTGGTGTTGCGATACCTCGTGCGGAATGCTTCCTTGTGCTGGTTTGAAGGAGTGTTCTTCACCGTGGAGTTCTGGGCCACATAGTAGGTGGTGAGACCGTAGAAGCGGTCGTCGCCCTGGCGATAGTCTTCCAAGCCGCCTTCCATCTTGAAGGTGATGGCGTCGGTGATGTTCCAGTTGAACGCGGCGTTGGCGTTCCAGGTGCTGCGGATGCGGCGGGAGTCATTGTCGGCCACACTGCGCAGAGGCGGCGCGTTGTCGCCATAGTCCTGCTCTTCATCGGCCCCCTGGATCGTTGCGGCCACGGGGATGGGTGCATAGGCAACTGCGTGCTTGAGACGGCCGTTGCCGGAGGTTGTACCCGTGTCGTTGATGCCGTTGGCGCCGCTGCCGCGCACATTCACGCGGGAGTAGCGGATGTTGGCGTCGATGGAGGTGGTGGTGGAAGTCTTGAAATGACCCTTGAAGTTCAGGTTGTCACGGGTGTAGTTGGAACCGGACATGATGGCCTGGTCGCCAAGGTGGGCATAACCCAGTGTCCAGTGGAAGTTCTCTCCGCTGCCGGAAATGGAAAGATCTGCGGAGAAGTTGCTTCCGGTGTTGCCGAAGACGGCGTCCACCCAGTTGTTGCCCTGGAGGCCGCTGTAAAGGTCGATGTCAGAGAACGAACCGAAGTAGGGCACGTAGTTGGAGCTCACGTTGTCGCGGATGCTGGCAAGTTCGTACTGGAACTTCACGAAGTTCTCCGGATCCATGGCCACGATGGCGTTCTTGTTCGCCATGGTCTTGAGTCCGTAGTAAGTGTTGAACTTAACGGAAACCTTCTGGCCTTTCTCTGCGTTCTTGGTGGTTACGATAACAACGCCGTTAGCGCCACGTGAACCGTAGATTGCAGTGGAATAGGTGTCCTTCAGAACGTCGATGGAGGCAATCTCCGAAGAGGGAATGTCGTTGATGCTCTCCACGGGGAAGCCATCCACGATGTACAGAGGGCTGCTGTCCTGGGTGATGGAGCCGCCGCCGCGGACGCGGATCTTGATGTCGGCATCCGGATCGCCTTCCGTGGTGACCACGGACACACCGGCCATCTTACCGGACAGGGCCTGGCTCACGGTGGTAACGGGCTGCTCCATGAGTTTGTCGCTGCCAACGGAGGCAACCGAACCCAGAAGGTCGCGGCGCTTTACGGTGGCATAACCCACTACAACCACTTCGTCCAGGAAGTTGGTGTCTTCCTGCATCTGCACGTCGATCTGGGTGCGTCCGCCAACGGGGACTACCTGATCGGCATATCCGATGAAGGAGAAGACCAGATTCGCTGCATTGGAGGGGACGGTAATCATGTAGTCGCCGTCAAGTCCGGAGACTACTGCCGTTGATGTTCCTTCCACCATGACCACTGCTCCCATGAGGGGCAGGCCGTCGGCGTCGGTGATGACACCCTTGACGGTGGTCTGTGCCAGAAGGGCACCTGCCGTTCCCAAGCAAAGTGCGAGCGAAAGAAGAAGTTTCTTTGTCAAACTTTTCATTGGAATTGGATTTTGGTTAATTTATTGGTTAGTAAACTTAGTATATTCGGCGTTGGCGTTTTGCTGCGCCACGATATTCCTTACTATATAATGCAGGTACATTTCCAGGTTGGTGTACCTTCCGTTTTTATCCAAGGTCTTTGCCGATGCGTCCGCCGCCGACGACTTGTTGAGGCCGAACTGCTCTTCGAACCAGTTGGGCATGCCGTCGGAATCCGAGTCGCGGAGATTATCGTCATTGGGGTTGTAGGTGTATTCCGGCCATCCGCCAACATCGCTCTGCGTGTCGATGAGGCCCTTGCGGGAAAGTTTGTTGGAGGCAAGCGCATTTCCGTTCTTGTCCGTGGTGGCGCTTCCTTCATACGTGTATGTGCCGTTCTTAGTTTCACGGGCGATGCGCGCATCCACATCGTCCCTCGCATAACTCGCTCCGGCATAATCGGTCACGGCCGTAAATGCGTTCTGTGCACTGTGGATGCTCATCGGCTCGAAGGGATAGGCCGATGTGGCCTTGATATTCGCGATTACCGTAGACGTTGCCGTGGTGCCGGTCCAGTTGTCAGAGTTCACGGAGCTCTTGCCGTTCATTACGTTACCCGTCATGTAGAAATGGCCCGGAAGGATCGTGCCGCCGCAGTTGCTGCAACTTGTGGTGGGATCCAACAGCCACTGGTGGTTCGACGGGGTAACGGGGCCGGGCTTGTAGAAGTTGTAGATAAAATTGTACTTCCTGTAATCCGAACCGTTCTTGGAAGAACTTTCTCCGCCGTAGCAGGTGTTGCCGTACCAGTTGTATACCACGTTGTTGGAGATGGTCACGGGGCCTTTCTGGGTGGAAACATAGTCGTGGTCGATTCGGGGATTGCGGCTGTCGTGATGGGCCAGCAGGTTGTGGTGGTACGTTGCGTTGTTGCCGCCCCAGATGCCGCCGTATCCGTGGGCGCCCTTGCCGTGAACAGAGTTGCGAAGGCTCTCTGAAACTATGTTCCAGGAGAAGGTGAAGTTCTTCATTCCGTAGAACGACGCGCATTCATCGGTGCACCAGCTCACGGAGCAGTGGTCAATGATGATGTTGCTGTACTTGTCGTCGTCGTGGTCCATAACCTGCATGGCGTCGTCTTCCGTCTGCTTTTCATCGCCCATGCGGCAGCGGATGAAACGTACGATGACGTTGCTTGCGCTGATGCGGAAGGTGTAGTTCTTCAGGCAGATTCCGTCACCGGGAGCGGTTTGGCCGGCAATGTACACATCGCCTTTTTTCACCTGCAGCTGGCTGCGGAGCTCGATGATTCCTGCAACGTCGAAGACGATGGTCCTGGGGCCGGACAAGGTTTCAACGCCATAACGAAGTGTGCCCTGGGTGTTGGTATCCTCCAGCGAAGTAACGTGATACACGCTGCCGCCGCGGCCGCCGGTCGCCCACATTCCGCCGCCTTCTGCGCCGGGGAATGCACGGGCCGCTCCGTCCTCTTCCGCTGCAGGGATAAGGAAGTCTTCATACTTGCCGGTAGTGGGGTTCACGGGAGGGTCCACCGGAGGATCTTCAGGATTCACGGGAGTTTCTTCCTTGAGGGTTGTCGCTGTCAGCGTGGTTTCATCGGAAACGCTGCCATCGGCCCCCACCGAGCGTACGCCAAAGCGATAGGTGGTTTCCTCCTTGAGGCCTTCGATGGTGATGTTCCTGGACTTTATGGTTCCGCTCTGCACCTCGGTGCTGCCCTCGACGAGCCTCCATTTGTAGGAATCCGCCCCATCTACGGCTTTCCACTGGAAAACCAGGGTGGAGGTTGTGCTGCTGTGCAGTTTCAGGCCTTCGGGGGCTCCGGGCTTGGAGGGCGTGTCTTCACCGCCTCCCCCTTTGTTGCAGGAAAAGGCCATCAATGCCACAATGCTCAGTATCGACAGAAATCTTTTCATCTGTTTTCCATTTCAAGTGCCGCCCAAATGAGAGGGCCGATACCCTTGGGGTCATTCGAACGGATAGGTTCATTAATGTAGTATTCAAAATCCCCACGACGCTCCTGCTTGCCGCCGAGGCCAGCAACTTCGCAGCAGCGGTCCAGGTTCACGAGGCCGGCCTCATCCACCCGCACAAAGGTTTTGAGAAGGCTGTCAAAGGCTTTTTCCGCCTCCTGCGGGGTTACGACCCTGAGTATTCCAAGGCGGGTTCCCTTTAGCATCACGTACACGAACATTGCGCTGCATGTTGCCTCCACGTAATTCCCCGCCCTATACGGGCTGTCCGGAACCTGATACCACATGCCGGTTTGCATATCGGCACTGAGGCAAACCACTTCCATCACGGAGTTGAGGATGGATATGAGGCGGCTCCTCTGCTCCCCTTCCGGCATCAGGTCGATGACGTCTACCAGAGCCATGGTGTACCATCCGAGGGCGCGCCCCCAGGCGTGTTCGCTCTGGCCGGTGGTTTTGTCGCACCAGAACATCTCGTGGGAAGAATCCCAGGCGTGACGGAGAAGGCCAGTCTCATAGTCTAATGTCTTTTCCGCAATGAGGGTGAACTGGTGGGCGATATCGGCATAATTCGCAGCTTTGAGGCTGTCCGGAACATACCTGTTGGTGTATTCCGTGTAGAAAGGCTCCAGCATATACAGGCCGTCCAGCCACATCTGGTTGGGATAGACCTTCTTGTGCCAGAAACCTCCTTCCGGAGTGCGGGGCTGCTCCTGGATCTGGCGGTAGAGCGTATCCATCGCCATACGGTATTTCTCCTTACCGGTTACATCGTACAGCTGGAACAGTGTGCGTCCCGGGCAGATATGATCCTGCGAGTAATTCGCGCGCTTATAATTATATATGGTGCCCGTGGAGTCGATAATCGCATCGTACCAATTTTCCACGTAAGCCAGTATATTGTCATTTCGAGCTTGCCGAGAAATCTCATACACATCCAGGAAGGCCTTGAGTTCCAAGCCTGTAGTATAGTTCCACTTCAGCTTCCCTTCCTGCCCGTCGATGTACGATGCCTGGGGGCAGCGCTGCATCTCACTGCGCACAACCTGTAAAGACAGCGGCGCCTTGGCCGTGCATGCGGTCAAGGCTGCGAGCAGTATTATGATTCCTTTTCTCATCGGTTGTCGTATGGATTCCAGATAATGCCGTCCTGCTGCTGGAACATCACTTTCTCGAATGTGTAGTTCTTCAGGTCGCGGGCCTTCAGCGTGTGGGCCCATTTCACACGGGGCCCTCTTGCACCGGGGCCCGTGCTGCCGTACTCCGCATAATAGGAGTTCTTCTTCGTATTAGGCTTTCCTTCCTTTTCCCAGTCGTGCCAGCCTTCCGGAAGGATGTGGGAGCCGAGTTCACAGTCGATGAAAACTGTCTTGGCGTATGCCCCCCAGGGCCTTCCGAGGTAGCATTTGTCGATGAGGGGATCGGCAGTGAGGCGGCAGTTCTTGAACACATAACCGTATTTCTGGCCCTTCAGCGTTGAGGCTGCGGTTACGTAACTGTTCTTCTTGGAGTGGATCCGGCAGTTCTCGAAGTAGCAGATGCTGGGGCCGAAAATGAAGTCAGTAGTGCCCTCGATGTAGCAGTCTTTGTAGTAATTGCGCTTGATTCCGCCGTCTTTCCCATATCGGCCGTATGTGTACAGGGTATCCTGGTTGCCGATGAAGCGGCAGCGGTTAAAGAAGAGGAAATCCCCGTCCGTGAACACGGCCACGGCCTGTGCGATATCCTTTCCCTCGCCGGCGCTGTTCTCGAAGGTGATGTCTTCGAAAGTGATGTAACTGGCGTGGATATAGATGCTTGCGCTTCCGGATGTGCCGATGGCGAAATCGCGTCCGGGCCACATTGCCTTGGCGTATTTGTCGTAGGTGATAACGGTCTCGAGAGCATCCTCGCCCTTGATGTACAGGCGGAACTTGTTGTGGGGAATAACAACCTCTTCCTTGTACACGCCCTTGCGGATGAAGATGCGGGTGATCTGACTGTGGCTGTAGTCCGGGCAGGCGTCGATGCCTTCCTGCACAGTCATGTAGTCGCCGTGCCCATCGGCCGATACAACGATGTCGTAGCGCTGGAGATGCCCGGCGATTTCCGGAATCTGCTGCTCAATGAGGCCGCAGATGATTTCGGTGACTTTGCGGGCGCCGCAAGCCACGGTGTGGGTGTTGTCGTCCTTGCCGGTGGAAATCATGAAATAGGCCTTGGAGGCTTCATCGCCCAGGCTTTCCAGCCAGTCCAGGGTCGATGTTGTAACGTCCAGGAGAATCACACCCTGCTCATCGGCCACTGCCTTCATCGCGGCGGGATAGTCGCCGTGGCAGTTGCGGTCCAGGCCGGCGGCCTTGAACCAGCGACGTGCCACAGGGGTGAGCAAAACGGGAATTCCGCCCTTCTCGCGGGTCTTGTCCACGAAGAGGCGGAGATTGTCCTGATATGCGCCCCAGGCTGCGGCATAACGCTCCGGATCACTCTCCTTGGAGTCGTTGTGGCCGAACTGGATGAACACATAGTCGCCGGGCTGGATGGCTTCGTAAACCTTGCCCCAGAGGCCCAGGTCGATGAAACTCTTTGTGCTGCGGCCGTTCTGAGCGTAATTGATTACCTTGACGCCATCGTCCAGGAAGTTCTGGAACATCATTCCCCATCCGCGCTCCGGATTGGTACCGCCCTTGAGGTCCTTTTCCGCCATGGTGCTGTCCCCCATCAGGTGGACGGTAAAACTGCTGCAAACCAGCCACAGGGCTGCTATGATTGTGAAATGCTTCATAATGCGGCCCCGTTAACTGTTACGTTTTGGAATGTTACGTCCTTTGTGAAGTGCAATTCCTGTGGTTTTTCTGCATTGAAGATGCAGTTTTCGAAGCTTACGTTGCTGATGGGGAGCTCCGGCAGGCCGTTCAGATAGATTGCCTGCTTTGCACCGGAACAAACGATATCGCTGAAATGGACGTCGCGGAATTCCGGTGTGGTTTCATCCACGGGCTGCAGGTCTTCCTTCGCGTCCTTTGACATGTCTGATGCGGCCACACCTGCATAGTACAGGTTGAAGATTACGCCGTAGGAAACGATGTCTTTCATGAAGATGTTGCAGCACCAGATGTCCTTCACCAGGCCACCGCGGCCGCGGGTGCTCTTGAAGCGAAGGCCCACGTCCGTGCCAAGGAAACGGCAATTCTGCACAAGGATGTTCTCCACTCCCCCGCTCATCTCGCTGCCAATCACAAAACCGCCGTGGCCGTGATAAACAGTGCAGTTGTCGATAATGAGGTTTCGGCAGGTCTTTGCGTGACGGCGGCCGTCCTCGTCCTTGCCGCTCTTGATGCAGATGGCGTCATCGCCCACATCGAAACTGGAGCCGGTGAGAATAACGTTCTCGCACCCGTCGATGTCTATGCCATCTCCATTGGCGGAGTAGTGCGGGTTACGCACGACGATGTCTTTTATCGTGAGGTTCTTGCACCACAGCGGATGCAGGTTCCAGCAGGGAGAATTCTGGAAACTGACGCCTTCCAGAAGGATTCTATCGCACTCCCTAAGGCTCACAAGAACGGGCCTCAAGAAGGTTTTGATTTCGTTTTCATCCAGACTCGGATCCGGGTAGTTCAGGCTGCCGGCGGTAAGACGGGCCTTCATGTAACCTTCATCCGGGTACCACACGGAGCCGTCTTCGCTCAGGATTCCGCCTGATTTCACAAGGGGGTTCCAGATATCGTCCCCAACCTTGCGGCGCTTAACTTCCCTCCATGCAGCACCGTTTCCATCGATAACACCCTTTCCGGTAATGGCAATGTCCGTTGCATTCTCCGCGTGAATGGGCGACAGGCAGCGGCGCACATCCAGTCCCTCGAAATTCGTGTCGATGATGGGATACAGGTCCTGGTCCGTGGAGAAAACGATGATGGCATTGTCTTCGAGGTGAAGCTCGATATGACTCTCAAGGCCGATGGGGCCGGTGAACCAGATCCCGTCCGGGACGATGAGCTTTCCCCCGCCCATGCTCTCCAGCACGCCGATGGCATTTTGGAAAGCACCAGTGTTAAGGGTAACGCCGTCTCCCACTGCCCCGAAATCGCTGAGTTTTACCTCGTTTTTCGGAATCAAGGGCAACTGGACTTTGTCCATGTTGAAAGGAAGGTCTGAGTATAATGTGTGCAAACGTTTGTCTTCACTGCCGCAAGAAAAAGCGACCAGTGATAACAAAGCCCACATAATCAATGACTTATAAAATCTCATGAGTTACAGTCTCAGTGTTAACACTGCAAATATAAGTAAAAAAATCCAAACGTTTGCACAAATTCCGAAAAATTTTTCGATTTCCTCAAAAAAAACAACTTATCCATCTTTCTACACTCCCCCAACTCGCGGGTATAAACCCCACTTTTGCCTGCAACTCCTTGAGAAGTGTGCGTAGAGGTCGAGTGTCATTTCGACCAAGGCCGCAAGGCAATTCCTCCTTGTCATCTCGAGCGGAGGCAAAGCCGGAGTCGAGAGATCTCATCCTCAAATTCCCCTAGGGCTTGGGCGTCCAGCCCGGCAAAAGAGTCGCTGATAAGTATATGCCGCCCTATTTGGTTCGAGCGTGCTAAAACCGTCCGGAATCATTGCGATAAGGTTTCTGCGTGGCCGAAGGCCCTTCTATGAACTTGCACTTTTTCGCGTTTTGACGTTTGACGTGTCGAACGGCAAAATGTGGAAAAGCGCAAGTAGGCAAGCCGCCCCGCGGCGCGGCAGGTGCGGCCGGCCCGTGAGCTTCAACCATGGCAAACACCCAGCTACCCCCGCACCGCGAATACTCATCCAGGAAAAGGTGGCAAATCCGGGATGAACCGTGCAAATTGCCCATCTCATCCAGGAAAACGGCCATAATCCTGGATGAGATTGGAAACCCTCTTCACAAGGCCCACACACACAAGGAAGAGGATTTCGCAAAACGTTCAAGCCGTAGCTTTTCCGTTTTGCTTTAGTGTGGGAACTGAATTCTTCAGGGGTGGGCCTTCGGCCACGCAATAGCCTCATCGCATATTTTCCAGACCCTCATCACCCGCTCCACCGAATAGGGACGGCATACACATATCAGCGGCTCTTTTGCCGTGGCTGACGCCCAAGCCCTGATGTACCCCGTAAAATGCAACTCGCTGAAAGAATGCGACTTACATAAAATGCCTGGGGCGTTTTTGCTCCAGGCATTTTTATTAAACGACAGAAAGACAGCCGCTTACATTTTACGCTCGCCTGTCGGGGATTACTTGCGGAACCAGGAGAGGGATTTGGCGCAGAGGGCGGAAATGGAAGACCAGTCGCCGGCGGCGAGGACTTCCTTGGGGAAGAGTTTGGAGCCCATGCCAACGGCGGTGACGCCGCTCTTGGCCCATGCGGTGAGGTTCTCTTCGGTGGGTTCCACGGCGCCGGTGCACATAACCATCGCCCAGGGAAGCGGGGCCAGGATGTTCTTCACGAAGGCGGGGCCGCCAACGGTACCGGCAGGGAAGACTTTCACCAGATCGCAGCCACGTTCCATGGCGTGGACGATTTCGGTAACGGTGCCGCAGCCGGGGCTGTAGGGCACTCCGCGGCGGTTTGCAAGGGTGATCACCTCATCTACGCAGCAGGGCGATACCAGAAAATCGGCACCAAGCTGCAGATACAGTGCTGCAGTGGGCGCATCCAGGATGGTGCCTGCGCCGAGAGCCATTTCGGGGCACTCTGCGCGAACAAAACCGATGAGTTCCTTGAACACGATGTGTGCTCCGTCGCCGCGGTTGGTGAATTCGAAGGCGCGGATACCGCCGTCGTAGCAGGCTTTAACCACCTTCTTAGTGAGTTCCACGTCCTTGTTGTAGAACACCGGCACGATTCCCGTGCTCCTGATAAGACCAATAGTGTCTATTTTGTTGAATTTTGCCATAATACATTGGGGTTTTTGAGATCTCTCCACGCGGCCCTCTGGGCCTTGGTCGAGATGACAAACTATCGCGATACTCTGCCGCTGCCGCCGCCTTTCATGAGGGCTTCCACTTCCGCGACGGTGACGCGGTTGTAGTCGCCGAAGATGGTGTGCTTGAGGGCGGAGGCCGCCGCTGCGAACTCGATGGCTTCCTGGTCTGTGCAGTAGGAAAGAAGGCCGTACAGGAGACCGCCCATGAAGGAATCGCCGCCGCCAACGCGGTCTACGATGTGGGTGATGTCATACCTGCGGCTCTGCCAGAGGGTGTTGCCGTCGAACAGCACACCGCCCCAGGTATTGTGATTGGCGTTGATGGAGCCGCGAAGGGTTATCGCAACTTTCTTGCAGCGCGGGAAGCGCTTCATAAGCTGGCGGCAAACGCTCTCGAAACGGGTCTGGTCGATTTCGCCGCCGGTTTTTTCCGCATCGAAGCCCTCCGGCTTGATGCCGAATTCCTTCTCCGCGTCTTCCTC
>JAEEGF010149860.1_pt1 | contig 10916 bp, 5 predicted proteins | sample 9134171 | NCBI WGS metagenome assembly JAEEGF01 (sample SAMN16246542, study PRJNA631951) | gut metagenome | biome: gut microbiome; feature: rumen; material: AP-attached | host: Bos | place: Iran: Karaj | collected 2018-10
CCCTTAAACGGCTGGTCACCTCTCTGAATCAGTAGCACCTTCGGCTCTGCCTCCCTCGTTATCACGATGCAGTCTGCTGTAACTGCAGGTCTTGGATATTTATATGTGTATGCCATGTCTGTTTATCTCTTCAAGAATTCTTTAAGCGAGATTGTTTTCATATTTAAACCTTTTGCTTTGACTTGAAGTCCATTGTCGCTAGTCAAGAGTATTGGATTATCTTGTTTGAATTTTAAAGCGACAGTTAATATGTTGTTATCAGGAGAACGCTTGTCAAAATCATTAGGAAGTAGCGACATATCTGACAATTCCATACGAACATTTTGCTTGTCAAGAGCCCTATTTATACAACGTAATGCTGATTCGACGTTTTTCTTTTCTTCATTCGACAATTTGATTTTTAACTTGTCAAGTTCGTCAATTACTTTTGCAGATAAAACAACGAGGAATTTCTCATCTATTTTTGAAATAATATCAGGGCAATTGACGAAAACATTGGTGTCGATAATATAGACATTTTGTTTAGTTGTCGATCTAACAGATTTCTGTTTAGGCGTTTCGAATTGAGACAAATCTATTTTCCCAACGACCTTGATTCCTGGTGATGGTTGTGATTCTTGTTCGTCAACTTTCATACTATCAATCGAAGAAAGGACTTCAGAATTAACATTTTCGAGGAATTTCCGAACCTCTACAGACATATTTGAAACACTATTTAATATGTTTTCATCACAAATAATAATAGTATTCATTTTTGCTCTACTCGTTGCAACATTGAACAGTGCACGATCTAACGACATATAGCACAAGTCGTTGGGAATAAAGAAAATGCAGATGTCACAAGTGAGACCTTGAACTCTTTCTACTGTATCAATAAGAACACGATTTGATTCGCCGAAACGTGTAACGAACGCTTTTTGCAGGGACTTAACGGATGATTTAAACTTTGATAAAACAGCTATTTCTGCCTTACTACTTACCTTCATAATCTCTCCTATGACATGCATAACGGAATCGATACCGTTGGATGGGACTTGATCACCAACTGCAAGAGGAAGTTTTATTAATGATGGTCCTCCCTCGACATTTAGGAAGTTTAATGGAATTGGAACTTGTTTCTCTGCCACAGAATTTAGCGATCCATCATAGAATAAACTTGTAAAGGATGCTGCCCTTGTAGTCAAGCGATATGTGTCATTCAGCTGATAAGAAGGATAATTAAAATTATCACATAATGTTTTAAAACCATCAGATAAAGGTATGTATTCTTTTTCCACCATCCTATCCATGCTCATATTGATTACGGGAGGTAATTGGCATTGGTCCCCAATCCATATTGCCCTTTTTGCAAGTTTCTTGGCTGCACATACCATAGCAAATAGCGCTTGGCTAGCTTCGTCCATAATTAAATTATCAAATGGCTGTAATTCGTATATCTCCTTAGCCCATTTTGAAGACATATAAAATGTCGACAAAGTCAGATTTCCAGGAGAGCAGAACAATTCAGATCCTTCAACATTTACTATACCTGGTATTTCTTTAATTTCATCAGTTGTCACATTCGTTTTATGAACTAATCCATGGTTTACATATGAAGATAGTGCTTCTTTTGAAGCAAGTTCCATCAAAGCCCGATTGGTTAATGCCGTTACAATTACGCTCTTCTTCGCATCTAACAATTTGGCAATTAACTCAGCCATCTTATATGTTTTTCCCGTGCCAGGAGGTCCCTGAATAATCATATTGTGTGATAATTCCCATTGGCCAGAAAAGAAAGTTGCATTACTACTTATCCCATTTAGTTTTATAGGTTTCCATTCGTGATGATTTTCATCGAAATCCAACATCTTGCCATATTCAGAAGAAGATTCTTCTGTTCTAACAAGTTGAATTAGGTTTTGATAGTATGCAGTAGGTGGCTCCTGAGGACCTAAGACTAAAATGCATCCAGTTTCTATAGCTTTTGACATCTCTAAAGAGATACCTTTAAGGCCGACTAAAGAGAAATCTTCATTGTCAGACTTTGCATGCCAAATACAAACGACCTCAGAAAACTCCTTTTGATATTTGTTTCTTAAATCTGCCCAAGAAATGGCTCCCCAATTTTTATACTTTGACATTTCGCCAATTAAAAGGACACAGCAGAAATAGTCACCTTTTCGTGGAATGCCTCTACTATTTCTCATTTTCAATATTGTGGTTCCTCTTTCATCTATTTTAAGGAACTGAGAAACAAAGATTTCTCCCTCTTCCATCAGAGCTATTGCTGATTTTTGTATAGTCCTAATGTACTTCTGGCTAATCGCACTAAGTTCTTCATCCAAAAACTTTTCCTGCTGTTTTCTTGTATATTTCATAATCAAATATCTTCTTCTGTTCCTAAAACTACTGTACCTTCATTCTTAACTTCCAATCCAAAACCTTTGATTTCATCAAAAGCAGAATATTGAGGATTCTCTATAACGAATTGTGTATTTTTTACATATTTAAAAATTTTTGCCAATGCCTCAAAATATTCTCTCGGAGTGTACTGGGCATCAAAAATGAGGTTTACATTTGAATTATTGCCGAAAAGTTCCTCAAAGTCTACGCATCTTATTCCTTTTCCATCATCAATAAGAAGGAGGTTATTGGGATTTGACATAAGCACCTCAAATGAAGTTGCTGCAAGATGTATTTTTTTACCTCTAGCACTTCGAATGACGATGTTTATAGTTTCACCTTGAGGAGTAATAATCTCACTGTATACATCTGCAATGGAATTCTCGGCATCCCATCCAGATACATCATAACCATGTTCGGATAAGTACTGTTTTGCTTTGACTCGTGCATTTCTACTTATTTCTTCTTGCTCTTCCTTCGTCAAATTCCCTTTCTCAACAACTTGTTGTTCGTTCGCTAAAAGTAATTCGTTTTGTTTAAGAAGTTGTTGTTTCAATTCAAATATTTCCTTCTCTTTTTCCAGTATTTCATCACGAGACACAAGGAACAGTTGATTCCAATCCTCTTTAATAAATGGAATATAATTGATGTCACATATTTCACCCATTAGGATTTGCATAGATTTTGCTCCATTTACGTAGAGTCGTTTCATGCCATCGAAATAAGCGTAATCTCCAATCTTGTCTTTAAATAGTACTTTCTGGTTATAAATGCACCGATATGGCATTTCTCCTTCTACGATAAAAATAGAAAGATTATGGCTCTTTTTCCATTGATAATAACGCTTGTCTTCCCATTCTTTAGCTGTTTTAAAATCCTCAATAACGAATTGTGCATAATCTGCATTTTTTAGAGTTAACAAGATGCTAATAACAGCATTTTTAGCTTCTTTCTTTTCTATAGGATTATCGCGAATAACAGATGTTAGCCACTCCATAGTTTTAACAAGTTCGTCGACTTGTAAGTTATAATCAGAACATTTCTGTTCTATCCCATTTAGAATACCTTTCCTGAATTTAATCAAGTCTTCTGTTTCATCTTTTACCCCGATTGCTTTTAGATAAGATAGTTTCTCTTTGCATAGTTCACCTTCCTTTGCCCATTTTTCTACAGTTGCATTGATTTGTTCTTCTTGCAAAATGTAACTATTTGAAAGATATTTCCCTACTATCGTTTTAAAGAACGATAATTGATAGAAGTTTACCTTTTCATTCATGCATATAGCCATTAAATTGTCAAACACAGAACTATCTATTGCTTCCAAATTAACCATTGGAACCCAATTATCATCCCATAATCCACTATATGCTCTCTTCTGGACCTCGTATCTACGATAATAACTGTTATATACACTCTGATCGTAAAAACGGTTATTCCAATTACTTTTATCTCTTCTATACCATATAAAATATAGTATTTGAGACGCATTCAAATTAGTTGGCATCTTTGGTAATGAGCCATCTTTAGGACATTTCTTCAAATCGCATATTTGTTCAAATAGAATCTGTTTGCCAATAAACTCCAATGCAAATACATTTTTCTTAAGTTCAGATGCAGATAATCCCTCGAATTGTTCAGCGACTTCATTGATTACATTAGACAATCCCTTGTATTCAGGGTTTAGCTCTGCAAGAGATAATTTCATTACCTTATTTTCTCCGACAGACCTATATGGACATGATACTTCATCACTATATGTGAACAGAGTAAGGGGCTTCCCGTCAATTTGTATACGGTCATTGGAGAATGCAGTTTTAACTCTTTCCCCATACACGGAGATGGCCATTTTAATAATGCGCGTTTTGGGGGATGATTCATCATACTTTTCTCCAACATTCAAATTCAATTTTATACTTTGCAGGAATAGTTCTTTTGTTCTCGTACCTGAATTTTCAACAATTGGGAGAATCTCGATGGTAAAGCCACCTTTCTTTATTAAGTTTTGAGTAAATGAATCAGGCCAAATGGTTTCATATTGTTTATACAAGTCAGTCAGATTTGTTGATTTAATTAGCTCATCATAGTGATTGGCAACTATCTCTGCAAAAACATTATCATCTTGCAGAATGAATTTTTCAAGTTCAGGGAAATATTCATTTTCATCAAGGCAATATGGCAGGAGCCATTCTTGCGTCTGCTCATTTCTCCTCGTCATTAACTTCAAACAACTCAATGATCCAAGAGCATTTTTGAATAGTATAAGTTCTTTGAGTTTTGAATCGCCGACACCATCGAAACTTATAAGCTCAACAAATAGGTGTTTTCTTTCTTCAAACTCTAATTCAGAAAAATCACAAGCAGCAATTGTTGCAAACACACTTTTTGCTGATGGAGCATATTTTGATAGAATTTCGCTAAGAGGATGGTCATCAACAATAGTATCAGTACAATTATAACCAAGTTTCTGCAACTCATTATGAATGGCTCGTGTTTTCTTAGTCGAAATTATTATGTTTTTACGTTGACTAATTTCTTCAACTGAGAGCCATTCACCTTCTATTTGGAACAACTTGATTTTTCCTATAATCCTCGCAGTCTTATCCTTTTTTTTGAGGAACCACTCGAAGAATTGATTTCGCTTTTCTTCATCAGCTTCATTAATTAGCCAATTATTTAGCAGCGAACAGTCTTTTACTAGATGCTCTACTATTGTCTTACCAGAATAGCACCTTTCAACCAAGCTGAAGAATTCTTTATTTTCTTTTATTGGAGTAATGTCGATATCTGGAGATGGTAATCTTTTCTTAGAATCGATAATATCACACAAAAGACTTGCACCAATTATTTCAGAAAGACCACTATGGTCGATTAAAATTTCCTCTTGTTTTGAGAGTTCTCCATTATGATCTAGGATAAATGAATGGTTCCTCAAAGCGTCTTTGTATGCTACATTAAAATGCTTGGCCAACATTCCTGTGTCTGCTGGTTTTTCGTCAAATAACGAAGTAGGCAATAACCATAAACTATTATTCTCTCCGCTTTTAGCAAGTTCTGCCACCCATTCAACTATGGAACGACCTATGTTTTGCATAAGGTAGTAATTCCAAGGATTATCACCTAATATGCGCTGGCGTGGAGAATCTAAGACAAAATTTGCATTTATATAAAATGGGAAGATGAAATCTTTAACTAAAGTGGGAAGAAACGCAAATAAAGAGATATCCGAATTGCCGTTGTTTGCTTCGGTAATGGTTGTAACCATATTATCCCTATATGGAGCTGCAAATGATATTTGTGTAGAACCACCAACAGCTATTTTGGGCGGGATATTTTCGTATTCAGCATTTCTGGAATTAACAAATTTTGCATCCTTTACTCTATTATTCTCATCGGATTCAGTGATGGAGATTTTTAAATCAATACCACTTTTCTCAAAAGCCTCGTTATTAACAGCAATATCATAATCTTTTCTTTCAAACTGCTCTGATAGACCATGAGAATTTTTCAGCGTTATTCTACTATTTTTTATATGTTTACTAATCGTTTCATCGTTAAAATCAATACGCAACGTGTTACGTAGAAATAACATAAACTTAGGATTTCCTATGATTCCTAATATGGCTTTCTCGTAGCCGTCATCACCAGAAATTCTTTCTTCACTAAGCTTTAATGCGATAGCGACATTGCTCTTTTCAAAATTGTAATCAGAAGTTTTTAACTCACTGGGAAGTTGATCTGTCCATATAGGCTCTAGTTGCCATGGAATATCTTTTACTCCTTCAAATTTCTTCTTCTCGCTTTGAAAAGTTCTCAAAAAGTCTAACTTTTGCTGTTCAGTTGCGAAATTATTAATCTTAAAATAGAAATTTTCAAAATTCCTGAAGATAGGCTCATTCCTATCGAACTTAAACTTGTAGCCTCCGGTAAATATAATTACTTCTTCAGAATCTGTGAAGACTGATTTAAATCCGATTCCTTTATAGCCAGTCTTGTTCTCATTAGCCTTTTTTGTTCCATTTGCTGCAGAAGTAATTGCTTCAAAGTCATCTTTGCTAAAGGCGAAACCATTATGCTTTATAACAAGATAATCGCCGATTGTTCGTATCTTCACGTTAACTCCCTTCTGTGCCGATGCATCATCTGCATTCTGGATCAGCTCAAAAAACATTCTGTCCTTGGAAGAGTATAGATTTTTCCCTACTTCTGCAAGCAAATGTGATACTGTTAAATTGGTGGCAGGGCTTATGTTTTTTCTAAAAACGGATTCAACATCCTCTTTATAAGGATTCTCGACTTTTTCTATCCGATTAGTTTGAAATTGAAATAATTGGTTCCTTTCCATACGCAACTCTTTGCTTATAAGCCTCAATTTAGTGCGATAGAAACAACCACTTTCGATACCCTCTACATTAACCACAGATCTTATATTTTGTCCATAAAAGGGGTCGGCCAACAATGTCCCTTTTTCTTTGCCATCTGAACGAAGATTCACGAGAAATTTGTGATCTCCAAATGATACTGCCTCACCAATAAAAACATTATCACTTATTCCTATTAATTTTAATAGTTGATCTATACTGTAATCATAATATTTGTCTTCATATGGTTTTTCGTTAAGTTGCTTTAAGCCAAACTTCAAATTGTAATCATCGTCAACACCTAAGAATACAACGTTAACTATCTCACCAACGTATAACAAATCTTTTGCTGAACTAATTACATTCCAATTAAGATTGTCTCTATCTATAAGACCCTCATACTCATCGACTTTTATGTTGGCCCTCTTTTCACCGACTTTTATTACCTCAGCTTCAGGGAAAACTGTTCCCTCATTAAAATGTTCGGTAAATTGCTTCGCTTTTGCCTGTCTTTCTTTAAGAGCTTCTTGACGGGCTATTTTTTTCTCTTCTATAATTTTATCTTTCTCCTCTTGTCTTTTTTTTATAAGGATATAAGGTATTTGCTTATAGCCCAAATCTAACTTTCCATCTTCTCTTACTCTTTTAATTAAAACCCTTATGGCTTGACCTTTTGAGAACAAGGAACTTAAGTCATCTATTTTGTCACTAGATATTTGGGAAATATGAAGCAAACCTGTTGCGCCATTATAAAAATCAACAAATACGCCATAATCAGCGACATTTTGTATCACACCTTCTACGATGTCTCCTTCCTGGAAAACTGCAATCTTTGCTTTTTCCAATTCTATGCTATATAAGAAAGGATCTATTGCTTTTATTTCAGATAATAATAGCTCATGGAACTTGGTATCTTGTATAGTGACACCTTTCCATTTGAGATAATCAACTATTTCTGATGTTGACGAATTCTTAATCTTGGCTATATCTTTTAGATTCATTGTAGTATATTTATTTAATTCCAAATTATGCCATTTGCATATCGGATAAATCCTTTGATCACTGTTTATTCCATTTCGTCTGGACTGTCGTAAAACTCCATCGCTGCGAGTGCTTCGTCATCATTGCTGAGTTCCGAATCCTCCTCGAAGATTTCTTCTACTTCGTCAGCGACTTCCCTGTTCTCCAGTTGCTCTATCTCCACCTTCTGCTTCTCAGGTGTAAATGAGCCTACCTTACCTGCTTTAATTCTATGTCTCATAATCCCTATATTGTTTCTATCTATATCGTTTGTATGTATTAATCGTTTGTTTCCATGAGTAGAGATCGTCATGATTGATAGAGCGATAGCTCAATATCCCTGCATCTTCAATCTCTATATTTTTACCTCGAAGGCTGCTTCGTTTATTAATCTCAGCACTTTGTAGGAAATCATAGATCTCTCTTATTGATTTATTGAAGTTCTCTTCTTTCACGAGGAACAGAAGTGTGGCTCTGTCTGGGTTTACATTCTCATGAATGATTAGGATTTTGCCAGAACTACACTTAATTGAAAACAGAAAGGCATATTCCGTCATATCACTATTCGCATGCGCCAGTCTTTCCACACAAGGTATAACTTTATAATTCTCACTTTGCATCTTTACGAGGAAATTGATATAATCAGATTTATACTTTTCAAACTCCTCTGGTGTCATCTGAGCTGCTTTCGACAACGCCTGTTTGAAAGACATTTGGTCAGGAGCCTCTCTTGGAGGCTGTTTCGTGGCATTTGTCGTTATTGCTCTCTGCTTTGACAATACCGCAAATTTCTGAATCGCCGCTTCAAGCGTTATCTTATCATAAATAGTAAGATCCATGGCTTCAACATAGCAGCGTACAGGGTTAAGTCTGTCATTTAAGTATTCTCTTAAATAGTTGAAGGATTCTCCTACACCGCGATACGGAAAAGCCTTTGGCTTAAATTTTACTTTGCCGTCATCAGGGGGAAAAACAACAAAATAGCCACTTTTGAATTTCACGCAATTCCAGTCAAGAATCCATTCTATTCGTTTCATGACATTGAACGAACTATCTTCGTATTTCGACTTTTCGCGGATATAACCAAAGTTAATAACGAAGGCCTCGAATTCTTTTTCATCAGGCTCGCTCACATAAGTCTCTTTAGTTATCGCAGCCTTGTCCTCTTGTGCACATACAATTTCCTTCTTATCGTTATATAGTACAATCTCATATAAACCCTTACTATCCCCACATCCAGATTCATTAGAGTAATAATCATTGAAGCTATCTTCCCAATAGAAATAAAAGGTACCATCATGATGTTCCAGCATAGGCCAAGCGTCATCATTCACAGGAATCTTAAGTGCTCTATGCTCTAATGACAATTGCTTAAGTATTCTTTTGTCCTCACCTAAATTATTCAGGTATTTAGGTCTTGAGCTTGCAATAGTTTTGAATGCAGTGGACTCCTGTATTTCATAATAGCCATTTGTAGCTTTCTTCCCGATTACGACATACCCTACATATACATGTTCCGGCATCTCATTTTCAGAAAGGTTTCCCATCTGCAATGCGTTATGATAGCTACTGTATAACGCATCGTCAGCCCAGATGAATTTACGCATGCGTCTTGTTGTATGCAAGGCATATATCAGAACTTTTTGGCCATATTCATATTCAGCTAAATTAGGCCACTTTAAGATTCTTGTCAACCCTCTAACCACCATCGTTGCCAATGGTTGAGGAAGCCACAGCTCACTATATTCTGGTTCAACTGAAGTATTCTGGGGAATGTATATGTCTTTAATACTGACGTTAATAGTTTTGTCTTTCTTGACATATTGCTTTTGAAGAACATGTTCCAGACCAAAATAACCTTTCATCTTGCTATGATAATAGGCCATCATTTCTTCATTGTGTCCTATCAAGTCCTGTACATACCAATCATCGCTTCTGTTGTACTTCAAAGTAGGCCAAGTAAAACACCACAACGCTTCATCTATGTCGTGGATCCTATTTATTTCTTTCAACGTCCTAACGTCTTTCCTTTGCGCAGTAACAGGGCTGTCACTTCTTGTGAAAGTTTTGTTGGGTTTTAATGACCTCCTATTCTTTCTTTGTTCGGCCCATTTGAGTTTGGTCTCGATACTAATTTCAACGGGCGTCGAACTCCTTTTCTTTTTCTTCTTTTTTGCCTTTCCTCCTTTGCTTTCTTGATTATTGTTTGAAACCTTATCAAACAAAGTTGCTGCTTTAGCTTTTACTTTCTTATCAACGCTGAAATATTTAACCAACGCATCGTATTGTTCATCCGTTATCTTGGTATTTGGCCCGGCATCTTCTTTTAACTCGCCGATATGATGAGACTTTAGGAATTCAACTGCGGTCTGAAGTCCTATATTCAAATTCGTTGTAGCTTTATTCAATCTAATTCCCATATCTCATAAAAGGTTAATCCCATCCTTCTTCATCGTTATTCTCCATATAGCGGATCATGCCGTTGTCATCCATTTCATCTTCCGATGCAGGGTCGAAGCCACGCATATTGTCAGGCTCATGGGGAGGACGACCTTTTCCGTGAAGCGGTGGAGGTGGCGGCCCATCTAAATGCTTACCTTCTGGTGGTGGGGGTGTTGGTATGTGACCATCCCCAAATTCATCTGGCAACGGATGGTGAAGTGAATCTGGGCGCATAGAATCTGTAACAACATCCTCTATGCTATTTGGATTTGTGTCATTAGTATTCTTCCTGCTGTTACACGATAGCAAGAGCGACACAAAAAATAATATGTATAATACATTCTTCATAACGGAATTGAAACTCGTCATTCATAATCTATCCTATAAATTCAAAGTAGAAATTATTGTCGAAATGATAATCCTCGTTTAATGTAGGATTATTACACAAGAATGATTTCTGATAAATCGTCTTTGCAATCTCTGTTTGAGAAGAAAGATAAGTCATCTGGTAAAAGCCAGGGCGTGGCCTTGTCATGAAACCAGCTTCAATAAGCATGGGTAATATGCAATATAGCCCATTAGGCAATGAACGATTCGTGCCATATTTTGCAGAAAGTTTCGAAGTAATGAGAGGTGATCCGACTTCCTTCTGGGCATGAAAATACTTACCCAACAAAGCTGTGACATCATAGCAGAATGGATAAGCCGCATTTA
>JAEEGF010346157.1_pt1 | contig 10916 bp, 11 predicted proteins | sample 9134171 | NCBI WGS metagenome assembly JAEEGF01 (sample SAMN16246542, study PRJNA631951) | gut metagenome | biome: gut microbiome; feature: rumen; material: AP-attached | host: Bos | place: Iran: Karaj | collected 2018-10
GGCTGGCCGTCGACGTGACGGCGCGGTACGACAGCGGAACGTTCGAAAACACGCCCCAGTTTGCCTGGCTGAACGCCCATTGCTGGGATTACGGCTTTATCCTGCGGTATCCCAAGGGCAAGGAACAGATCACGGGCGTCGCTTACGAATCCTGGCATTACCGCTATGTGGGGGAGGAAGCCGCGACCTTCATCATGAACAACAAACTCTGCTATGAGGAGTTTTACGCCCACTACGTTCCCGACTTTGAATACTGATCTTGTCTGCGGCCGATTCCCCGGCCGCAGATGCTTTTTGCCCGAAAGATTCCAATATCTTGCAAAAAATGCTTGCAATGCCCGCAATATAGTGGTATACTCACAAAGTAAGGATTATGGTTTTATGGAGAGTGGGTTGCGGCCCACTCTTTTTTCGGGGCTGATCCGTCAGAACGGGAGTGTGAAGAATGAGCAAGATCACCGAGCGTGTGTTCGAACTGGCAAAACCTGTGGTCGAGGAAGAGGGCTGCTCCCTGTGGGATGTGGAATACCTGCGGGAGGCCGGCACCTGGTATCTTCGGATCTATATCGATAAGGAGGGCGGCGTCTCCATCGACGACTGCGAGCGCATCAGCCGCCGTCTGGATCCCATTTTGGATGAGGCCGACCCGATTCCGGAAAGCTATGTCTTTGAAGTGGGTTCCGCCGGGGCGGACCGGGAGCTCAAGCGCCCCTCCGACTTTGCACAGTTTATGGACTCGGAGATCGAAGTAAAGCTCTATAAACCCCTGGACGGCAGCAAGTCTTTTGTGGGCAGGCTCGCCGGCTACGAGGACGGAACCGTTGTCCTGGACTGGCGCGGAAAGGAACTCCGTTTTGCTCCCGCTCAAATTGCGCAGGTCCGTTTATACGTGTCTTTTTAACAGAAATGTTCAAGCATAGAATGGAGAGTTACAAATGAACGCAGAATTCTTTGAGGCAATCGAGGCCATCGAAAAGGAAAAAGGCATTCCCCGCGGCTATATGTACGATAAGATCAAGCAGGCCATGCTGGCCGCCTTCCGGAAGGACAATCCGGAGTGCGAGGACAACGTCGCCATTGATTTGGATGAGGAGAAATCCCGCATCGAGATGTATGTCACCAAGACCGTGGTGGATCAGGTGGAGGATCCCAGCCACGAGATCAACCTGGAGGCTGCCAAGAAGATCAGCCGCCGCGCCAAGCTGGGCGAAACCGTGAACATCCCGGTGGAGACCAAGAAGTTCGGCCGTATCGCCGCGCAGCAGGCCAAGCAGATCATCACCCAGGGCATCCGCGAGGCGGAGCGGGGGATCATCTATGAGGAGTTCACCTCCAAGGAGCATGAGATCCTCACCGGCGTCGTGTCCCATATCGAGCCGCGCAACGGCAGTGTCTCCATCCGTATCTCTTCCAACAGCGAGTTTACCGAAGCTATGCTCTCCGCCGGCGAACGGATCAAGGGCGAGGAGCTGAAGGAGGGCGACCGCATCAAGGTCTACGTGGTGGAAGTGCGCAACTCCGGCCGCGGACCCCAGGTCCTCATCAGCCGGACCCATCCGGGCCTTGTGAAGCGCCTGTTCGAGCTGGAAGTGCCGGAAATCTTTGACGGTACCGTTGAGATCCGGTCCATCGCCCGGGAAGCCGGCAGCCGCACCAAGATGGCGGTCTGGTCCGAGGACCCCAATGTGGATCCCATCGGCTCCTGCGTCGGCCCCAAGGGCGGCCGTGTTGCCAGCATCGTGAACGAGCTGGGCGGCGAGAAGATCGATATCGTGAAGTACAGCGAGGTCCCTGAAGAATACATCGCCGCGGCCCTCTCTCCCTCCGAAGTGATCAGCGTCACCATGCAGGAGGACGGAAAGAGCTGCCGGGTCATCGTGCCGGACAATCAGCTGTCCCTGGCCATCGGCAAGGAGGGGCAGAATGCCCGCCTGGCCGCCAAGCTCACCGGCTATAAGATCGATATCAAGCCCCAGAGCGAGGCGTGAGGATAGTTTTCAGTTTTGAGATTTGAGTTTTGAGGGAGCGCAGCGAGCTTCTTCTGACGAAGTGAGGTGGCAGTCAGATGCAAAAGAAGATCCCCATGCGGCAGTGCCTCGGCTGCCGCGAGATGAAGCCCAAACGGGAGCTGATCCGCGTGGTCCGTTCCCCGGAGGGGGAGATCAGCCTGGATTTCCGGGGAAAGGCCAACGGAAGGGGCGCCTATCTTTGCCCCAATGCGGAATGCCTGAAGAAGGCCATCAAGGCCAAGGCGCTGGAACGTGCCTTTGAAACGGCGATACCTGCGGAGATCTACGATCGCCTGCGCGAGGAAATGGAGCGGGGCGAATGAGAGAGAAAATATTGAACCTTCTGGGGATGATGCGCCGGGCCAATGCCATCACCATTGGGGAGGACAAGGCGGCGGAGATCGTCCGTGCCGGCAAGGCAAAGCTTTTGCTTCTGGCTTCGGATGTGTCGGAAAATGCCGCCAGAAAGGCAGAAAACCTGGCAAACGGAAGGAATGTGCAGCTTCTTTCCCTCCCTTTTGACAGGGAAGAGCTGGGAGGCGCTCTTGGCGTCGGCGGCTGCAGCGTGGCTGCGGTGACCGATCTGGGCTTTGCCTCAGCCTGGATGAAGCTGCTGGCAGCCCAGTGGCCGGAGCAATATGCCGAGGCTGCAAAGGCTGTGGAGGATCGCCGGGACAAGGCGGTCAGAAGAAAGAACCAGAAGGGTTCAAAGCGAGAAGGTACAAGGAGGACTAACGTATGAGCATGGTGAAATATCGCGTACATGAGGTGGCGAAGGATTTCGGGGTAGGTTCCAAGCTGATCACCCAGATCCTGACGGATTATATCGCGCCGCCGAAGAACCATATGCAGGTCCTGGAAACGCCCGAGCTGGATGTGATTTTTGAATATATGACCCAGCACAACCAGGTGGCAAGCCTGGAGGAAGTGTTCCGGGTCACTGCCCCGGCAAAGCCTGCCGAGAAGGCGGAAGAGCCCAAGCCCGCTGCCAAGCCTGCCCAGGCACAGCCCGGACAAAGCAAGGCTCCCGCGAAGCCTGCCGCTCCCGCCCATGCGCCCGCCGCTGCTCCTGCGCAGCAGCAGCCCCGGCAGGAGAAAAAGGAGAAGCCCCACACGCCGCGCCAGGTGGCCGAAAAACGTGTGGTGGACACCCGCGGCGGCGCAGCCGTGAACATCGAAAAGTACAATGAGAAATTCGAGGACATGGGCGACGCCAAGGTTGGCAACAATAACAACATGCGCCGCGGCAACAAGGAGAAGATCCAGTCCAAGTCCAAGCAGCGCGGCCAGCAGCCCTCCAACAAGCGCCGCCAGGAGGAGCGGGACAAGATGCAGCGTCTGCAGCTGGAGATTGCCCGCAAGCAGCAGCTGAAGGTGGAGATCCCCGAGGAGATCTCCGTGGGCGAGCTTGCCACCCGCATGAAGAAGTCCGCGGCCGAAGTCATCAAGCAGCTCATGAAGCTTGGCGTCTTCGCCTCCGTTTCCGAAATCATCGATTACGATACCGCGGCTCTCGTTGCCATGGAGCTGGGCTGCAAGGTGGAGAAGGAAGTCATTGTCACTGTGGAAGAGCGGCTGATCGACGACCATGAGGATAAGCCGGAGGATCTGGTTCCCCGCGCTCCCGTCGTGGTGGTCATGGGTCACGTGGACCACGGCAAGACCTCCCTGCTGGACTATATCCGCCATGCCAACGTGGTCTCCGGCGAGGCTGGCGGCATCACCCAGCACATCGGCGCCTATACCGTGGAGATCAACGGCAGCCCCATCACCTTCCTGGACACCCCGGGCCATGAGGCCTTTACCTCCATGCGTGCCCGCGGCGCCATGGTGACGGATATTGCCATTCTGGTCGTGGCTGCCGACGACGGCATCATGCCTCAGACCGTGGAGAGCATCAACCACGCCAAGGCCGCCAACATCCCCGTTGTGGTCGCCATCAACAAGATGGACACTGTTGGCGCCAATCCCGAGAGGATCAAGCAGCAGCTCACCGAGTATGACCTGGTCTCCGAGGAGTGGGGCGGCGATACCATCATCGTGCCCATTTCCGCCAAGACCGGCATGGGCATCGAGGAACTGCTGGAGAACCTGGTGGTCCTGGCAGAGGTGCAGGAGCTGAAAGCCAATCCCAACCGCGCTGCCAAGGGCACAGTCATCGAAGCGCGGCTTGACAAGGGCCGCGGCCCCATCATGACCGTCCTGGTACAGAACGGTACCCTGAAGCTGGGCGATATCATCATCGCCGGCACCGCCGTGGGCCGCGTCCGTACCATGATCAACGACAAGGGACAGCGGGTCACCACAGCCGGACCCTCCACCCCTGTGGAGATCTCCGGCCTCAGTGAGGTCCCCAGCGCGGGCGACGTCTTCAACGCCGTGAACGACGAGCGTATGGCCAGAGAGCTGGCCGAGGAGCGCCGTATCAGCCAGTCCAGCAACGCCATGCCAGGCGCCAAGAAGGTCAGCCTGGAGGATCTGTTCAGTCAGATCCAGGCCGGCGAGATGAAGACTCTGAACCTGATCGTGAAGGCCGACGTGCAGGGCTCTGCCGAGGCGGTGAAGACTTCTCTGGAGAAGATCTCCAACGACGAGGTGCGGGTCAAGGTCATCCACAGCGCCGTGGGCGCCATCAACGAGAGCGACGTGATGCTGGCCGCCACCTCCGGCGCCATCATCGTGGGCTTCAATGTGCGCCCGGACAATGCCGCCCGGGACAGCGCCGTGCGCAGCAACGTGGATATGCGCATGTACCGCGTAATATACGACTGCATCAATGAGATTGAAGCCGCCATGAAGGGTATGCTGGCGCCCAAGTTCAAAGAAGTGGTCATCGGCCATGCCGAGGTCCGCGAGACCTACAAGGTCTCCAAGGTGGGCACCGTCTGCGGCTGCTACTGCACCGACGGCAAGATCCAGCGCGGCTGCGACGTTCGTGTCCTGCGGGACAACATCGTCATCCACGAGGGCAGCCTGGCCTCCCTCCGCCGCTTCAAGGACGACGTCAGGGAAGTCGCTTCCGGCTATGAGTGCGGCATGCAGGTGGAAAAGTTCAACGACATCAAGGTCGGCGACATCATCGAGTGCTTCGTGATGGAGCAGATCAAGGAGTAAGAAAACAAAGGATAAGCCGTAGGGGCGGTCCCGTGGGCCGCCCCTGCATTGCAAAGGAGAACAGTATGCCATCCAATAAACTTGCCAGAACCAACGACGATATCCAGTTCGTCCTCTCCCGGCTGCTTCCCCAGGTGAAGGACCCCCGGGTCCAGCAGGGGATGATCAGCGTCACCCGGGTGGAGACCACGGGGGATCTGCGCTATGCCAAGGTCTGGCTTTCCGTCCTGGGCCTGGAGAATGAGAAGGAATTCAAGAAGGGGCTCAAATCCGCCGCGGGCTGGCTTCGCCATGAGCTGGGTCAGGCCATGACCCTGCGCTATACGCCGGAGCTGGTCTTTGAGGTGGATCACAGCATCGAGTACGGCGCCCATATCAGCCAGGTCATCAACTCTCTGGACATCAAGCACGACGAGGATGAGAGCGATGAGACCTGAGGAAGCTGCCGCCCTTCTCCGTGAGAAGGACAGGATCCTTCTGGTCACCCACCGCAACCCGGACGGGGACACCATGGGCAGCGCTGCCGCCCTTTGTTCCGGCCTGCGCCGCCTGGGAAAGACCGCCTGGCTCTATCCCAATCCCCAGGTCATCGCCAAGCTCCTTCCCTTCGTTGCGCCCTTTTACGCGCCGGAGGACTATGCGCCTGACTATATCGTTTCCGTGGATGTTGCCACGGAGAACATGTTTGCCGAGGGCTTTTCCGGGAAAATCGATCTTGCCATCGATCATCACCCCAGCAATTCCCGCTATGCGCCGCTGGACTGCATTTGCGGCGACCGGGCGGCCTGCGGGGAGATCGTCCTGGAGATGCTGAAAATCCTCTGCGGCGGCGTCACCCGGGAAGAGGCGGATCTTCTCTATATTGCCCTCTCCACCGACTGCGGCTGTTTCCAGTACGGCAATACGGACGCCGCGGCCCTTCGCCATGCCGCGGAGCTGGTGGAGGCCGGGGCGGACAATGCCCGTCTCAATCAGCTTTTCTTCCGAAAGGTGTCCGCCGCCCGGATCCAGCTGGAGGGGCTCATTTACAACAGCATGAGCTTTCATCACAACGGGAAGGTGGTCGTCGCTCTGGTGACGGATGAGATGCTGCGGCAGGCCCACGCCACCGAGGATGACTGCGACGATCTGGCCGGACTTGCCGGCCGGGCGGAATGCGGAGAGGTGAGCATCACCATCCGGGACTACCCCGGCGGACACAGCAAGGTCTCCGTGCGCTCCGGGGAGAGCTTTGACAGCTGTGCCCTCTGCGCCCGTTTCGGCGGCGGCGGCCATAAGATGGCCGCGGGCTGCAATCTGCCTGTTCCGCCTCTGGAGGCCCGTGAGATCCTCCTGAAAGCCATTGACGAGGTCCTGGTATGAACGGCATCCTCCTTGTGGATAAACCCACAGATTGGACCAGCAGCGACGTGGTAGCCAAGCTCCGGGGCCTGCTGCATGAACGGCGCATCGGCCATTCCGGCACCCTGGACCCTATGGCCACGGGACTGCTGGTGCTCTTTGTGGGCCGCGCCACCCGGGCGGTGGAATTTGCCGAGAGCCAGGAGAAGCGCTATCTTGCCTCCCTGCGCCTGGGCCTTGCCACCGATACCCAGGACATCACCGGAAACCGCATCTCCGGGGAGCCTCGGGAGATCAGCGAGGCGGAGCTGGAAAGGACGCTTGCGCTTTTCCGCGGACACATTCAACAGATCCCGCCCATGTATTCCGCCATCAAGGTGGGCGGCAAGAAGCTCTATGAGATCGCCCGCCGGGGCGGCGAGGTGGAGCGCAAGCCACGTCCCGTCCACATCCGCGAACTCAAGCTCCTGGGCCGGGAAGGGGAGGATTGGCTCCTGGACGTCACCTGCTCCAAGGGCACCTATATCCGTACCCTCTGCCACGATATCGGCCAAAGCCTCGGCTGCGGGGGCTGCATGAGCGCCCTGCGCCGGGTCCGGGCAGGGGAGTTTTCCATTGAGAACGCCTGCACCCTGGATCAGGTCCGGGAAGCGGCGGACAGGGGAGAGGCGGAGAAGCTGCTTCTGCCGGTGGACAGCCTGTTTCGGCAGGACCCCGCCCTCAGCCTGAACGCACGGGATGAGAAACGGATCCGCAGCGGCGGCGTTTTCCCTGTCGCTGTCCAAGACGGGCAGTACCGGGCCTACGGTCCCGATGGGGCCTTCCTTGCTCTTGTCCGGGTCACCGGGGGAGAGCTCAAGAGTATCAAAAGCTTTTTCGAGGTTTAGTCGATGGAAGAGACAAAGAGAGTCATTGCCCTGGGCTTTTTCGATGGCGTCCATATCGGCCACGGCGAACTGCTCAAACGGACGAAACAGCGGGCGGCCGAACGAAATGCCATGCCCTCGGTGCTGAGCTTTGATATCCACCCGGATACCCTGGTCTTCGGGAAAGAGGTCCCCCTCATCAACAGCGCCATCGGCCGGGAGGAGATCATCCGCCGCTGCTACGGCATTGATAACGTGGTTTTCATCCACTTTAACCGCCGCGTCATGCAGATGGATTGGCGGGATTTCCTGGAGGACCTGATCCGGGACCTGCAGATCTGCCACATCGTGGTGGGCCATGACTTCTGCTTCGGCTACAGGGGCCTGGGCACGGCGGCGCGCCTGCGGGATTATTGTGCCGAGCACGGTCTTGGCTGCGATGTGATCCCCCCTGTGATGCTGGACGGACAGATCGTGAGCTCTACCCATATCCGGGAGCTCATCGCCGCCGGAGAGATCGAGCAGGCCAACCGCTGGCTGGGCCATCCTCATACCCTGGCGGATACGGTCCACTCCGGTTATCATCTGGGCCGCAGACTGGGGACCCCCACCATCAATATGTTCTTCCCCCACGGCGTCATCGTGCCCCGGCACGGGGTCTATGCCACCAAGGTCTATCTGGAAAACGGCGAGTCCTATATCGCCGTGACCAATGTTGGCGTCAGGCCCACGGTGAGCCAGGACGACCGGGTCAGCGTGGAGAGCCATCTGCTGGACTATTCCGGCAATCTCTACGGCCGCCAGGCCAGGGTCGAGTTTTATGCCTTCCTCCGGGAGGAGATCAAGTTCTCCGACTATGCCGCCCTCTCCGAACAGATCCACAAGGACGCGGAAACGGCGCGCGCCTATTTTGCCGCGAAGGAAGCCTGATCCAAACGCCTTCCTCTCCTGGGAGGAAGGCAGTTTTACAGGCCTTGACTCAACCAATGGTTGAGATGCGAAGATTCAACAAACAGTTTATTGGCAAAAATGCTATTTTGCTGCTACGCTTTTATCAGAAAAGGGCGGCGCGCAGCCTGATTGAGAAAGGAGATCAACATGAACGAATCCATCGGTACCATTATCATGCGTCTTCGTAAAGAGCACGGCATGACCCAGGATCAGCTGGCAAACGCCCTGGGTATCACCTTCCAGGCGGTAAGCAAGTGGGAAAACGGCGTTTCCAGCCCGGATATTTCCACTCTGCCGCTGCTGGCCGATCTCTTCGGCGTCAGCGTCGACCAACTCCTTGGCAGGGACGCACTGCCCCGGGAAGAGGAACGTCTGACCGCGCCGGTCCCTGTGGAAGAACAATTTCAGGAAAGACAGGAGCAGGAAGAGGAAGCGGTGCAGGCCGCTGAACCGGAGCAGACACCGGACGCGGAAGCCGAGCCGGTGTATGCCGAGCCGGGCCAGGACCTTCCCTGGCCGGATGACGACTGCTTCTATGCCGTCCTCTATCACGGCCACAGCCTGGTGGGCCACTTGGCAGGAGATCAGGACCTGCTGCCCGCGAAGAAGCATTTCGTCTTCTCTTATGAGGGGCCGGCGCAGAACATATTCAGCGATTTTTCCGTAGAGATCAACGGCTCTGTCCCCGGTGTCCGCGGTGTCCTCGGCGACGTCAAGGCCGGAGGATCCGTCGACTGCGGCGATGTGGGCGGCGATGCTCATGCGGGCACCAGCCTCACGTGCGGTGACGTCAGCGGCAATGCCAAGGCGGGAACCGGCCTCCAATGCGGCGATGTGTCCGGCGACGTCTTTGCCGGTGCAGGCGTCGAGTGCGGCGACGTCAGCGGCAATCTTACCGCCAGAGGCGGCGTCAGCTGCTCTGATGTAGACGGCAACTTGAAGGCTGGAGGAAGCGTCAAAGCAGGAGATGTGGCCGGCAGCGTCAGCGCCGGCGGCAATGTGAACTGTGAGGATGTAGGCGGCAGCGTGACCGCCGGCGTCTCCGTGGATTGTGAGGATGTGGGAGGATCCATGTTTTCCGGCTTTGGGCGCGCCAAAGCGAAGCCCTGGGACGAGGAGAGCTTTGACCGGGATCTGGATGATCTGATCGATCGGGAGATCGAGAAGGCACAGACGGCAGCGGAGCAGACCTCCGACTTCGGGGAGGATCTGGGCCGCAGGATCTCCGACGCGGTACAGCGGGCCATGTCGTTCAGCTTTAATTTCGGCAAGAAAAACAAGGACAAAGAAGAATAAATAACGGCAGCCGATCCACGTCTTTCGGACCTGGACCGGCTGCCTTTTGTTGCTGTGGAAGAGATCCTGTGCTATACTTGGGAAAGAGAAGGCTGAGTCGTCGAGAGGGGGGAGAGTGCCATGGACATCCGGCGGATCGACAACTACCGGGACCCTCGATTTTCCCAGACGGTCCTGTATCAGCACGGGGCTTATCTTGTGGATGGGGAGCCTTATGAGCTTGAGATCACCGGCCCGGACCGTGCCGTTGTGCGCGGCAGGGACCGGGAGGCTTTCCCGGAACTGATCGAGACCTTTCGTTTCCACGCGCCCCATATCGTGCGCTTTTCCGATGCGCAGGGAAGTCCTCTTGCCTGTTTTCCGGAGCCGGAGAAGATCAAGCTTCCCTTAACGTTGATCCAGCCCTCGCAGTTCTATGTAGACCGGGAAAAGCTTGCGGCTGTGGAGGCTTTTCTTAGAGGCGCAGAGGATGTGATCATCCAGGTCCTCCCCCGGGAAGACCGCTATATCGCCCTGGACGGGCATACACGGCTCTATTGGGCGGCACGGCAGGGGATCGAACATGTGTATGCCGTTATTTCCGAAACGGACGACTGGGTCTGGACCTTTGTGCGTGAGGCAAGAGCTCGCGGCATCTTCACGCCGAGGGATATGATGCTTCTGGAGCATGAGGAGTATGAGATCCTCTGGGAAAGGTACTGTGATGCGGTATTTGACGGCACGGTAGAATAAAAAAACGACCACTTTTCATCCAGAATGAAAAGTGGTCGTTTGCTCGTTCGGTATCACAGCGGCTGCTTGTTGGCGGCGCGGCTCTTGCGGTTGCCGCGGCTGCGGCCACGGCGGCGGGACTGGCCAGCCTTGTTCTGGTAAAAGCCCTGCAGCTCCTCGTCGGCCTCATAGATCAGCTTGTTGCAGACCCAGCTGCCGTTTACCGGATCCTTGCGGAAGCGCACGCGGGAGAGGAAAGCACCGTCCTCTTCGCAGGTGAAGAGGTTCATATAGCGCTGATCCCCCTGGTTGACCCAGCGGATCCCTTCCAGCTCCTTGCCGCAAACCGGGCACAGGACCTTGCTCAGCCGCTCGTCGGCAAAGGCCGCGGTCTTGCTCTCAAGGCCGTCAAAGCTCTCGTGCAGCAGGGCCCGGGGTCCGGTCTCCTCCGCGGCGGGCTTGTAGTTTGGCATCCGGGCAGCCAGGATCCTGTCCGCCTCGGGATAGAGGCGCAGGCCCTCCGCCATGTCCAGGTGGGTGCTCACCAGCGCGGTGTTGTAGGCGTCTCCCAGGGCGTCGTGGGCTACTCGGGTCTGTTCGATCTCAAAATGCTCCATGGCGCTGGCCA
>JAEEGF010688849.1_pt1 | contig 10916 bp, 8 predicted proteins | sample 9134171 | NCBI WGS metagenome assembly JAEEGF01 (sample SAMN16246542, study PRJNA631951) | gut metagenome | biome: gut microbiome; feature: rumen; material: AP-attached | host: Bos | place: Iran: Karaj | collected 2018-10
GTCCAGGGTTTCGGCTATGATTCCATTTTCCTGGCCGAAGGGCTCGACGTGACCCTGGCCGAGATCTCCATCGAAGCGAAAAACGCCCTTTCCCACCGCGGAAAGGCAATGCGGATGCTGCAATGCCATCTCCTGAAAAGTCACGGATCCTCGTCCTCCATCTGACGAAGTATTCCGACCACAGTGCCGTGCTTCACACCGTCGACGCCACCACGGGCCGGCGCAGTTTCCTCGTGCGCGGCCTCAAGCGCAGCGGCGCCACGGCCGCCTTCCACAGCCTGGCGCTGCTCGACGTCGTCAGCGGCGCCTCCTCGAAATCGACCCTGGCCTACCTGAAAGAATGGACCCCCGCCCCGCCGCTGCCCCATCTCCGCAGCGACCTGGTCAAAAGCACCGTCGCCCTTTTTATCAGCGAAGTGCTCTACCGGAGTTTCACCGACGCCGTAGCAGATCCGGCCCTCTTCGACTGGCTCTGCGACGCCGTCGTAGCCCTCGATGAAGTCGAAGGCAGCGTGGCCAACTATCCCTGCTGGTTTTTGGTCGGCTATGCCGTCCGAATGGGTTTTATGCCTGGTAAGACCATCGAGCCCGAAGGCATCTTCCCGCCGAATGAAGCCGAACTTTTCCAGCAACTGCTCCGCAGTTCCTTCCCAGAAGCCCTGGCCCTCCCGCTCTCTTCTGCCCGCCGCCAGTCCTTCCTCCACAAAATGCTGCAATACCTCTCTTACCACCTCGGCGCCACCCTCGAATCCAAAAGCCTCGCCGTCCTGCACGACGTGCTGCAGGACTAGCTCCATTTCGCATACCGCCCGCCGTTGCATTTAAGCCGCGACAGGACCCAGTTTGCGGCCCCAGCATCCTGTCGGGACAGAACAGGCGTTTTCGCCAAGTAGCCGCAAAGCAATCGGCTTTCTGCGTACCTCTGACGAAGATAGCTTTGCGCCAAGGGCCGATTACGGCGGTAGGCGCAACCTGATCGGCCTCTCGTCGCTTGAGCGGCCGGTGTTTTTGCGGCTGTTTGGCGATTCGGATCATTTGGTTCGCACACCGCCTGCCGCAGCAGATGATCGCAGGTCTCCTGGCGTCTCTTTCTGTCCCGGAAAGGACAGAAAGACGTCAGCAAAAGCGAAAACGGCGTGAAAATGATAAAATCGAACCGATTGATTATGAGCCAATCGTGAGCAAAATATGCGAAACTCTTGCGAAAACGGTTGCTCAGGTTGAATCTTTGCTGAATTATTCTTATTTTTGAGCAAATGCTATACAATATCCACAGCAATGCGAATTAAAAGTAGAACAACTCTCTTATTCCTGCTGACTTGCTTCCTGACGGGAGCTTGTGTGCAGGAGGTGGATTTTTCCGGGGCGTTCGAGAAGAAGGTGGTTGTGCATTGCGTGATTCACAATCGGATCGAGGAGGGGGATCGGCCAAAACAATGGTCGGCCTATGCCGATCCAAATCTTCAGACACTTTGGTTGTACTTCTCTTCTCCGAGTGGTGAGAAAGAAAGAATACCGACAGCGACAGCACGGCTGTATGACAATGATACCGGAATGCTATTGGGAGAGTTTGACCGTGTCTCCGATTGGGAATGGCAGTTGAGGTATGAACCGGCATACGAAACGGCAGGAGATACGAGCAGGAAGTTTTCTTTGCATTTGCGCCTTGAAATCACCGACATTCCCGGCGTGGAGACCCCCATTACAGGGATAACCCGCCTTGAAAGAACCATTCACGGGGACAATGTGAAATACAGTAATAAGCCGTTGACACCGAATACAAATGATTTCTATTTCTCACAGGACTTTTCCATTTCAACCCCGGCGTGGTTTCTCCCGGAAACGGTTCTGGCTTCCTATGACTTAAATTGGTTTTTACCTCCGTATAGCGGTGTTTTGAATGGCCGTCACGTCATTCAGTCTTCCTATGGCTGGGCAGATCCGTTCAATTTTGCCGGAGGCACATACCAATATGGTGTGCGGATACTTGCGGATAATTATCCCCTGGAAAGATTTAAACTGATGGTGGAGGATATCGCTCCCTATGATCCAGAGACAGGCCTGGCAGATTATGTTTCCTTTGTTTTATCGTATGTGTCCGAAGAGTATGACCGGTATCTCCGTGATGCCATCGTCTATCGGATGCGTCACGATAATGAGAATGATCCGATGAAGCATCTGTATGAAGATCAGATGTATTCAAACATCGACGGCGGGCTTGGCGTGTTTGGCGTGGAAGTCTTTGCCTATTACCATGTCATTGTTGATGCTCATTTCCTGTGGTGAAATGGATGTCGTTTAATCATCTGATGATGAGTAAATTGCGAATAATAATCACGAAATCGGACGAGATTGCCTGTATCAATAATCGCCATGTCATTTTTTCCAGCTATGCCTTTGCCGATGCTTTTAATTATGCTGCAGGATCTTACCATTACGGGGTGAGAATTCTTCCGGACAATTATCAGGGCATCTTTGACCTTCAGATGAAGGATTTGGCTCCATATGATCAAGAAACGCAAAGTTGGGATGACGCATATTACTTATTGTCATACGTGTCTGAGGACTATGACCGCTATCTCTACGATGCCATTGTCTACAGGATGCACCATGACAACGAAAATGATCCGATGAAGCATCTGTATGAAGATCAAGTATTTTCAAATATTGAAGGCGGGATTGGCATTTTTGGCACAGAAGCCGTTGTGTAGTTTGAAGCATGGACATCAGACAGGGGATAACGATGAACAGGAGAGCCTTATTGTTTTGTGTGCTTGCGCTGGTTTTCTTCCAGCCCCTCCACGCGCAGGATGTGCAGCGGCGTGTGGAGCAGCTTGACAGCGCGGTGATCCGGGCGAGCGTGCCGGTTTCAAGGGGCAATCAGTTTGTGGTGCCGGCCGTTGAGACGGGAAGGATTGTGTCGGCGCTGGGGGAGAACGACGTGATGAAGGCGATTGGCTTGCGGCCGGGCGTTTCACAGGGCGTCGAGGGGACGCAGGCGAACTTTGTGCGGGGAACCGGGTCGAGCGGCAACCGGATCGAGCTCGACGGCGTCCCGATGTACCGATCCAGCCATTTGCTGGGATTGGTTTCTTCGTTTCCGTCGGAAATGATCTCCCAGATGAGTTTTACGACGGGCGGGTTCCATCCCTCGTCGGGCAACTTGACGTCTTCCCTTACGGAGATCAGCTTGAAGAAGGATGTTCCGGCGCGGTTTGGCGGCAGTGTATCCTTGTCGCCGTATATGGAGGGGGCGTATTTGGAGCTCCCGCTGGGGTCGACGTTTTCTGCGCGTGTGAGCGGACGGGTTTCTCCCGCCTTCCTGCTGGCCAATCAGGTGGTGGGCGCTTTCGCCAAAAAGGGAAGCAGCCTTGCCGTAAGCGACATTGGAGGCCACGCATACGATGTGATGGCTTCGTTTGCCTGGACAATGTTTTCTTCTTTCCGTTTCGACGGGTTCTATTTCCGGACAGCCGACAGTTTCGGCTATGAATATGGAAACGACAGGCAGGTGCTTTCTTCTGCCGAGCAGGCTTTCAGGCTTGGTTTTGCCTGGGAAGGAGAGCAATGGGGCACCCTGACGGGTTTTTGGTACAAGAACACAGGAGAGTCTTCGCACGAAGAACTCATTGCTTCGTCGTCTTCGCCGGAAACCAAAGACAAGATCGGTCTCTATGTCAGGGGCGGGAATTCGGAGACGGGCGCCAAGGTGCAATACAGTATTTCGCCCTGGACCGGTTTTCTTTTCGATGCAGGTTTCGAGTATGCTGCTCGCGGGCTGGACTATGTGACCCGGATGAACATCCAGTCGCTCGATTCGGTCGACGGACTGGATTCTGACACCCGCTATACGCTTTCGGCCCCTTTCGCCCGGATGGTATTCAGCAAAGAGGGCTTGTTGGAGATCCAAGCTTCGGCCCGATGGTCCCATTATGTTTATCAGGTCGACGCGGAGAGTCCGAAGACGGAATTCAAGCACTGGGATTTGAGCGCCGTGGCCGATGTCTATCTTTGGAAAAACCGTGGCTTTGAAGCCTGTTATGACCAGAAGTATCAGTTCTTTCACGTGCTTGAAGGAATGCCTACGGGCTGGAGCCAGGATCTGATGACAGCCTGCGACCCGGCTTTCCCGGCGGAGCGGATGCGCCAGTTGTATGCAGGCGCGTTCGGCGTGGAGAAGATGGATGCCGGTGCCACGCTGTCGTATTCGGTGGGATATTTCCGGCGAAACCTCGACGGGCTGATCGGGTTCAAGCACGCTGCCTATATCTTCGGTATGCGGGACAATATCGACACGGAGGATATCGTCTCCGGAGAAGGATGGGCGAGCGGTCTGGAGACTAGGCTTTCCTATTCCGACGACTGTTGGGACGCCGATGTGGCCTATACGTATTCCCGCGCCCGGCGGCACTACCCTGAACTGAATTTCGGCAAGCCGTTTTATTTCCGTTTCGACCGCCCGCATATCCTGAATGCGACCGGAAGTTATCGGCTCTCGTCGCGGGAAACGGCGATGGGCCGCCTGGAGCAGCGGGTCAATCTAGCCGTCGTGCTTTCTTCCGGCAGCCTGATGACGGCCCCCCAGGGAATCTATGAACTACCCTTTCCCGGTCGGATTGTTTTGCTGGAAGAGCGGGCTTTGACAGAAGACCTGGGTCAACTCAATAATTTCCGGCTTCCCCTGTATTTCCGGGTTGATTCCGGCTACAATTTGCTTTGGAAGCGGCCCCGGACGGAACTGCTGGTGAACGTTTCCCTGTTCAATATGCTGAACCGACACAACGTGTATCAGTATTTTTACGAAGATGGGAAATGGAAGTCGCTCAGCATCCTTCCCATAATGCCGTCGCTGCGGGTCCAGTTCGGATTCTAGTGTGAAATTCGCAGCGAAATATTCGTTTTCTTGTAAAATTATTCGCAAATTTGTGGATTGTAAAAGAATTCTTTCACAAATCCATAAAATATGACCATCACCCCCAACGCCCAAAAGTACATCGATCTGGAAGATCGGTACGGTGCTCATAACTATCATCCACTGCCGGTGGTTCTGGCCAAAGGCCAGGGTGCCTTCGTGTGGGATGTCGACGGAAAGAAGTATTTCGATTTCCTGTCGGCCTATTCCGCAGTCAATCAGGGACATTGCCACCCGAAGATCGTGAAGGCCCTCTGCGACCAGGCCCAGAATCTCTGCCTGACCTCGCGCGCTTTCTACAACGACTGCCTCGGTCCCTATGAGAAATTCGCCACGGAATTCTTCGGCTACGACAAGCTTCTCCCGATGAACTCGGGCGCCGAAGCGGTCGAGACCGCGCTGAAACTGGCCCGCCGCTGGGGCTATGTGGTCAAGGGCATTCCCGAAAACGAAGCCCTGATCATTGTCTGCGAAGGCAACTTCCACGGCCGTACGATCACCATCGTCACGATGTCGAACGACCCGGACAGCTACTACAACTACGGTCCGTTCACCCCGGGCTTCATCAAGATCCCGTACGACGACACCGAAGCCCTGGCCCGCGTCCTCGACGAAAAGGGCGACAAGGTCTGCGCCATGGTCGTCGAGCCCATCCAGGGCGAAGCCGGCGTCTATGTGCCGCACGATGGTTACATCAAGAAATGCTACGAGCTCTGCCACGCCCACAACGTGCTCTTCGTCGCCGACGAAGTCCAGACGGGCATCGCCCGTACGGGCAAGATGTTCGCCTGCGACCACGAAGGCGTCCGTCCCGACATGATCACCATCGGCAAGGCCCTCTCGGGCGGCGTGCTTCCCATATCCGCCGTGCTGGCCGACGATGAGATCATGCTGACCATCAAACCGGGCGAACACGGCTCCACCTTCGGCGGCTTCCCGCTCGCAGCCAAAGTGGCTGTCGCCGCCCTTGAGGTCATCCGCGACGAGCACCTCACCGAAAAGGCCGCTTACCTGGGCAACATCTTCCGCGAGGAAATCGCCAAGATCAAGTCGCCGTACTTCAAGTCGGTCCGCGGCAAGGGTCTGCTCAACGCCGTGATCACCGAACCGCAGAACGGCATCGAGGCCTGGGACATCTGCCTGAAGATGGCCGAAAAGGGCCTGCTCGCCAAGCCGACCCACCGCCACATCATCCGCTTCGCCCCGCCGTTGGTCATCACGGAGGAACAGCTCCGCGAAGCCGTCGGCATCATCCGCGAAGTTTTCGAGAACATGTAATATCTTTTTATTACTGATTCGCCGTCAAGCAGCTTGCCATCCTCAAGGAAGTTTGTCTTTGAGGATGGCATCTCATTTTTGATATGCGCCCCAAAAGTTGGACAAAGAACTTTTGGGATGAAGAAGTATCATTATCCAGAGAAGATGGCGGCGATAGAGCTGCTTAAAGAAGGGATGTGCCGTAATGAAGTATCAAGGATTACCGGTATATCCTTCAATGCGCTATCATTAATTTGGCATCGATACCAGGAGGGTGGCCATATGGCGTTGATGGATCGTCCTGGTCATTGTGGTTATGATGAGGAGACAAAAGTAAATGTGATTAGGGATTATCTTGAAAATGGCTTATCTTTAATGACCGTTTCATTGAAGTACAATGTGCCCAATCAGACAGTTCTTCGCTGGAAGGATGCATATAAACGAGATGGGCTTAACGGTCTAAAAGACAATCGAAAGAGGTTGAAAAAGAAAAAAGAGAGGACGCAGGCGGAACTCGATGAACTCGAGGTACTCAGAAAGAGGAATGAGTACCTCGAAGCGGAGAATGCACTGCTAAAAAAAGTGAAAGCCTTAGTCGAAGAAAGAGAAGCCCGACTACACGCGATTGGGCGGAAGCCATCCAAGGACTAAGGCGGGATCATCGTATTGACCTCCTTTTGGAGATCAAGGGGATGGCCAGATCCACATTCTACTACAACATTAAACAGAAGCCGGACAAGTGGTCTGTCGAGAGGCAGCGCATAGTGGAGTTGTATCATCAGAATAAAGGTCGCTATGGTTATCGTCGTCTTACCCTGGCCATGCGGGACGAAGGCTATGTCATCAACGGGAAGACAGTTCGCCGGCTGATGACGGAAGCTGGAATTAAGTGTCAGGTCAGGATGAAGAGATACAAGTCCTACAAAGGAGAAGTAGGAAAGATAGCTCCGAACCTTCTGGAACGAGACTTCACGGCGGATGCCCCTCATAGAAAAATGGTAACGGATGTTACTGAGTTCCACCTGTTTGGAGTTAAATTATATCTATCTCCCGTCCTTGATCTTTACAACAGCGAACTTATCTACTATACCATCTACAGACATCCGGTGATGGATATGGTGTTGGATATGATCAAAGGCACCGTGTCCATTATCGGAAGCGATACAAACGCCATCCTTCACTCGGATCAAGGCTTTCAATACCAGCATAAAGACTATCAGAAATTACTGAAAGACAATCATATAATACAAAGTATGTCTCGCAAGGGTAATTGCCTGGACAATGCCGTGATGGAAAACTTTTTCGGTCTTTTGAAGTCTGAATTACTATATTTGCAAAGCTTTAACTCGGTCGATCACTTCCTATCAGAACTGGAAGATTATCTACATTACTACAATCACGATCGAATCAAGGCAAAACTAAACGGACTGAGTCCGGTACAATACCGAACTCATCACAATTATTCTTATTGTTAAACCCGTCCAACAAAAGGGGCGCACTTCATTTTCGTCTCCCCATCCTCATTTGGATGCTTATTTGAGGACGGTGCGGACCAGGGTAAAACCTTATTGCGTGAGAGTGTTCATCTACAGTGGCGTGTACTGGATGTCCGTCATGTATGTCTGTTACATCATCATGTCCTGCTTCGGCATCCGCAACTGGCGCCGCAATGGGGTGTATGTGGATTAACGGCTTTTCATCTTCAAACGGTATTTGTTCCATTCAAAAGAAAGCCTTTCTTATCACAACATACAAGCTATAGGAATAAGTATGTTAATCAAAAAAAGATAAATGAATTATCAAATATAACTTTTTGATTATAGAAATTCACAGGGTTAAATTCGCAAAGCCAACAGCTTTTCTTTCCGCATCTCGGCGAACAGAAAAGGATATGGTATATAAGTCTGATATCCCATGTCTATATGCGTACTCGGCACCAACCCGCCGTTGAAAGATCGGTGTGCGCAGCCATCTTGTGTTATACGGCACCATTCAATCAGACTTTTTGTACAATACAATCCTTTTTTTAGTAATAATACCTTCATCAATGATAAGTTTTTTGTTTTTAACTCTTATTCGCTCTGTTATTGGAAGATAATATACGACATCCCAAGTAATATAATGTGGAAAAGAAATAACGATTCGAGTACCCTTACTTCTCCCGATTGAATAAGAACACGATTCTAATTTTGTGTTCAGTAGGTATGGAACAATTAGACTATCGACTTCAAGAGGGATGGTTCCTCTTACAAAAAAATTGCAACTATCTCCCATTTGTAAAACTAGGCTATCTTGATTAAATTCGTATGGAACATCATTTACTTCAATTGTCCAGTTTATTACAGATGTATCTTTAAGACTATTGTTGAACAAAAAAACGATAGAATCATTATCCCGATGCTCGCCTCTTTCTATGATAAGAGGAATAGAATGGATATCTTGTAATTGACTGTTTAACAAAAGAGTATCCTTCGTGATAAAAAGCCAGGTACCTTCAGAGTATTCTTTTTTGAATCCCGCTCGATATAAATAAGTAAAATGATTATCTGCATCAAATGTTATCCTAAATGTTGTCGGTATTCTCTTAGGATACTTCCCTCTTTGTCGGGGAACGTATGTCCCAGTGATTGTATGCTCCAATGAACAAGAACTCAACAAATAGATGATAAAAAGAATACAACTCAAACATCTTATTCTCATGGTTTTACTATTATTTATAAATATATTCCCCATTGAAAGGATCCCTTATGCCTCTTACCCATTCGGGATTAAGATCAAGTATTGATTTCGGCTTGTACGCATCTGAAGTAGGAACTATGCCCTTTGTAATGGAATATTCCGATCTGTATGCTGGGATTTCTAATAATACAGATGAAGATCCCTTTGTGAAAATAACTTCGTTTCCCCCTAAAGCTTTAAAGGTCAAGAACCCTCTTTCATATTGGATGGCATGAGTGACTTCATGAGCTCGATTACCTAGTGTTCCGTAGTTGTTAATCACAACTGTACCATCAATCAAAGACGAAAGATAAGCAGTTTCCCCATTATCAATAGTATTGAAAGTATAAGATGTGGAAGATGCTTCAATTTCTGATAGACCTTTTGATAAATCCTCAAGCGTAGCCATCTGCATATCAATGCTCTGGATAGTCTCTTCCAACCGTCTAACCTTTTTGTCTTCGGATCCAGCATTGATTAATTTATTCAATCGTTTTTCTTTTCTACTTTTTTCCAGTGTAAGAGCACGTTGTCTCTCTGTAATGGTCTCAGACAGATTATTAGCTATTGACTTATCTTCTTTTGTTTTCCATTCGCTTCCATAAAGATCGATTCTATTCACCGGATCCCCCGCGCAATAGCCATACGCATTCACACCGTAGTACTTCTCCGCCATCGGATCGGGGACGGTCCAGCGAGCGATGCGAGGATCGTAGTGGCGGGCGCCGTAGTCGAGGGTGCCCAGGTATGAGGTGCCGAGGGTGTAGTCCTCGAGTTCCTTGCCGTTGTAGAGATAGCGGTTGCTTGCGATGTTGCTGTCGCTGAAGGCAAGGCCGAAGGGATAGTAGTCCGTGCTCTGAAGGACCGTGCCGCTGCTGCTGACCACCGACCTTACGTTGCCCAGATGGTCGGGGATGTTGTACTGCGATGTGTAGGCTCCTGTCGTGGGATTTCTGGTCAGCTGTCCGTTCGGCGTCAGGATGTAGGCGACGGCAAGGCTGCCGTCATAGACGAAATCGCCGCAGTAGTAGTTCTTTGCCGTGCCGTCCTGAGAGACCGCCAGCTTGTTGCCGTTTGCATCGTAGATGTAGGTGACCGTACTCGTCGTGCCCCGCTTGACGGTCCTTGGCAACTTCAGGTAGTTGTATGTCAAGGCCAGGGTGCGCAGGCCGTCGGTCTTCATCGTGCCGTCGGCGTTGTACTGGAAGGTCTTGCTGCTCCCGTTGCTCTTGAGCGTCCCCAGCCGGTTCGTGCCGCTGGTGTAGGTGTAGATCAGCGTCTCGGCACGGGCGCCCGTCCGCGTCAGGGAGGTGATGTTGCCGTTCGCGTCGTACTCGATCGTCTCGCCGTTGCCGCCGCTGTGCGTGCCGGCTGTCAGTCTGCCGTAGGTGTCGTAGCTGTAGGCATAGGTCTGCGCCGTGCCGCCGGCGTGTTTCCACGTTGCCCCGCTGATGTTCCCGCCATACTGCGGCGTAGCGCCCGTCTCGTAGGTGTATGCGACCGCGAACTTGTCCGTCCCCAGCGACGCGGGATCGTTGATCCCCGTCAGGCGGTCGCGGATGTCCCAGGCATAGTCCAGCGTCTGGTTGCCCGTTCCAATAACCCGCGTGGCCTGGCGGCCGGTCCCGTCCCAGGTGTCCGTCTCCAGCAGCGCCAGGGTTCCGCCATTGACACCCTGGAGGATCTGCGTCTGGCGGCCCGCATTGTCATAGCCGTACTTGCGAAGGACCGTCGTCGTCGTGCTCCCGACGGTCTGCTCCTCTTTCGTAGCCGCGACCTCGCCCTGGTGGCGGTACTGCGTGCTTCTCCTGTACGTCCCCGCCGTGCCGCCCGTGTAGATGTCTCCGACTTCCTGCGTCAGGCGACCCAGGGCGTTGTAGTACAGGCTCGTCGTCAGCATCGTCCCGGAGGCCGTCAGTTCGTTGCCGTCGAGCACCTTCGCCTTGCGGCCCGTCACCAGGCCCTTCACCAGGGGTGAGGGCAGCGTGCCGGCGGGCTGTCCCACCTCCGTCCCCGCCGCGACGTACGC
>JAEEGF010900990.1_pt1 | contig 10916 bp, 6 predicted proteins | sample 9134171 | NCBI WGS metagenome assembly JAEEGF01 (sample SAMN16246542, study PRJNA631951) | gut metagenome | biome: gut microbiome; feature: rumen; material: AP-attached | host: Bos | place: Iran: Karaj | collected 2018-10
GATGCTGTCAGTGAAAGAGCAGAGATGCTTGCGAAAAATCTTTTCCCTAAAGTAAACACTGTCCATATATACGAAGCACAGTGGTGATCAGGTTTTTGAGAATGGGAGCAATTGCCTATGTCAAAATTTGCAGAATATCAGAAAAAGGATAGAAATGTCTTTTTAGAAGAGGAAAAAACAAAACTGCTTAGAAAAGAGGACCAGCCTGGTGGCGACTTTGACTACACTGCAGAAGAGCTTAAGCAGCATATTTCAGAGCGCCAGAATGAAGGTGATATAAAGGCAAGAACCAAATACTACTTTGAGGAAGATGAGCTTATGACTGCCAAGGCTACGAGATACCGCAACCTGGCCACCCGCGAAGTAGACCTTATTGATTATTCTGGCAAATATAACAATCATTCTGCTTCCAAGCGAAGAAAGAGCGCAAGGAGAGCCGCAGATTCTTTTGACAAGGCTGCAAGACTTCAGAAGCGTTATGCAGAAGACAAGTCAGATTCAGTTAACCAGCTAAAGCACAAAGAAGAGATCATAAGGGCTCGTCTTGAAGGCATGCTAAATGCTGCAGAAGTTAAGAGCAGAAGTAAAGAAAATGAATCCTACAGGAAACTGAAGGCCAAAGTGTCATGCCTTACCATACTAAAAGAGCAGGCTGACAGTCTCTATCAGAATGAACGCAAGGCAGATCTCAAGCAGAAGCTGGGTAAAGAGATAGAAAGAATTGATAAAGAGCTGCAAAAGGCTCAGGGAGACGTGGCAAAGCTGATTCCGCCAGTCGTAAAGCAGTGGGAAAAGGCCATTGGAATCCCGGACAAAGTGGCTGCTAACTGTAAGATATATAAAAGAAAAAATCCTGAAATGGATATGGAATCAGCGGAAATCCTCATGAGGATGAAGGCTATTTCAAAAGAGACAACACAGCCAGGCTGCATGAAAGCCCTGAGCAACCTTGAAACTAATGGGATGTATCAGGGAGTACAGCCGAAAAGTTTAGATCTGACCAGATTCTTACAAGTCGGTTTTATCCCCGTGCTCAGGGATAAGAATGGACTTCCTTTAAATGCAGCAGAGCAAAAGAAGGCTGATCACAATCAGGGCTGGATTGATGCTCTTTCCGAAGGAAATGTTGAGAAGAAAAACAAGATCCTATTGGAAACCTTCAAGAATTTTGAGAGGATCCATATACCAAGTGCAAGAGAGATCAGAGAAAAGGGGATTATTTACTTTTTAAAAAATAATCCTTCTGATTTTTATATGATCGAGGCAATGTCGTTGAGCTATGACAACCTTAAAAAGTATGACCCATTTGCACAACAGTACTTACAGGAACATCCGGAGTTCCAAAAGAAGGTAACTCTGGCAGCCATTTTTTCAGGTTGCGCTAAAAGTATATTTGAGCATGATCATTTGATTGTACAAGAAGCTTCCAGCTCAACCGGGGATGGATCATCATATGGTGTGAGCTTAAATAATAAGGCTACTTTGAAAAAAAATATTAACAAGGAATACCTTGATGCTCAGCTTGATATGTATGATGCGCAATACAAGAATACTTATGACGGCGGGCCAATGAGGCTTGAAGCATACAATCAGCTAGACGATCAGCAGCAGGATGCTTCCAGGACCTTTTTATCCAGGTATCCTGATACTTTTGACAAGGAGATGAGGAAAAAGATAGATGAACCTGCCTCAAATGAGCTTGGGAGAAAGCTCCTTGAGCTTAAGAGCGAAAGTGATCTGGCAGTGCTGTCAGGAGAGGCTTATGACAAGGCTGTAGGAAAGGCTAAGCTTTCAAGGTCTCAAAAATTAAAGAGAGCAGAGAGTACGATTATAAAGAAGGAATTACAGGCGAATCTTAGAAAGAACCTTGAAGACTATTTGGTTGACAGACAGGTTAATATGGGCAAGGCCTTACAGACGGACTTCTACTCCAAAATAGAGAGAAAGCATAAGATTGTAAGAGAATCTGATGATAAAATATTTGAACAGAAGATGGAACAAGAGTATCTACAGTACGCATTTGACTGGAGTTATAATGAATATACGAGTCGTACTACAATAGTAACTCGTGTAAAAGAAATCAATGTAAACGATATTATTCCGGAAGATATCAAGGACTGTGGCAACGTACTGATGAACCTGGACTTGTCTGACTTTGAATACAGTAGCGACGAAGAGTTTGTTGGTAAGCTTAAAGAAACCTACAAGTGGCTCCAAAGAGCGGAGTCCCTTGAGAAGGCCTACAGATTTGCCATAAGTTCTGGCCATATGCAGAGTGGCAAGAAGTTTTCAATGAGCAAAATGGAGGGAAGGCTCCTTGCATTAAAAGAAATCAAGGCTGATTACGATGCCAGGATTGCCATGATGAACTCAAACTACTATGCTCTTCTTGCTGACAGTGATCTTAAGAGCCTGACAGATAAAGAACTTCAAAAGAAACAGGAGGACTTACAGGCTACTGACAAAGAACTAAGTGAATTCATTAAAAACTACAGGGCTTTGAACAAGGAAGGTTCAGGCTTTAAGAAGGGGGCCAGCGTAAAGGGAAGAGAAGAGGCTTTTAGTCATACAGCAAAGAAAACGGCTGCTGATGGGTATGAAAAAAAGCTTAAAGAGATACAAGCCCTTGGCCTTGAAAGAAAGCAGGGTGAAACAGATAAAGAGTACCAGAAGCGAATGCTGGAAGTCCTTAATGCAGAGGTTCTTAAGCATGTGGAGACAAATGTTGATAGTGCTTATGTACAGTCAAATGTGCCTTTTTCTATGAACCCAATTGGTGGCCTTACACCAGAATATATGCCGCAATTAGACAAGTGGATAGATGGCTTGTTGGCCAATGAAGAGATGCTGATCAGTAAAGGCTTTAACGAAACGGAGCTTGCAAAGATAAAAAAACTCAGGCAGGAATCATTTGAAGCCAGAAAGGCTTTGGATATACAAGGATATATCAGCATGAATATGAGATTTGTTTGGGATCAGGATTTTTTGGAAAACCCGGCAGATAATGAAATGATAAAACAGTCAACTTATAACACTTTATATGATGTATATTCCACATTCCAAAAGATAGACAGCAAGATAGGAGTTCCACCAAAACATAAAACTGGCGCGGAACCATGGTACATAGTAACCATAAAAGGAATAACAGAAATGTTTACTGATCATGGAATCTACTACAACAAAGACGTGGAGCAGAATATAGAAAAGAAAAAGCAAAAGCAAATTGTGAAGTTTAAAAAAGAAATTGAAGAAGGAAAGAAGTTTGTTCTTACGCTAGGTGGTAAGACTTATGATCTGCCGGTAGGAATGGAACAGATCCAATTTCTTGATGGAAAGAATGTAGATGAAAAGGACCGTGCTATTGTCGAGGAAAAGATGGAAAAGGTGCTGAATCTTTTTTACCGGGCAGCAGGATGCAGAGTGAATGCGGCCATTGCAAAAAAAGGAGTATATGGTTTTGAATACGCTCGCTTGAACATGCTTGCTTTAACTCAAATGGCCAGGGTGATGGATGAAATAAAACATATTGTAAAATAGATTATTAACGTACACAAGGAGGAAGACTAGTTGTTAAAAAGAAATTTGGCAGTGGCACTTTTAATTGCCATGAGTGTTACTGTTGTTGGATGTGGGAAGGCCAATGAGCCGGAGGCAGTAAATGAGATCATCGCAGAAGCTTCTGTGGAAGCTACGAAAGAAACAAGCCAGGAAAGTGCTGCAGAACAAGCTAGTGAGGATGTTTTATTAAAAGAAGAGGCCCAGGATGCAGCGGCCAAAGAAGTTAGTGGGGAGGAAAGCACAGCTGCAGCGTCTGAAAAAGACAATGTGCTTCCTGATAAAGAAAAGGAACCGGCAGATCCTGTTAAGGAAGAAGACAGTAAGTCAGATGCAGGAGAACAAGAAAAGAGCGCCGAGCAGAAAGAGGCTTCACCACAGCCCCAGCAACCTGCTGGCTATGGAAGAATCCTGTTTTGCGGTGACTCCAGAACTGTTGACATGTTTTCTGAACCTTTATCAGAAATAAGAAATGAAGTGCATGATGGAATTCCGGTATACTGCAAGGATGGTTGCAAGTACGAATACATGGTGAATGCTATCAATGAATATGGGCTTGATAATTTCGACACTTTAGTTTCCTGGATGGGATGCAACAATTATGGTGATTTTAGCCAGTATGGCCCATACTATGAACAGCTCCTTTCCCAGGGGAAAAAGCTGGTTCTGTGCACAGTGGGACCTACAGTAGATGAATATCTGGATGGAGACTTTGACAAGGAATACTATACGAACGCAAGGCAGATAAATTACAATAATTCATTAAAAGCCTGGGCAAAGGGCAAAGACGTCAAGGTTATCGACATGTATGCCCATATAGACGATGCAATGAACAATTCAGGGGGGATCATAATCAATCCAACTGATGGAATACATTATTATCCACAACCCAATCCAGATCTTTGGAATTACATACTTTCAAACTTACAATAAAGATGCGGAGGTAGAAGATGAACATAGCAAAAGAAAAGGATGGCAGCAGACTTACAGTGTCCATAGAAGGGTCTCTTGATATCCGCACGGCGCCAGATCTGTCCAAGGCTCTGGAGGGGGAACTTGATGATGTTAATGAGGTATATTTTGACCTTGGGGGAACCAGCTACACGTCTTCGGCGGGACTGCGTGTTCTTCTAAAGACCTTCCAGGTCATGGAAGCAAAGGACGGCCGGATGGTCCTTAAAAACGTAAATGAAGATCTTTACGATGTGCTTAAACTCAGTGGTTTTGTTGATTTCCTGGAGATAGAAAACGACTAAGGGACAACTATGAAGAGATTAAGAGATGCTATGCCAAAGGGACTTGCCTGGAAGCTTGTCAGGTTTGTTGTCATATTTGTGTTTGTCATGGGACTTATCTTTTTCATAATGTCCCGTATTCAGGTTGGCCAGCTCAAGAAGGCAGTTAGAAACGAGGGTGAAAAGAGCTCTGATTTCATCGAGGGTGAATACAGCCAGTCAATGGATGTGATAACCAAGGAGTCTCTTTTGCAGCTGAGTATCTGGGCTGCTGATAAGACAGACGATGAATTCTGGATCATCGATCATGACATGAGGAGCCTTGGCAATCAGGTGGCGGACATTTACAAGCACCCTGAGAATTATAACAGGATTCCTGTACATGGCCCTAAAAAAGAAAATGCCGGTAAATTTGTGCTGCAGGCGCTGTACCCGGGAGACCCATCTGAGACTGCACCGGAAACAGTGGAAATGCTGGAAAGGCTTGCTAACCTGGCACCAATGATGGCAGAAATGGTAGAGGGCAATGAGGGGTACACGCTGGATCTTTATATAGCCACAACTGATGACGTGACCCTTGCCATGGACCAGCTCTCTGAAGGCAAATTCGACGAGAATGGCAATCTTAAAGAGTATATTCCAAGCAGTCGCCCATGGTTCCAGGGAGCGATGGCAAATGGAGATATGTATGTGTCTTCCGCAGTCCACAGCTTTTTCTACAATATGAACGAGGTTGTTTATGGATACCCTGTCTATGTTGACGGAGAGGTTGTGGCAGTTTTGGAAGCCTCCACAGCCCTTGGGGTAATAGAAAAGAAGATGTCCGAGCGTAATGTCGGTGCTGATGGCTTCTCGGTCCTTATAAGTAAGGGCGGCCAGTTGGTGTGCACCCAGAGAATAGAAGGGGAGCTTATGATGCGGCCGGATATGGAAGAGGACATCAGAACCAGCGTAAATCCGGAGCTGGCCAAGATGATAGACCACGCCCTCCTTGGTGAAAGCGACGTTGAGCTTGTTACTGTGGATGGAAAAGAGTATTATGCAGCTCACGCTCCTCTTAATACCATCGGGTGGACACAGATAACCTTTGCTTCTGTGGAGGAACTGACTGAACCCACCAATAAGCTTCTTGATACGATGGAAACCTCCAATGCCGATATGCTAAGGACTTTGTCCAACGATTTCAGGCTCCATTCAATCCTCCTTATCATTGGCCTTTTGACATTCATGCAGCTTGCCATTATCACTGTCAGTATCCTTGCCAAGAGGAGAGTTGCACCTATCCAGGAGATGACAGAGGCTGTCACGGACTTTGTCGGTCAGGATATGGCCTTCGAGATGAAAGATGTATATAAGACCGGGGATGAGATAGAGGAGTTGGCGGAGTCCTTTGACGTCATGTCCCGGAAGATGAAGGAATACGTCAATGAGATTGTAGAGAACGCGGCGGAAAAAGAGAGAGCTCAGGCCGAGATGGAAGCCGCCTCCCAGATCCAGTCAAAGATGCTGCCTGTTATCAAACCTGATTTTTACGAAAAACCTGGATACGAGATGTATGCAGCTATGGAGACAGCTAAGGAAGTAGGAGGAGATCTGTACGATTTCTATTATCTGGATGCGGATCATCTGGTCATCACCATTGGCGACGTATCAGGTAAAGGTATCACAGCAGCTCTTTTCATGGCACTTTCGAAACAGAAGCTAAAGGCTGAGATGATCCTCAATAAGGGAGATGTGGCAACGGCTATGGATGCAGCAAACAAGAGGCTCTGCGAGGAGAGCGCAGACGCCATGTTCGTAACGGTATGGCAGGGAGTTCTTACTCTTTCTACCGGCCTTTTGCAGTTCGTCAATGCTGGACACATGTATGCTGCGGTGAAAAGAGATGGCGGCGACTTCAAAATCGAAGAGGATGACCACTGCATGTTGATGGGTGGTCTTGACTTCATCACCTACAAGGTGAACACCACTACACTCCATAAAGGAGATGTGTTCTACCTGTACACTGATGGAGTTACTGAGGCTCACAATGAGACGGAGGAGCTATTTGGAGATGAGAGGTTCATTGCAGCCCTTAATGAAAACAGTAACGCATCATTAGAGGAGCTGGACAACACAGTGAGAAAGCGCGTTTTAGAGTTTGCCAACGGCACAGAACAGTACGACGACATAACCACAGTTTGTTTTAGATATACTGGCCTTGAATGATCGTATTATTCTTGAACATAAAATAAGGGTTTCAGGTAAATAGCCTGAAACCCTTTTCTTATGCCATGTCATAAGGAACGTGTCCTTATCATCCCATATACTGCCAACTCTTGCTGCATTCGCAGTCCGGATTGGTACACTTTACAGTGGGAAGACCTCCGTAGTAGTGCCCGTCTGAATTCATAGGGAATCCACACTTGGGACACATTTTTCTTGTTATGGTGCCTTCACCTTCTACAAACTTATCAGGAAGGACACTGGATCCACCTGTTACGTTAGTAAGTTCTTCTTCGCTTAATTTGATATTGTCAGCCATAAGTCATATCCTCCTGTCAGATTATCTTACTAATAGTTTATACGAGAGCAAACATGTAAAGGTATTAAATAATCATAAACTTTGCCTTAAAATAAGGTTTTTGCGCTGTATTTGATAGTATATATAAACGGTAATACGTTATAATTAATATGGCAGAGACCAGGTAATAACTAAAAGGAGATAGTTTATGGATTACAACATTGCTGTAGTCGATGATGATTCTTTTATCCTTGAGACTGTTAGAACACTTCTTTCGAGCGAGAACATGCACGTAACCTGCATGAACTCAGGGGAGAGGCTTCTAAAATATATAGAAACCCAAAATCCGGATGTGATCCTTCTCGACATCATGATGCCCGATATGGACGGCTTTGATGCCTATATAGCCCTGAGAAAGTATGAAGACAGAGCTGGAAGAAGGCACACACCGGTTATCTTCATGTCTGGATCTGAGAGCAGTGACTCTGAGGAAATGAGCCTTGTGATGGGAGCTTCGGATTACATACAAAAGCCTTTTAACAAGGATGTACTCATAAGGCGTATTGATCACACCATAAAGAACAACAAGACTATTGAGAACCTCACAGAAGAAGCAACTATTGACAGGCTTACCGGCTTTTACAACAAGGCAAAGGGAACAGACAGGGTGACAAAACTCTGCAAAAGAAAAACCGGAGTCCTTGCAATCCTTGATCTTGACAGTTTTAAACTGGTCAACGACATCTTTGGACACGAAGCAGGGGATGCGGTCCTTAAGGCTTTCGCAGATGTAATGAGGAAGAATACCAGAGAGACTGATACTCTGTGCAGGATTGGCGGGGATGAGTTCATGGCGTTCTTTGAGGATCTGACAGACAAAACTGTTATAGCCTCGTTGTCCCAAAGGCTGAACTTGCAGCTCCTTAGGGAAGCAGCAGCGATAATGGGAAAAGATAATGGCATTCCCCTTGGAATATCCATGGGAGTTGTTATGGTACCGGAGCACGGAAGAGAATACAAGGATCTGTTTGCTCTGGCTGACGGCGAACTTTATAAGGTCAAGCAAAATGGGAAGCACGGCTTTTCTATACACCATGGGGATGCCGGACTTGATGAAGAGGAAGAAAACATCAGGCAAAAGCTTGACCGTATAGAGAAGATAGTTGAAGAGAGAAACGAAAAGGATGGGGCGCTGGTCCTTGGAAAAGACTCTTTTACTGTGGCCTACAGACTGATAATGCGCCTGTACAGAAGATATGGCGGATCTGCGGCATTGCTTTTGTTTGACTTAAACCCAACAGATAATGCTGCTTTGAACTATTTAATAGATGTAACCACTGCCTTCGGAGAGATTCTGGAAAAGACACTTAGAATGAGCGATGTGGTGATGCAGACAGGCTCTCACAGTTTCTTTTTACTACTCACTGAGTGTACTGAGCCAGAGGTTGGAAATGTCATAAGAAGGGTAAAAGAGGCCTACAAAGATTTAGAGCATAGCGACAGGATAAAACTTGAGTACATATATAAATACTCGTCGAAGGAACGTATAGAAGACTAAAATGGGCAAAGCTACAAAGCTGAACGTGGAGTATTTCTCCGCTGAACTGAAAGATAAGCTTGAGGAAATTGATAATTTCCCATGCACGCTTATAGAAGCGGCTTCTGGTTTCGGAAAGACCACAGCTGTTCGGCATTTTTTGTCCCAAAAAGAGGAGGAAGGCTGCAGGATACTGACTTACAGATTCCTTCCTGAAAACTCAGTTGAATCAACCTGGGCTGAGCTTAGAGGCGTTATATCTGAGCTCGGTGGAGATCATATGGAACAGGTAAAGACATCAGCTCTTCCTGGAAGTGATGGTGTTGTCAGATTAGGGCGAGCTATTCAGGATTACAAAGGTGACGGAAAAGTCACATATATGTTTTTTGATGACTATCAGGAGTGGGGCTACAAATACGCCGTGGATATCCTGGAAATCCTGTCTGCACATCAGGATCCTGATCTTCATGTGATAATCGCTTCCCATACTATCCCGGCAGAAAAAAGAACAAAACTTGTTCCAAACGCAAGGCTCTATCATTTAAATGAGGAAGACCTTGCCTTTAAACCTGATGACATTCGCGCCTACTACAGCAAGGCTGGAATTGACATTGATGACACACAGCTTAAGGAGGTAATGGATCTTACCGGCGGATGGGCAATAGCACTGTATCTGCAGCTTGACACTTATGTCAGGAGTGGAAGCTTTCAGCACGGACACATGCATGACCTGATGGAAAAGACGGTATGGAGCAGGATAAGCGATTTTGATAAGCATGTGCTCTTGCAGTTATCCCTCCTTCCAAGCTTTACTCTGGCCCAGGCAGTCAGCATTTCCGGACATACAAAGAGCTTTGCAGAAAAGAATCTTAGGGAAAAGAGATATTTCATACAGTATTCACCTCAGGAGGGCAGGTACTATTTTCAGACTATCCTAAAGCTCTTTTTGAGTAAGCAGTTTGAACTGCTTTCAGAGGATGAAAAGAAACAGCACTACAGAGTCGCCGGAAGGCTAAGCTGGGATGGCGGCGACCACAAGAGGGGCATCAGATTTATGTACCTGTCAGGCCACTGGGAGGATATCTACGAGCTTCCTCTGTGCGTCAAGGATTTCAACACGGTAAACGAAGAGTACACAGTACCCATGATATTAGACATGATGGAGCACGGTGACAGGGAGCTTATGTACAAGCATCCAAATGTGCCCATAGGCATGATGTTTGTCACCTTCATGATGGGCGAGGCAAAAGAAATCGTGCGCTTTGCACCAATGCTCCGGGAGAACATCATAAACAGTGACCTGCCTAAAGAAGAAAAACTGGTGCTTGAGGGAGAACTTGAGCTCTTATTGTCATTTCTTTTGTACAACAGGATAGACGCCATAATGGTCCATCACCAAAGGGCGTGGCAGCTAATGAAAAGGCCTTCGAGGATGTTCAGTTCAAGATGTGCTTCCACCTTTGGAAGTCCGTCAGTTCTTTATCTGTATTGGAGAGAGACTGGAAAGCTGGAAAAGGAGCTTCTACAGATAGATGAATGCATTCCTTTATACGCAAGGCTTGTCAGCGGAAATGGAACTGGCCAGAACACCATAATGCGGGCAGAGGCGGAACTCAACTGGGGGAATTATGACAAGGCTGAGATCGGAGCTTACAAGGCCATGTTTGAAGCAGAGAGCACCCGCCAGACTTCAGTTGAGATCTGCGGAGCACTGCTGCTTTCGCGAGTAGCTCTTTTGACAGGGAAAAAAGAACTGCTGGATGAGGCGCAGGAGAGGCTTATGGAGTTGACGCACAAGGATGATGAGGATATAAGCCGCTACACCTATGATCTGGCGGATGCATATATCGCCATGATATCTGAGGACTACGACAGGATAAGGCCTTGGCTTAAGAAGGGGCAGATAGACGCAAAGCACCTGTCCTTCCTGGTACAACCCTATGCCTACATCATTTATGGAAGGTATCTGCTTGCGCAAAAGCAGTACACGAAGCTCATTGGAGTATCTGAGAGGGCTATTGGCCTTGCATCAGTTTATCCCAACTTACTGACAACGTTATATATGAAAATCTACTGTGCAGCAGCT
>JAEEGF011638505.1_pt1 | contig 10916 bp, 8 predicted proteins | sample 9134171 | NCBI WGS metagenome assembly JAEEGF01 (sample SAMN16246542, study PRJNA631951) | gut metagenome | biome: gut microbiome; feature: rumen; material: AP-attached | host: Bos | place: Iran: Karaj | collected 2018-10
TCGCTGCCAACGGCTTCTCAGTGTCCGTCTTATAGTCCAGGAACTTGTCGGCAAGCTTGTAACCCTGCTCTTTCCTCATGGTTATGAAAGAGAGAGGAGTCGACAGAAGTACCGACTCCAGGATGGAGCAGAGGAATGAAACGCAGAGCGTTCCCAGCAGGAAAGTCAAGAGCAAACCCATAGATTTGTGAATCAATGTGCAAACTTACACAAAATCCTGCTGGGAAACAAGAAATCAGAACCTTAGTGAGAGAGTCCCCATCACGTTGAATCCAGCCATCGGGACGAAACCGATCTGGTAGTAGCGGTTGCTGTCCGGATGGTTGTAGCCTTCAAGTATCGATGAATAGACCCATCCGCTGGTGGCATAATGTGCATTGAAGATATTCCCTACCCTGACTCCGAAAACCGCTTCCTTGATAAGGAGTTTCGGAATACTCATGGAGTATGTCAGGTTAAGGTTCGAGAATGAGTAGGCAGGAAGGGAACGGTCAATGTTCTGAGTGTTGTCAAGATATTGCCTAGACACGAAATTGGTGTGCCAGACCGCCTCAAAGCCTTTGTTGCGGAACCTGATAAAACCATTGAGAATACAGGAAGGAGAGAATGCCAGCGTGGCGTCGTCATAGTGGATAGGCCTGAAAGAGTCATCCCAATCGACGCTGGCCATCTCTGTGAAATCCTTGAGTTTGTTGATGCTCAGGGCCGCATTCCCCTCCAAGGTCAGGAGGCGGGAGACCTTCCAGGCTGCAGTCAGTTCCACACCCGTCCTGAAGGAATCTTTGATGTTAGTAGTCAGCGGCTCACCTATCTCGCTCACTTCGCCGGTCTGGACAAGTTGGTTGTCATAGTCCATGTAATAGAGGTTGGCGCCAGCCTGGAGCTTGTAGGAATTATAATTGTATCCCAGCTCGTAGTCGAACACTCGCTCTGCCACGGGGAAAGGATACTTGTAATTGTCAGTGAAATTGTCCCTCTGGGGTTCCCTGTGGCTGACGGCGGCCGAGGCATAGATGTGGTTGAAGTCCTTCACCCAGCTCAGGCCAAACTTTGGGTTGAAGAAGTTGTAGGTCTCGTCTATGTCAAGAGGCTGGTTGTACCAGCGGCCGCCCTCTTCGTAGAATTTGTCGTTGATTCCGTCCGTTATATACCTAACACGGCGGTACTGTGCATCGGCAAACACCTCCCAGTTCCTTGCAAATGAATATGTTGCCTTGAGATAAGCACTTCCGTCGAATTTGGCGGCATCTGAGTCATAGTAACGATATGGACCTGAGGCAAGGATCCTGCTGGACAGGGCCTGATCCTTTATGTAGGTAAGGAAACCGTAGTGGTTGCCGTCAAACTGCTGGATTGAGAATCCTCCAACCACATCCCATTTGTCATTCTCATAGTTCACGCTACCCACGACTCCATAGGTGTCCTGAGTAAGGCCTTTTTTGCGGACGAAATCCGTCTTCTTCACATCTGGATCAGTGAGGCCGAACTTCTTAAGCTTATTGTTTGGGCGAAATTCCTCATAGTACCCGTGACCGTGGGTGTAGTGGACAGCAAGGTTTATTATCCAGTATTCAGCCGGATTGATGGCAAGGGAGAGAATGTTGTGATCCTGCCAGAAGTTATCCGTGGTCTTAGGCCAGAATGAACCGTCACGCATCTTATAGCGCTCCGTGGCATACTTCCCTGCCTCGTTTTTCACGAAAAGGCCGTCAGGACCAGTCACCAGGCTCTCATACAGGCTGTTGAATCCTCCTAAACCGACTTTGTACATGTCCTTGTAGGTCTTGATGCCGGTTTTCGCTGTATAGCTCCAGGTTCCGTCGTCATAGCTGCCGTCCATCAGGCTGTAGTCGCCGTTTCCGGCGGTAACTCCGTTCCATGCCTGCCCAGTCTGCTCGTAATTACCTATATTCCTGTATTTCAGAATAAAAGAGCGCCCTAGCCAAGTAAGGCCGCCATACCAGGACCCGGACTCCCCTGCCGTACCATGTATGTATCCGTCCGTACCCGTGGTGTGGAAGGAAGCATCGAGGACCAGCCGGTTCCAGAGCAGACCGCTGGAAAGAGATAGTCCCGTGTTATAAGTGTTATAGCTTCCATACGAGGCGTCAAGCCGGACGCTCGGATCATAGGATAACGCCCGGGTTCGCAAGGCCACGCTGCCTCCGAAAGCACCGTCACCATTGGTAGATGTTCCAACTCCCCTCTGTATCTGAATACTTTCCAGAAAATGCGAATAGCCGTTCATGTTCGCCCAGAAGACACTCTGGTCCTCCGGAGAATTAAGAGGAACACCGTCGATGGTAACGTTGATCCTGGAATCTCCGGCTCCACGGATACGAAGGAATGTGGTACCCGTCCCGACTCCATTCTCGCTCCATGAAAGGACTCCCGGAGTGGAAGAAAGCAGGAAAGGGATTTCCTTGCCGGACCTTGAGAAATCGTCCAGTTCCTTGTAGTCGATGTTGGCTACGGCGAAAGGGGCATCCTTGGAGACCGTAACACTCTTGACCACTGACGCTTCCAGAACTTCAGTCCTGGTCGTATCGGTCACATTCTGGGCAGATGATACTGCAGCCGCACAGAGAAACGCGACAACAGTAGATGACAAAAAAGAAACTCGCATAATAATTAAATTATCAATGCGAGGGGCCGCCCTGTAGGCGTGTGTGAGATTATGCTTCCCTTCGGCGGCATTACCCGCATCAGGTTCAATGGGTATGATCTCAACCGGAAAATCCGGTACCCCCGCTTATTTCGATGCAAATATAGCTATTTTTTCTCTACAAGTTCAACTTCATAGAGTCTCTTCCAGTATTTGCCGGTGAGATATATCTTCTTTGTAGAAGGATTGTAAGCTATACCATTCAGAACGTCAGTATATTGATCCCTGAGATGCCTCGGAAGAAGACCGGTGCAGTCGACTGTAGCCTCCACGACGCCAGTCTCGGGGTTTATGATCACTATCATGTCGGTCATGTAAACATTCGCCCAGATCCTTCCGTCAATCCACTCCAATTCATTGAGCTGATTGACCGGGCGGCCGTTCATCTTCACCGTCAGGGACTTTTGCTGCTTCAGCTGTTCATCAAGCCAGTAGAGACGTGCAGATCCATCACTGGCAATCAGGCTCTTGCCGTCGGTGGTAAGTCCCCAACCTTCACGGGCATAGCTGTAAGTCTGCTTGTAAGCAAGGGTCTTCGCGTCATATATGAAGGCTACCTTGTTCTTCCAGGTCAGTATGTAGATATTGTCACCCAGCTGTACAGATCCCTCAAGGAAATACTTTTTGTCAAAGTCGAACTTCTTCAGAGCTTTCCCTGTTGCGAGATCGACAAGCCTCAGGGTTGACTCACCCCATTGGCCCGTGGTTTCGATCATCCTTTCTCCCTGGAAGAAAAGTCCCTGTGTGTAGGACATCTCGTCATGGGGATACTCTTTCACTACCTTGATCTTGTACTGCTTGACCTTGGCATCAGAACATGAAGACGTTGACAGCACCAACAGTGTCATCATGAAGATTGCCATTATGTTTTTCCCAGTTCTCATGACTGATTGTTTCCAAAAATAAAGGTGGGGCCGTAAGCCGGTTTCTGTTTTTAAACCTGTCATTTATCTGCGCAACCTACCCCCTGGCATCGGACGGGCAGCCCTCATCTGCCAGTATATTTGGTCTTGCAGGCCCTGGCACCGTACCCATGCGGCGTCACCGACGCACGTCGTGAGCTCTTGCCTCGCGTTTTCACCCTTGCCTCGCGGCGGTTCTTTTCTGTTACGGTGCTATAAGATCTCTCCCATCTGAGCTTTCCTCAGCAGGGTGCCCTATCCTGTCCGGACTTTCCTCACCCGGAGCCGAAACTCCGCAGCGCGACAGATCGCCCCACCTGTATTGTCGGCAAAATTACAAAAAATGTGCAAAAGAAAGAGGGTGTCAGCCGACACCGTTTGCTTTGGCAGTGGCTTCCATGTCCAGTGCGTCAGCCAGGATGAGGATTGGATTCAGGACATCGTAGCCTGTGGACATCTCGATCTGCCATTTGCACGTCTCACATTCGCAACACACGAAGTCCGGAGCAAGGTATTTGATCTGCTCGAAGAGAGGGCGCCCGATCTCCTGGGAATACTTGTAATTCTCCTTCTTGAAACCATAGGTTCCGGCCATACCGCAGCAGTTGCTGTCCAGAACTGTAAGTGCGACTCCTGGAATCATCCCTATCAGGCTCCTGGTGAATATGCTCCAGCCGAGCTTGTCCATGTGACACGGGACATGATAGGCAATCCTAGCCCTGTAATCATCTTTGAAGACCAGTTTCACACTACCGGAATCTATCAGTTCGAAAAGGAACTTTTCCACCATTGTGATACTGTCACGTACAGACGAGTTATCTACATCCAAGACGTCTGGATACTCGTCACGCATGGTAAAGACACAGGTAGAAGATGTGGCAACGACTGGAAGTCCTTTTTCAACAACTTTATTGAAGGCCTTTACATTGTGCTCTGCATGACGTTTGGCGGAATTCCATAAACCATTGGAAATCATCGCCACACCACAACACTTCTCATCAATCAGTTCAACTCCGTAGCCGACTGCGTTCATGACCTTGACAAAGGCTTTTCCCACTTCAGGTTGCTGGAACTCGGTTGAACATCCATGGAAAAACGCAACCTTGCGGGAGAATGAATCCTGTTCCTTGGCCGCATTCTTCCTGAACCAGTTCTCGAATCCCTTACCCATGTACTTTGGGAAAGACCTTTCCTTGTCAATATCGAGCATCAGATCCATGACACCCTTGACTGGTTTGGTGGAAATGATTGAATTCACGATAGGCGCAAACGGCCTTGCCGCCTTGCCCATAAGGTCTGTGTTGGCAAGGATCCTGTCACGGAACTCAGGCATCTCACGGGAATACCTTCTTCTGGCCGAGTGAATGAGGTCGGCGATCTTTACTCCGGAAGGACAGGCAACTTCGCAGCGTTTGCAGTTCATGCAATACTTCAGATTCTCGTCGAAGAAGTATTTGTCCTTCAAACGAAGCCTCTCACCGTCAGGACCTGCCTGCTTGGGACCGGGATAGGAAGGATTGACAGCGACCACGGGACAGTAGGCCGTGCAGATAGTACATTTGATGCACTGCTCGAAATTATTGAAACTGACATTCTTTTCCTGCATGGTCTCAAACTGCTAAAATGTTGTCCGCAACGCTCATTGCCGTCAAGATGGCAATCCCTGCCCCACTACCTTCTTTCAACGGGTTGCATCCTCCAAGCTCTGCTCCTGCCACATATAGGTTATCTATTACGTTTCCGCCCTTAATGGCTCTGAAGGAGGAATCTGTGATGACTCCGAATCCGGAGAAGTTTTGCCATGAGAAGAAATCCTGGTCACACCAGTCCTTCCTGTCTGCAGGGAAATCGACATCCAGCCCGAAAACAGGTTCCACGACCTTGTCAGGAGCGGCATCCAAGCCTTTGCCGAACAGATTGCCGCTTGCCAGGACGAATGAGTCAGCCTCCAGGCGTATGTTTCCAAGATTGACTGTCCTTATACTCTTTACGGAGTTCCCTTCTATGGCCGGATCGACTGCGGTATCTCCCATGAGGAAAGTACCACCGGCAGATTCGAATGCATTCTTGAGAAGCATCTGGGCCTTGATTCCGGATACAGAAGGTGGCATAGTCCCAAGGAACAGGACTTTCGCGGGAATCATTTCCTGAAGCCATCTGGAAATTTCAAGACCTCCAAGACCGAACACTTCAGGAAGTACTACAAGGTCTTCGTCCTTGTACAGGTCCTGGACCATGTGGCCGAATTCCTTCCAGTTGTCCTCAATGTTCATTACGCGGGCAATATTCACAGAACGCATCTCTGTCGGATTCTTCCGGATGTTCTCTATGTCTTTGAGCCTCACTGCTTCGATCCTGCATGAAGTTCCCCTCTTTTCGAGAGCTTCTGCTATGAAGCGGGTATTGAAATCCAGGAAGCCGGCGAAATTGACTATCAGTGCCTTGGCTCCCAAATTCTCATTCTTGGTTTCCAGCAGAGTGACATCCTTCATGGCAAGCCAGGACGGTTTCAGAGTCCCGAGTGGTGTCATCCTGAATCCGTTCCATACCATTGCCGCACCTACTTCCGAACTAATCTCTCCGGAAGGAGTGACAGAATGGAGTTCTATCCCGCAATCCCGGAAGAAACCGGGAACGGATGCCACGTACTCAGCCACCTTATCGGTTCCGATCTTCGAGTAAGGATGTTCTTCGGGAAGGGCAAACAATACCTTAAGCGGTTCTGCCACGGGAGTACCATCAGGCAACCGACCAAGCAGGCCGAAAGCACCTGACGAAAAATGCAGTGCATTCTGACCAGCCGAGACCATCAGGCATTTCCTTCCGGCTTTCTGGAGTTTGATCCCACAAACCAGAGAGGACAGGCCTCCTCCTATCAATATTGTGTCAAATCTCATATCTCTTCATTCAAACCAAGGACTTCCGAATATACCCACTGGGTGTAGGCGCTTTCCCTCAAAGTCTCTCCCCATGCAACCGGGAACATTCCCTTCCATCTTTCGTTCATGAATGCCCTAAGGTCAGCCCTTGCCTTTGAAGTACACTGGCGGGCTTTGGCCAACCTGCCGGCAGCCCTGCACGCACAGAGTTCTCCCTGGCAGGTGCCCATCCCGAAGCGTGTCCTCCTGCGAAGGTCAACCAGGTCGTTCACTTCAAGATATTCAATCGCCCTGTCAACTTCGGCCACAGACACCTGCTCACATTCGCAGACGAGACTTCCGTTGTCAGCGTCGAAATCAAGGTTGGCAGCCCTGGAGCCGAACCTGCCCACAGAAGCTTTCTGGGCAGTTGTCGGGACATCCCATATTTTCCTGGCGACCTTTTCAATGCCACCAGGTTCAGAGCCTGGCAAAGGAGTCTTTGCCGTGACACAGGTGACACTGATTCCAAGTTTACGGCAGACAGCATCTGTAGCCATCTCGGCCATAAGCCGGTAGGTCATCAACTTGCCGCCGGTTATGCTGATGAAGCCCTTGATACCGTCACGTTTCTCATGATCCAGACAGACTATTCCTCTACTGATATTCCTGCCAGACGGATCGTTGTCAGCCGAAACCAGTGGACGGACTCCGGCATATGCCCGCAATATCCTGGTTTGCGCAAGGCTTGGGGCGAGTTTGGCTCCTTCAGTGAGGAGAAGATCTACCTCGTCGGGAGTGACACGTATTCCGTCACACTCCTCGTATGGGACCCTGGTGGATGTAGTACCTATGACGCATACAGTGTCACCAGGAACCAGGATGTCTGCATTGGCGGGCTTGCGGCAACGGTTGAGAACCACTCCGTTGACCCTGTGGGCGAAGATCAGGAGGGCGCCTTTGGCAGGAAACATACCGATATTCGCTCCAGCCATAAGGGCTATGTTATGTCCCCAGATACCTCCGGCATTGACGGTTACGCTTGCGTAATAGTCTGAAACTGACTTTGTAACATGATCCAGAACCTTGACTCCCTTCACGGTGTCTCCTTCCTTTATGAAGCCTACAACTTCTGAATGGACCAGTATCTTTGCGCCATGAAGCTTGGCATCCACCATGTTTGCAGAGCACAGACGGAATGGATCCACCGAACCGTCAGGAACTCTGACAGCTCCAATGATCGAAGGGTTGACTGATGGTTCAAGAGCGATGGCTTCCTTCGGATCCAGGACTTCTGCCTTGATTCCGGCAGCGGTACAGGCCTTAACGAAGGTCGCTTGATAATCCAGATCATCTTCCGGAAGGGTGATAAACAGTCCGGAGGTGTCATCAACGCAGTGACGGGCAATCTTCTTGAGGATCATGTTTTCCTCGATGCATTCCGTGGCGGATTCCTTGTCTGTGACGGCATACCTCGCTCCGCTGTGTAGCAGTCCATGGTTCCTCCCGGTCGCCCCGGTTGCAATGTCTCCCCTTTCTACGAGGAGTACCTTCAATCCCCTCAAGGCACAGTCCCTGGCCGTTCCGGCCCCGGTAATGCCGCCTCCTATGACTATTACATCATATTCTTCCATCAGCGTCCTGAGTATTGCTTGATTTTGTTCCTAAGTTCTTTTGACAGGCTGACAGGCATGTCCTTGTCTGAACGGTCAAGCCACTCCAATGCAAGGCCGGGCTGTCCGGACATGAAGCATCCTAGTGCAATGTTGTAAGCTGCGCAGGCCCTTTTTTCAGCATTCTTGCTGTTGACGAGAGTCATCCACTGCTCGATTGCCTTGTCCCATTCGAAAGAATAAGCGTGGCCGGCAGCCGTATTCCATGCTTTCTCGGCACCGTCATAATAGATTACGAAGAAATTCTCCTGGATCCAATTGGACAGGAAAGACGAAGCGGCAAGGCCTCCGGCCTTTTCGGCCATTTTGGGAATCTCTTTAAGGGATGAACGTGAGATCCTGTCCTTGGAAGTCTTCCCATCGCTGTAGATGTCAGTAGTGAGAGATTTGCTTCCAGTGAAACCCATGACCTTGTCTTCCTTGTTCATGGAATCATAGACATAAACCTTAGTATTAAACGTCATGGCTACGTTGGAAACATAAGCGGAATCGGCAGGCACCCTCTTTCCGGTCACCTTGGCAGGATCTCCAACTATAGGAGATCCTAGTTCAGGAAGGTCGAACAGGAAGACCACATCCTTACCAGACTCAAGCACCAGGTTGATCAAAGTGTCCTTGCTGGAATAGTCTGCACCGGGAACGGCTTCCATCTTGAAAAGTCCTATCTCCCTTTCACCTCCAAAATAGTCTTCCTCCAGGCGATTGGCAAACCCTTCGGCTACAGACGCGTTGAATGCATTCGAGTTTGCTTCGTTACCTGTCAGATAGACCACGGCCATGGTCTTACCGTTGAGATTGATTCCTGATTTGGATGCACCTCTCATTTCAGGCCTGATAATGAAAGCCTGTGGGGCGCAAGAGACCAGTGCAAGCAATGCAAGCACCAGTACTGATCCTTTGATTGAAGTTCTTTTCATTTGTTTATCAATTTAACGGGCTCTGCGACGAGATCATATTCGTCAGCGGCCGTAATCTTAACTTCAAGAAACTTGCCGAGAAAGTTTTCCGGCGCAATTCCACCGAATAATTCCGGTGTGTAACGGACTATTATCTCTCCATCAACATCCGGGCTCTCGTAGGCACTTCTGCAGACGAAAACTCCATCAGAGTAGTCATCTACAAGAACCTTTTCAATTGTTGCAATCCTGGATTGATTGAATAATAGTGAAATATCCCCTTGAACCTGCATCAGTTCTTCAAGTCTCCTCCGCTTCTCAGCCTTGGGAATCCGATCATTGTAGTGAGCGGCACCGAAGGTTCCTTCCTCCTCCGAGTACATGAAAGCGCCCAATCTTTCGAACCTGGCTTCCTGGAGGAATTCCAACAACTCCGCAAAATCCCTCTTTCCTTCACCCGGATGCCCGACTATCATGGTTGTCCTCAGTACCACTCCCGGAATCCTCTCCCTCAGTTTCAAGACCAATTCCCTGGTCCAAGCCCCATCGACCTGCCGGTGCATCTTGGACAGGACTTTGTCTGAGATATGCTGAAGCGGTATATCCAGATACTTGCAGACCTTGGGATTGGATGCCATCTCATCCAGCACATCTTCCGGGAAATCTGCAGGATAGGAATAGTGTATCCTGATCCATTCAATTCCGTCGATAAGTGACAATTTGCGGATAAGGGCCGCCAGGGAACGCTTGCGGTACAGATCCAACCCATAATAGGTAGTGTCCTGGGCAATGAGTATCAACTCCTTGACTCCGGTACCGGCGAGATATTCAGCTTCCTTTACCAGATCCTCCATCGGGACAGACTTGTGGACTCCCCTGATAAAAGGAATGGCGCAATATGAACAACGCCTGTCACAACCTTCGGAAATCTTAAGATAGGCGTAGGCATGTGAGTCTGTGCGATGTCTCACAGGATAACCGGAAGGGTCGCACCCTAATGCCCTGACCAAAGGTGCAAGGTCCCTGGCTCCAAACCATCCGTCAACTTCTGGGATAAGGTCAGGCAGTTGAGACATGTACCTTTGCGAGAGGCATCCGAACACGAGTAGTTTCCCTACTGAACCGGATTTCTTCCTTTCTGCCGCTGACAGGACTGCCTGTATGGATTCCTCCTTAGCATCTCCAATAAAACCGCAGGTGTTCACAAGAAGCATGTCCACTGGACGGGAGAGATCCTCCTCTGGCACAATAACATAATGTCCCTCAAGACTACCGAGCAACCGCTCGGTGTCCACCGTGTTCTTGGAACAACCTAACGTTATGACCTGAAGTGACTTCAATGCTTACTCTCCAGTTGTTTCTTCTTCTTTTTCTTCTTCCGGATCCAAGAAGTCCAGGGAAGCATATTCCTTGAGTTCATTGTACCACTCGACCACCTTCTTCATATGGGAAACATAGAAGCGTTCCCCATCATAGTCAGGAATGGCCTTCTCAAAAAGGGCCTTCAACTGCTCAGGATCAGCCTTGGGAGATGGTGCGGCATCTTCACCAAGAACTTCTTTCATTTTGAGGAATACTTCCCTGAGCTTTATCTCACCTTCTGTGGTGTAGATCGATATGTCGGCAAGGGTGGTAATGCGATTCTTTGCATTGACTACCGTCCTTTTCTTGTCAGAAAGGGTTTCGACAATGGCGCCTGTACGTGCCTGGGCCAGATAGAGGGAAAGACCATGCTGACCTGAGATTGAAAGAATTTTAGTAAGATCGGTTTTCATATCAATTAATTTACAATACTTTACACTTCTAGTTTCCGGAACACTTTTCCAGTTTCAGCCTCAAGCTGATCCAATGATCCTTCATTTCTGATAATCGCATTAACCTTTGAGATGTCGAAGTTCTGGGCCGCCATCCTCTTTATCACC
>JAEEGF011174738.1_pt1 | contig 10914 bp, 12 predicted proteins | sample 9134171 | NCBI WGS metagenome assembly JAEEGF01 (sample SAMN16246542, study PRJNA631951) | gut metagenome | biome: gut microbiome; feature: rumen; material: AP-attached | host: Bos | place: Iran: Karaj | collected 2018-10
CTATGAGAACTGCAGAACCCAAGGAGATATTTGCTGTTATTTCATTGGGAACCGGTCCGTAAAAGTCTGATAAGCGCGTTGCAATATTGTAGATTGCGTTCTTGGGCTCATAGGCTGTCGGAATTATGTTAAAAAACCAAAGTAATCCGGTAAAAACTACAGGGACAACCGGCGTTTTTGATATATAACTGAGGCTGAAGCCTATTTCCAAAAAGATCACCAAGCATACGATGAGAAAGAGCGCCTGTAAAATGACTTCGCCCGGGTCAGCATGCAGTGCATCGGAGATATTGATATACTCTGATGCGGCAATAGCGGTTGACTTATCAAAAAATATATGTGACATGACCATATAAAGTATGATAGATACGAATGTAAGAGCTACAGCCAATGTAAGCATCATGGCCTGTTTTGAAATAAAATAGCGCCATTTGCCCTCTCTTGCTATTCTTATACGCATAACATGTGAGGACATGTCTAGAAAAACAGTCATAGCACCGATAACGGTCATAATAAGCGGCAGAATATAAAACCCATATTCGACACATAATGAAAAAGCGTTGTTCGGAGCCAGTGAATTGATTATTTCTTCGATCCTAAGTTTTCTCCAAAGGAGTGAGTTCACGTCTCCGTCACTGTACAACGGTTCCTGCAGTTTTTGCTCAAATCTTTCTTTGTCAGATATAAGCTCTTTCGAGTGCTCAAAGCTGAGACGCTCCGTTTTTAGAGAGGATATGCTAAGAAAAGCGAACACAACAAAAGATCCACAGATGAATAGCATCGTGAAAAAGATCATTCCTGTGTGAAGCCATGTTTTTAAATCTGTTTTGAATGAAGTAAGCATCTTGTCCCCTATCGGTAGGCGCTGCGAAAACGATAAATGATCATTGCTATACTAAACGGTATGATCAGCAGCAATGTAATGATCCAAATGACAGCTGACTGGCTGATATCTGTACAGGAATAATGCACGATGCCTTGAAAATCGCACATTTTAGTGATGATATTCGCTATGGCATTTTGCGGAGTGTATCTGTACACCGGCATGACATAAAATGCGACCAAAGCCATGCCTGTAGGAATCAGGATCGACTTTGTGATCAAGGCCAGGCAGAAGCCCAATTCCAAAAACAGCAGTATATAAAAAGCAAAGAATACAATCTGAGTGAAGCGATTGCCAAGGTTTGCATAACTGTTCCCGGTCATATCAAACATACTGAATGTTTTCTGGTTGGATATATATTTATAGAGCAAAAATGTAATGCAATAATCAGCCAATACTCCGAGAATAACGCAGCCCATACACATGCCCCAAAGCACGGTCTGCTTACTCCACAGATAATTAATTCGTCCTTCCCTGGAAATCCTTGAACGCATAATGCCGTGACTCATATCGCTTTTGACGACAAGTGCGCCTATAACAGTCAACAGAAGCGGAAAAAAGAAATAGCCCATTTCCATGCAATATGACAGCGCATGTTTCGGATTAATGGCATGAAGATGTGATTCGGCGCTTTTCAGTTCCTGAATCAGACGATCACCGTTCGGCTCCCATTTCGCACCGTTTTCTGTGAAGTTTTCTATAAACTTGTCATGCATTCCCATCTCGGCAGCAGTGCTTTCCACTAACAAAAGAGAACGATTTGTAATCATAAATGTTCTGTATGAGGCATAAACCCCAAAGGCAAAAACAAATATGACCGAAGCAAGAACAAGCAGTATTCTGCCTGAATACAGCCAGGTTTTAAGCTCGGTCATGATGGATTTCTTCACAGTATACCTCCTCGAGCGACTTTTCTTTTGACGGATCGGCTTTTACAAGTTTGCAATCCTTGATGAGATAGAGGTCGTCATAGATTTTTTCGTAAAACCCCAGCTGGTGACCTGTAAGTATTATGGTCCTATCAGCAGCAGACAGCTCCCTGAGTCTGTCTTGAAGATCGAACATTGAATCAAGATCAAGGCCGTTGGAAATCTCATCCATGATCAGGAGCGATGGGTTTAGTATTTCAGCCAATACCAAGGCCAGCTTTTTTCTTTGCCCATACGAGTAGGTTTTTACTCGCCGGTTAAGCAGTTCTTCATTAAACGATTTGAGAGCGAGCTGCTTTATCCGGCTTTTATTCATTTTGTCTTCGGAGAGTATCAGCAGATTCTTTAGCCCAGACAGGTCATTGAAGAAGGGGCAATCATCCCAGATAACAAGACATTCTCTAAGATGATCTGTGTTTTTTTCTCCGGAGATCCTTATCTCACCATCATACCTCTCCAAAGCAGTAATGCACTTTAGCAGAGTCGTTTTCCCTGCCCCATTGGGGGCCATTAAAAAGGAAATTCGCCCTTTTTCAAAACATATTTCATCGCTCTTGAGGATAAGCCGCTTTCCGTATTTTTTTTCGAAATTTAGTAATTCAACCATATGGACTCCTTCGAAACTCATCCGGGCAGTTCACGTGCCCGGATGAGAATATTATATGACACAAATCATAAAATAGACCCGCTGCCCAAATAATCTAACGTACACTGGAACTCATCGGTTACCCAAGAGAGAGCTCCTCCTGCGCTACCACCTGCAGCACCTCCGGCACTGCCACCGATTGATATTCCTCTGCTGACAACTGTCTTATATTTATGATACTCGGGTGTAGCACTATAGCAATAAGTTGTTGCAGAGATTGCAAAGCCTTCACAAGTGGGATTACCTGAGCTGAATATTATTTTTTGTGAATAATAGTAGTCCCAATTATAATCTACAGTGACACTACTTAAAAAATAAAATTTATAATCCGCATATGATTTGTGTTTCAAAGCACCGATAGCAGGTTCGGCTTGCGCAGCCATTGGCTTGGAAAATACAAAAACAAAGGCAGCAACAATGAAAAACAATATAAATTTTCTTTTCATTTGACAAATTCCTTTCTTTATTTTGCTTTACAGAATGGTTTTGCAGATACGAATAATAGGCGCCAGATTAGATGTCTGCATACAACAGTATATCACGCGCTATATATATGTCAATGCATACTATTGAAAATATTAAATATCATGTTAAAATATATAAAAAAGGCATTAAGAGAATGATAACAGCATAAACATTCATATTTTAGAGGTCTTGGTAATGCGAAAAAAAGAGGTGCATCAAGAAAAAAAGGATACTGGTCATTCCTTTTCTGCATATTATAAAAGAGCTACTAGCCCTCTTGTGGTGCTTTCACTGCTACAGGAAAGGGAGATGTATGGTTATGAAATCGCTAATACAATGGATGAGCGTAGTGGTGGCAGATTAACTATTTCGGTTCTATATCCCGTTATATATAGATTGCAGGAACAAGGATTTGTTATAGAGACATCGAGCGAAATAGTCGAAGGTCGTGCTCGAAGTTACTATGCTATTACGGACAGTGGGCGGAATTACCTCAAAAGCACACTGTCTGAATATGAGGAATTATCAAAAGTATTTGAAACAATAGTCAAGGGGGAGGGGAAGGCTAGATGAGGTTAAAAAGCATAGAGAGGTACTGCCGGAAGATAAAAAGAAAGCTTGTGGGCTCAAAGAGAACCAAAGAGATGTTAGTTAATGGCCTTCGCAATGAAATTGAGAGTAAAGTACTTCCTGAAAATGTTACCGTTCAGTGGTTAGAAGATGAGATTGGTACAATATCAGAAACGGCAGAAGAACTCCAATATTCTGTTGCCATAGACGAATATCATAGAGCAAAGAGAGATAGATTAGTGATACTGCTGACCACTGTTTTTTTAGTTGCTGGATCGCTTTTTATTGGATTTAAGTGGTACGTCAATTATGTTCGCGAGAACGAAGTAGGATACGTGGAAACCATTATAGTAGTTGAAGGTGAAGATGACGAGTTTATAAGTACTTTACCTGAAATAACAGATGTAGATTACAGTGAGGCTACATCTATTGAGTAATCGCTATAATAATATGACATTATTTGTGTAAACAATTAATGAATATAGTTTTTAGAGGAGGAAGAAAAATGTTTATTAAGAAAAGATTTGTAGTGTTTTGTGTGATCCTGACGTTGTTTTTTTGTATTGGGGGCAAAGTGACATGCAGTGATGCTAAGTCGAAGGAGAGAATCGAATTCGAGGATGGAAGCTATTGCATTACCACGATTATAATTGATGAGACTAGAGTATTCGGATTGTTTGCCAGAAATTCTGTAAGTAATAAAAGTGCATCTAAATATGCGAATTATTATAATGCAAGTGGTAAGTTGTTATTTACAACAAGGGTGACTGCAACTTTCTCATATGACGGCCACACTTCAAGGGCGCTTTCGGCTAGTTGCGGATATGGTATTTCAGACGGCTCATGGTCGTATGTTAGTGGCAGAGCTGATATCAGTGGTAGTTCTGCAACTGCAATATGCACATTCAAATCTTCGTCGGGTAGCAGATCCTTATCGGCAACAATCAGCTGTTCTCCTACCGGAACTATTTCGTAAATTAATGGTAGGAGCGAATTTCATTATAAGTGAGATAACACATAGCCGGAGTAAATTGGTCATCACATGGATCTGTCCCTCCGGCTATATTTATGATATATGAAACAGGGTGACTGTCACCAGTAATAGACAGGCAAAAAAGAGAAGAGCGAAAGCCCTTCTCCTTCCTTTTTCATTCGCTGTTTGCGGGATTCATGATCCAGTCGTCGCCGAACGCGATCTGGGCGAAATTGTAGAAGCCCAGATACCAGATATTGAAATCATGTCCGCCGCTGCGTTCCTGCCACATGAAATTCTCGCCGTCGACAAAGATATCACTGATGTCGGGGAGGTTCTTGGCTGCGGCTGAGGCTGCCCAGTAGGCGATATTGTCCTCGGTTCCGCAGATATTGTAAAAGAAATCGGGTTTATACTCCGAGGCCGCTACGGTCGAAGCTACCTTCGCAGCCGCATAGGATGTGGGAGCTGCGGAGAATGCGCCGAACCAGCTGAACAGGTCGAGGCATTCGCACATGCCGATATTTATCGTCTGCATGCCTCCCATCGAAAGACCCGCCATAGCGCGGTGAGTGCGGGATGCGGTCATGTCGTAGCCGTTTTCATCATAGTCGGCATAGGTCGAATACCGGCTCTCGATGTAGGGGATCAGGTCGTTTCTGAGCTCATAGCCGAAGCGGTAGAACTGATCGTTGCCCTCGGTGTTCGAGAGCGCCTTTGCCTTGCCGTTGGGCGTTACAACGATGAAAGGCTCGATATCACCGTATCTGCAGAGATTGTCCATGATCTTTTTGACGATCGACTCTTCTTTGTGCAGACCCCATTCGCGCTCTGTGCCGCCGATGCCGTGGCAGAGATAGAGGACGTTGTATTTCTTTGACTCATCGTAATCTGCGGGCAGATAGACAAATGCCTTTTTCTCGACCTCGGGACCGTCTCCGAGCCAGTCCTTTGCCATGTAGCTGATCTCCTCGACCGTGCCTGCGTTTTTGCTAACGTAGGTGGTGTATTTCTCGGGTATCTCGAGGCTGATCATTGCCGCGTCCTCGGGCCACGGAGTAGGAGTGGGCTCCGGAGTGGGCGTAGGCTCGGGCGTAGGAGTCGGTTCGGGTGTGGGCGTGGGTGCCTTGGTAGGTTCTGCGGTAGGCGCGGAAGTGCCTGCAGTCCCCGCGGAAGATGCCTGACCCGCATCACCGGTATTTCCGGCGGTCTTGCCGCTGCAGCCGGCTGTCGTAAGCATCAGCGCTGCGGTCAGAATAACAGCAATAATACGTTTCATAAAATGATTCCCCCCTGTTCTTGTGCGCGGCATCCTTTTGCCGTGAAAAGTCTGCCGATGTATATATTTTTATCGTTCCCGGCGGCCGAAACAAGTCATTTCTTGCACTTTCGTTGTCAATAATCTGCGGACGGTTTACGAGTGTTTTGGGACAGTCTGTGAATAGTAACCTCGCTGCGTCGAACACGTTTTGATAAAAAACTCGCAATTCGTAGAGTATATGGTATAATACCTCTTATAATAACATGACAGGAGCTTATGACATGAATGAAGATACACCCGCCGCAGTGACTGCTGCGGCTGAGGAGACCAAGGTGGCAGAGGTTAAGGAAAAAGGTTTCAAGGCTTTCCTGAAGCGCAAGAATATCATATTCTCGGCAAAGCGTTATTTTGTCGACGCGATGGGAGCGATGGCGAGCGGACTGTTCGCGTCGCTGCTGATCGGTACGATAATATCCACGCTCGGACAGCAGCTGGGAGTCGAGATACTTGTTACTATCGGCAACTACGCAAAGGGCGTTGCGGGACCCGCGATGGCTGCATCGATCGCATACGCGCTGCAGGCGCCGCCGCTCGTGCTGTTCTCGATGATAGCGGTGGGCAGCGCGGCAAATGACTTGGGCGGAGCCGGCGGACCGCTGGCGGTATTTTTTATCGCGATCATTGCATCGGAGATAGGCAAGGCAGTCTCAAAGGAGACCAAGGTTGACATACTGGTCACGCCCCTCGTGACGATAGGCGTGGGCGTCGGATTATCGAAGCTTGCGGCGCCTTCGATAGGCAGCGCGGCCAGCTACATAGGAGAGCTCATCATGTGGGCGACCGAACTGAGACCTATGCTTATGGGCATCATAGTTTCAGTAGTGGTCGGCATGGTGCTGACGCTTCCCATCAGCTCGGCGGCCATATGCCATGCTTTCGGACTGACGGGTCTGGCAGGCGGAGCGGCCGTTGCGGGGTGCTGCGCGCAGATGATCGGTTTCGCGGTCATGAGCTACAGAGAGAATAAGGTTGCGGGTCTGGTGTCCCAGGGACTGGGGACCAGCATGCTGCAGATGGGCAATATAGTTAAGAATCCCTGGATATGGGTGCCTCCGACATTGGCGGGCGCGATCACGGGACCTCTGGCCACATGCGTATTTAAGATGAAGATGAACGGAGCGGCCATCGCGTCGGGTATGGGTACCTGCGGACTCGTCGGACAGATCGGCGTATATTCCGGCTGGGTAAAGGATGTCGCCGAGGGCAGCAAGGCCGCGATCACGGCGATGGACTGGATCGGCATGATTCTTATCTGTTTTGTATTGCCTGCGATCCTTTCGTGGGTATTCGGTATTATCCTGCGCAAGCTCGGCAGGATCAAAGAAAACGATCTTAAGCTCAACAATATGTGAGTTTGTCAGACGATCGAACGGGGTAAAACAGTTACTGTGGGGTGGTGCGTTTGAATACAAATCTGGCTGAATATCTGAAAGATACGGCTCCGTCGGCACAGGCGATCATAGCGATCGCCATAATGCTGATCTCGGGCTTTCTTATGACGCGCATCACCAAGAAGATGCGTCTTCCCGATGTTACGGCATACCTGGTCGCGGGTATCCTTATCGGACCTTTCTGCTTTAACCTCATACCGTCGAATGTTGTCGGCGGTATGGATTTCCTGCCCGACATCGCTCTTGCTTTTATAGCTTTTTCCACGGGTGAGTTCTTTAAGTTCAGCACATTAAAGAAAAACGGAGTAAAGGTTGTCGTGATAACCCTCTGTGAGGCATTTGCGGCGTCCCTGCTCGTATTTATACTGGCGTTCTGGGTACTGGGACTCGATATGGCGTTCTCGCTCGTTCTGGCGGCTCTGGCAGCTACCACGGCGCCGACGTCCACGCTGATGACGATACACCAGACAGGCGCGAAGGGCGATTTCGTCGATACGCTGCTGCAGGTCTGCGCACTGGACAATATAGTCGGACTGATGGCATATTCCACGGCGATCAATATCGCGGCCGTTGTCTATACGGGCGGTACATTCTCCATAGCGGGTGTCGCGGCGTCTCTCGGGAAAAACCTCGGTGTACTGGCTCTGGGCGCGCTGTTCGGACTGATCATGAAATTTGCGATCGGTGACCGCTCGAACGATAACCGTCTGATCGTGGCTATAGCGATCCTGTTCTCGTTCTGCGGCATATGCACGCTGCTGGATATCTCGCCGCTGCTCGGCTGCATGTCGATGGCGACGATCTACTACAATATGACGGGTGATGAAAAGCTGTTCATGCAGCTGAACTATTTCTCGCCGCCGCTGCTGCTGCTGTTCTTCGTACGAAGCGGCGTGGCATTCGATCTCGCGGCCCTGTTCTCGTCATCGGGCAGCATCGGCTCGACTCCGCTCATCGTGATCGGTATACTGTATCTGGTGATCAGGACTGTCGGTAAATACGCGGGCGCATGGATAGGCTGTTTCCTGACCGGCAAAGAAAAGAAAACGAGGAATTTCCTCGGATTTGCGTTTGTGCCGCAGTCGAGCGTGGCGATCGGTCTCGTGGCGCTCGGAGCGCGTACGATCGGAGGCAGCGAGGGCGAGGCTCTATCCGCCATAATTCTCTCGGCCAGTGTTCTGTACGAGTTCATTGGCCCCGCGCTGGCGAATATGTCGCTGTACAGGTCGGGCGCATGCTCTAACAAACTCGAGGATGTCGTTCAGGTCGATGAGAAGACTCCGACCGGAGAGAAAAAGAGCAGTCTCGACCTGCTGATCGAACGTATAGGCAAGATCCAGGAGGAGATACCGGAGCACGAAATCAATATGAACGAAGAGGCGTTTACCGAGGCTGCGCAGAGTTATTACGAGGATATGATGCAGCCGAGATTCAGGAAAAGGACGCGCAGGAGATAAGTGTAGAATCCACTGTTTATGCGGTTTTATAAATTGTTAAAAGGAGATTTAATTTTATGAATGCATGGGATCCGTTGGCAAAACTGTTGGGTGAATGGTCTGTGGGAGTAGGTACCGCAGCGGTGCTTTTCCGTATCGCGCTGAGCCTGGTGCTCTCCGCCATTGTCGGATGGGAGCGCTCATCGAAGCGTCACTCTGCGGGACTGAGGACGTTCATGCTGATCTCCCTGGCAGGCACGCTGGTCATGATCATAGACCAGTACATCGCGCGGCAGAATCCTTCACATATATTTATCGTTTCGGGAGCTGCGGTTATCGCGATATCTGTCATCAGTATCAACTCGATCCTTTTCTCGTCGAGAAACCAGATAAAGGGACTCACAACTTCGGTAGGTCTGTGGACCTGGAGCCTGGTAGGACTCCTGATCGGTGCCGGGTATTACACGATAGCGCTGGTGGCGTTTGCCACATTGTTCATAGAGCTCTACTGGTTCCCTTCGATGGAAAAGTATCTGAAGAACAGATCCAATCACTTTGAGATCCATCTGGAGCTGAAGAACAGTACTTTCCTTCAGGACTTTGTTACCACGATCAGAAAGCTCGGCCTGACGATCGACGATATCGAGCTGAATCCCGCATATTCGGGTTCGGGCCTTTCGGTTTATTCGGTAGCGATCTCGATCTCGAGCGCTGAGCTGAAGAAATATAAGACCCATGCAGAGATCATCGAGGCCTTAAGGACACTCGAGTATGTATATCATATCGAGGAGATCTGAAGCTGAAGCCTGAGTCGGGGCGGGATGCGGTAAAGAAATGCAAAGTGACTGAATTGTCACTTTCGAGTCATCTTACAGTCAGAATAGAGTGTTATGCTGAAAGCGTCAGGGAGAAATCCCCGGCGCTTCTCTTTTGTTCGGGATAAGTACCCACCGGCGCTCATCCGGCAGATATACAAAAGAGATGAACGCTTCCGAAATCCGCATAATACAGCGGTTTGTAAGGAAGTTAAAACAAGAATTAATAATAGGAGGAAGTAGGAATGGAAATATTAAGAGTAGAAGGGCTGACCAAAACTTACGGTTCGGGGGAGACCGAAGTTAAGGCACTCGATAATGTAAGCTTCAGCGTGGAGAAGGGCGAGTTCGTCTCGATCATCGGACCTTCGGGAAGCGGTAAGTCGACGCTGCTGCACATTCTCGGAGGTGTGGACAAGCCTACCTCGGGAAAGGTCTTTATCGACGGAACGGATCTGCACAGCCTGAGCGAGGACAAGCTTGCGATATTCAGGAGAAGGCATATCGGCCTGGTGTACCAGTTCTACAATCTGGTGCCCGTACTCAACGTGGCCGAGAACATCGCGCTGCCTCATCTGCTCGACGGAAGGAAGACGGATGAAGAGAGACTCGACAGCGTTATCGAGTATCTGGGACTGACAGACCGAAGGATGAATCTGCCGAACCAGCTCTCGGGCGGTCAGCAGCAGAGAGTATCGATCGGGCGTGCGCTCTACAGTCATCCGGCGATCCTGCTCGCTGACGAGCCGACCGGTAACCTCGACAGAAAAATGGGAGAGCAGATCGTTCAGCTGCTCAAGGATTCAAACCGTCAGCAGATGCAGACGCTGATCCTGATCACTCATGATGAAGGACTTGCGATGCAGGCAGACAGGGTGATCGGAATCGTGGACGGCAAAATAGTCAGGAACGAGGCGGTACATAAGATATGAATAATAAACGCATAGTATTCAAGGTAACACGTGCATATATGAAGAAAAACCGGAAACGTACCGTCATCACGTTTCTCGGTATCATGCTGATGGTCATGATGATGACCGCGGTCTTTGTGGGCAAGGATACCATAATGACCTACATGACCGACATTATCTCGCTTCAGAAGGGCTGCTGGCATTTCCAGGCCTTTGATGTCGACAGTGATACAATGGCGAAGCTGAATACGATCAGCTGCCTGGATGAGCTCGAAGTGTCGAGGGATTACGGATATACGCTCTTTGAAAAGAGCAACAATCCCATGACGCCTTATCTTAACGTCAAGGCATATTCGGGAAATATCTTCAAATGGATGAATATCAATCTGCTTGAGGGAAGATATCCGGAGAACGCCAATGAGATCCTGATCAGCCGGAGAGTGATCGATGACGGCGGCGCGATCGGGATCGGAGATACATTCGACGCTGAGTTTTTCGAGAGATATCTCCATGCTTTCGGCGAAAAAGGTACGGGTGAGATCGTATTCCCTTTCCAAAACATGTTTATCGTGGA
>JAEEGF010586148.1_pt1 | contig 10913 bp, 8 predicted proteins | sample 9134171 | NCBI WGS metagenome assembly JAEEGF01 (sample SAMN16246542, study PRJNA631951) | gut metagenome | biome: gut microbiome; feature: rumen; material: AP-attached | host: Bos | place: Iran: Karaj | collected 2018-10
TCATGGTTTTGATCCGTTGGGGCTTCGCTTATTCTGATTCTATTTAGAGCTCTTCCCATCTAAGCCCCAGTTTTTCCATTCGGGCGCGGATTTCAGCACGCGGGCGTTTGAGCGCGGCGGACATCTCCTTGATATCCGACCCGATCTGGAAAGCCTGACGCAGCCAGCTATCCTCCTCGTGCGTCCAGGGCTTTCCTTGATTTGAATATTCCGCGCCAGATTGACCATCTGCACCGCGCAGGTTGACCACTTATTCCGCTGAGATTGACCACCCGTTCCGGGATCGTTGACCACTCCGCAAATCATCGTATGATGTTGGTGCATGTTGAAGGACATGACATCAATATAAGGAGGGTCATGGTCATGACCAACTACCGCGAGATCCTGAGGATGAATTCCCTGGGATTTAACAAAACTGAGATTTCTCAGTCGCTCCAATGCTCTCGCACGACTGTCAGGACAGTCATCCGTTTAGCAGAGGAACACAACCTTCCATATCCTTTGCCGGGAGAATTGTCGGATAAGGATCTGTATGAGGCTCTGTTTCCCGCCGCATCCGGAAAAGTGAAGTACAAGATGCCGGATTATGAGCACGTGTACAAAGAGCTTCAGCGTGACGGTGTAACGCTGGATCTTCTTTGGCGAGAATATGTGGATGAATGCCGGCTTGCTGGAGAGCTGCCGTATCAATCGACCCAGTTCAACAAATACTACAATGACTTCTGCGCCAGGAAGAATGCAACCATGCATTTGAATCACAAGCCGGGAGAGATCATGCAGGTAGACTGGGCCGGCGACACGACCGGGATCATAGACACCGATACTGGAGAATTCATCAAGGTCTATGTCTTTGTCGCCACGTTGCCCTACAGCGGATACAGCTATGTGGAAGGCTTCTTCTCCATGAACCAGGAGGCCTGGACCACGGCTCACGTCAATGCCTACAAGTATTTTGGCGGTGTCACAAAGATGATTCAGTGTGACAACCTGAAAACCGGCGTCATGAAGCACGGCAAAGAAGAGGTGGAACTGAACCGGTCATATCAGGAACTTGCAGAGCACTACAATACGGCGGTAGTGCCTGCCCGCGTAAGATCTCCGCGGGATAAGGCGTTTGTAGAAGGTACGGTAGGTGTCATATCCACGTTTATCCTCGCTGCCCTGCGCAATCGGCAGTTTCTCTCATTGCCGGATTTGAATGAAGCAACCTGGAACAAACTGTATGAGTTCAATCATAAGCCGTTTCAGAAGAAAGATGGCAGCAGAGCTTCCATCTTTGAGGAAGAAAAACCTTTCCTGATGCAGCTGCCGGCAGACCCCTATGAACTTTCTCAGTGGAAGATTGCAACAGTTGGCCCCAATTACCACATTGCTGTGGACAAGATGAATTATTCTGTTCCATATGAGTACATCAAGCAGAAGGTGGACGTGCGGCTCACTCGAAACATGATAGAGGTCTTTTTCAACGGGAACCGCATCTGCTCCCATGTTCGTTTGTATGGCAGGCTTAACCAGTACAGTACGAACGAAGATCATATGCCGCCGGACCACAAGAAATACGTTGCCTGGAACGGAGAACGATTCATCGGATGGGCAGCAAAGATGGGTCATAATACGGAAACTGTTGTCCGCGCAATCCTCAGCAGTTACAAGATTGAACAGCAGGGATATAAACCATGCCTGGCTCTCCTTAAGCTGGCTGACAAGTATTCGGTAGAACGCCTTGAGAAAGCCTGTGCAAAGGCTCTGACCTACACTCCACAGCCTTCCTTTAAGCACGTAAAGTCTATTCTCGCCTCCGGTCAGGATAAATCTGTTCCGACAGAGGAATCAAAAGCAGCATCGGTTGTCTCCCAGTATGGCTTCACTCGGGGTGCTGAGTATTACGGGAGGGTGAAGTGATGCTGAATACGACAACAGTAACGAAACTCCGTGAGATGAAGCTCAGCATGATGGCCGAAGCATTTCAGTCCCAGCTCAAAGACTCTGCTTTTCACGGCATGAGTTTCGAGGAACGTTTTGGATTAATCGTGGATCAGGAATGGTCAGCAAGAAAGAGCAACCGTCTGAAGGACCTCATTAAGAAAGCCAGTTTCGACGAACCTGGGGCCTGTATCGAAAACATCGACTATTACCCGGATAGGAAACTTGACCGGGAAAAAATCATAGGGCTCTCTACCTGCAATTACATTCGCGAACATCAAAATATCCTGCTCCTGGGAGCGACAGGCTGCGGCAAAACCTATATTGCCTGTGCTTTGGGCATTGCTGCTGCAAGAAACTTTTTCCGCGTCAAATATGTGAGGCTTCAGGATCTTCTCACAGATTTGAAGATAGCCAGAGCCGGGAATACTTTTCCAAAAGCAATGCTGCAATATAAGAAACCTGCTCTACTAATCATCGATGAGTGGATGCGGTACCCTCTATCGGAAATGGAATCCCGGGATGTCCTTGAAATTGCTGATGCAAGATACCATAAAGGTTCTACCATTCTCTGCTCTCAGTTTGACGTCCCCGGTTGGGTAGAACAGGTTCCAAACAAACTCACAGCAGATGCAATCTGTGACCGATTTGCTCATGATTCACACAAAATCATCATCGAGGGCGATGATTCCATGCGCAAAAGGAAAAGTACCATTCAATAAAGGAGCCTTCGGCTCACTAGGCTCTGCCCAGACCCGGGGTTTATCGCGTTGAGTTTTCCAAAGGAGAGTGGTGTTTTCCCATGAGCATAATAAAAAGAGTGACGCACCCAGCATCACTCTCCTTCGTAAACCTTATATTGGCGCTCGGGTCGGTCCCCACCGTTGCCCTATTCTCCAGTACAAGGAAAAGCAGGATTATGATACCAGTTGGCATATGCAGTTGTCAATGTACAATCATTCCGGAACGGGTGTTCAATCTCGGCGGAATCACTGACCAATTCGTGCGGAACAAGTGGTCAACTTCGCCGGTTTCAGTGGTTTTTCAGAACGGAATATTCAGAATCAGCCTTAGATTATGACGGGTTCCTCTTCGCTCGAAGAAGTTCAGGCCTTAAGTATGATATCAGTTCCATCCTGCGTTATTTCCAGCTCAAGATCGGCTTTCTTGCTGTTTTCCAGACACAGTCTCACGTTGGCCATGTCGCTGAAATCAACGAATTTCTCGGCGTCTTCCTGATTTACCCCTGTTGCGACCCTTCTCGCAATCAGCCGTTTCCGGAGCAGTTCTTCATTTGCTGAAAGAGATATGGTGAAATCCGCATAATCTGACAGATCCCTCCAGCCGTCAATATCCAGAAGAAGATAGTTGCCTTCCAGAAGCACAATGTCAGAATCGACTGTTATCGCGTCTTCCACCGGATTGTGAAGAAGCCGGTCATAGATTGGCCACCTGCAGGGATGCCCTTCCATCAATTCTGAAATCTTCTCCCGAAGTCTTTCCAGATCAAATGTAACGGGTGCTCCTTTGATGTTTACCATGGGAATCTCTTTCCCATCTACAATGGCCGTATGCGTCAGCAGATATTCCTGTTTCCGATGAAAACCGTCCATTCCAATGGCTTGAAATGCCTTCTCTGGAACAGCGTCCTTTGCCAAATATTCCAGAAAACTGACGAGAGTGCTTTTTCCGGCACCGGGAGGTGCGGCAAGCATTACGAGTATTCGCGCCTGCTTTTCCGAGCACATAGAAGACAAATGCTTCAACAAAGGAATAAAAATCTCCTTGATGCTTTCCTTGCTGAAAGATGCATTAACAACGATTCCGTTAATAGTAGATGAGAAGTCTAAAAAAGAAAGCTTGTCCATATGATCTCGTTAAGTCCTTTTTGGTATTTCTTCTTTGGAAAGTCTTATCCGATTGCCGGATCTGAAGATTTCACGATGAGCTGACTGGGAGACCATCGAACATGCCAGGTCAATATCAGTGATATAGAAACCGGTAATGCAATCGACTCCAAAAGCGAAGAGCCTCGGGGAAATCGTCGCTGAAGGACCTGCTTCTGCAGGCACTCCGATCTTGGCAGGGATTTTTCTCACCAGCATGATACCAGCAGAGACAAGCGGCGTCAATACCGCAAATCCAAGGCTGAAATACAGGATTTCCCGTCTTATAAAACAAAAAGACCATCTGCCATTCAGAATTGGCAAACGGTCATAAAAGATGAAGGAAAAGACGGAGTATCAGCAAAGACAAGGGAGTTGTTGAAACCGCTGTCAGGATTTGCTATTATAGGAATGGACAGAGCGGGCCTGGTCAGTCTGACTGCGGCGGGAACCCGCATCCGATCCGGATGCAGCATTGCGAGACGCTGAGACGGCGGTGATGCCTTTTCAGCTTATCTGCGGTTTCATCTGCACCGGCCACGCGATTTGGGAGGATCAGGGCCAAAATGAGATCAATCCGTTTGGAAGAATATCTTGAAATAACGCGTGACTTCTGCAGCACAAGCCGGAAAGACGTCACCCTCCGGCTGATTGAGAAGCCGGTTTTGCCGCGCAGGAGGCTCGTCAGCCATAAATACAGCTATGGACGCGCGCTGATCATTGGCGGATCCATAGGATTCTCGGGAGCACCGGCCCTTGCGGCCAATGCCTGCGAGAGAAGCGGAGCCGGCCTGACGCACCTGATGGTGCCGGAAAGCATCTATCCGATCGCCGCAGTAAAGTGTGACGGGGCGGTGGTTACGCCGCTGCCTTCCGGAGATGACGGAAGAATGGCGAAAGAAGCTCTTGACGCAATCCTTCCCGTACTCGAAAAGGCGGATGCCTGCGCTGTCGGCCCGGGGCTTGGGCAGAATGAAGCTGCCAGGCAGATCGTTGAAAACGTGATCAAAAACGCCGGATGCCCGCTTGTGCTGGATGCGGATGCGCTGACCGCCTGCGGAAAGAACATGGATGTTCTGAATGCCTGCCAGGTGCCGACGGTCCTGACTCCGCATGAAGGCGAGTTCAGACGAATCGGCGGAGATCTGTCGCAGGGGCGGCTGCAGGGTGCACTTGCATTTTCAAAAGAATTCAGGAATGCCGTCCTCGTTTTGAAAGGATACGGAACACTTGTCTGCAGGGATGGAGAGGCCTCGGTCAACCTGACCGGCGGGCCGGCTCTGGCCAAAGGCGGTTCCGGCGATGTCCTGTGCGGCGTAATCTGCGCTTTGCTTGCTCAGGGGCTCGAACCGTTTTACGCAGCGCAGTGCGGAGTGTACATCCACGGTGCTGCCGGAGATCTCGCAGCAGAAAGACTCGGGGAGTACTCCGTAACCCCTTCCGATCTGATAAGCTGTCTGCCTGAGGTTTTGAAAGTTTCCGTACAAAAGCAAGGCTGCGATGGAAACTGTCTGAACAACCTGCCGGATCGGCAATAACGGTGCTTTAGTGAACGCAATGAAAGAACTTGCAGCGGAGGTGCAGGATGGGAACTGTTCTGCTTTTCAATATCAGCGATCTGAGAAAAATAGCCATAATCCGTCTCCTGGCATATCGCTACGGCATTCGCCTGCTTGAGGTAGACCCGGAGCAGCAGAATCAGACCATTGACCGGCTCCTGAAAGACCCGGATGAGAAAGCATTGCCTTGTCCGGACCCGTTTCAGGACGAAATGATGGTAATGCATGATCTTTCCGGGGAAGCGTTCCATGCGTTTCTTGACACGCTGAGACGGGAAGGGAAGAGCGTGAAGCTGAAAGCGGTCGTGACGGATCATAACAGAAAATGGACAGCGCTTCATCTGCACCGCGAGCTTCTGGCGGAGGCGATGACCATGTCGAAGAGAAGGAAATGATCCGGACAGGGAAGGAATGCCGTGCCCGATAAAGCATTCCCGGCAGAATGGAGACTGACATGACCAGAAAAGAATATGCCGAAAAGCTTGCAGAGATCGATCCCGAACAGCCGGACGCCCTGGATAAGCTTGCGGCATTGAACGAAGCCGATTATATCGAACGCGGAGAAAACCTGAATGACCCTGACGTCATCGATGAGCTTTACGAAAGCACCGTGGCAGACCTGGAACGCTGCAAAGAGAAGTACGATGACCTGCTGGGCAGAATCAACAGCGAACTGCGCAAAGCAGGGGCAACGGAAGCACAGATCAACTGGGGCCTGTTCGGTGATGTTGAACTGCCGACCATGGCATATCTGTACTGCAATGTCCTGGCCAGGAAACTGATCCGGAACAGCTTTCAGATCGTATACTGCCTCGGCGAACTGCAGATGCTCAGCAAATACACAGACAGGGTTGACATGGAGGAAGTTCGAAAGATCCGAAAAGAATACAGGAGAAGGTTCGGATGAAGCACCGGCATATCGGTCCGGCAGTATTTGCTGAAAGACCGAATCGCTTTCCTGCCGGCGTTCAAAAATGGTTTACATAACAACAAATGCGGGCGAAGAAGCAGGCAGCCGATACAGGCTGCCTGCTTGATGGTTTACTGTGAAAATCAATCGCTGGTCTTCGAAATAGCTTTTGAAAACCCGTATGAAAAAGAATCCTGTGATTCCCGGGATGCCGGCTCTGCAGGGGCCGGATTGCCGAGAGTTTCCAATAATTCAGAAGCTTTCAGAAAGAAATCGGTTTCCGAGATGCTGCTGATAAAGATCGATACGGCGGCATTTGCGATGTCGGATTCATTTTTCAGGACAGTCCTATGATCGACATCGATTGCGAGACCGGCCTCGCGTTTGGTTTTTTGGATATTGACCTCAAAATCGTTTTCTTCCGTATCGTATCGCAGCTGTACCAGCCTGCCGCCCTGAGATGTCGAGCTTTTTGCCGTCATTACTGCATCCTCAGCAGAGAGACGAATATCGAAATCCACAGCGTCATCGGAACGCCTGTATGTGACATAGCTGATGCTGATGACGTCAGGAGCGAGAACAGTAAGCTTTCCTGTTATGCCCTCGCCGTTTTTCTGAAGGGTATTCAGGGCAAACGCGGAAACAGTATCTCCGTAGGAAAAGACGCCATCCTCTCGCAGGCTGTCTGCATCACCGTATGACTCATACCCATAAACCGTCCCATCCGGAAGGCCGAGCTTTACAGCATAGACCCGATCCGATCCGGCTGCGATTTCAAATGCCGTGCCGTACAGGGATTCCGCATAGGAATTGACGTTTTCGATGGCTTCGTCAAGCAGTTTCTGCAGGGCGGGCCGGAGATCCTCCAGATGCTTTACCCCAAACTGCAGAAGCAGCTCCTGCTGAGACATGTTCTGAGCACTGATCTCTTCCGCCCTGACGAGGACATCCATAAGCAGATCATCGTTCCTGGCGGTCGACAGCAGTTCTCTGAGCATCATGCGCCAGTCGCTGACCTCCGGCATGCAGGTGAACGTGAGAGCCAGCTGGTTTTCGCCCAGCCCTTCAAGCTCATAGTACGCAAGCTCCTCTGTCGAGTTGTGAACACTGGCAACGCTGAGAATGATATCCAGATACTTTTGAGCGAGCGCTGTCATGTCTTCCTCGGAGAAACCCTGATACAGCATGTCGGCAGCGCTTTCACCGTTCAATCCTGCATTTTTCATATAGGGACCGGCGATTTCCAGAAAGTCCTCATGGCTGATATAGTAACAGCCGTTCATGAGGTCGGGGAGACTGATGTAGATACCGTCGGTATCAGAAGCAAAGACCACATGCAATGGCTCAGAGCCGTTGATGACAGCGGACAGACCGTATTTTTTCAGTCCTTCATCCTCGGTATCTACAGAGTAAGTCAGGGAAGAGTTGGAAAGCCACGAATCGGCATCAGCGCCGAAAGCGTTCCCCGTGATGAGATAGTCAGCTTTTTCCGGGGCGTCGGCCTTCTGCACGGCAGCGCTTTGCTTCTCCTCTGCGATTTCAGTGCCTTGATCAGGCGTCAAAAGCTCGAACAGATATCGGGCACCCAGCGCTTCGCCTTCCACTTCACCGCAGCGGCGGCAAGTCTTCGGCTTCATGAAAGTGGCATCTTCCCAGTCATGACCGAGGGCGTCGATGACTTCCTGCTCCTTCAGAACCTCTTCGCAGACGGAGCAGTGACTGCCTTCGGTGAGGCCGGTTTCAGTACAGGTTGGCGGAACTGCTTCATCTGCCGCTTCGGTATGGCCCAGGGCATCTGCGGTTTCCTGGGCTTTCAGAACCTCTCCGCAGACAGAGCAGTGGATGCCCTCCGTGAGGCCGGTTTCAGTACAGGTTGGCGGAACTGCTTCATCTGTCACTTCGGTATGGCCCAGAGGGGATTCTTCTGTTTTCCCGCATTTTGAGCAGACTGCAGGCTCGGTACATGTAGCGGGCTGCATATCATGTTTCAGACAGCATCCCGATAATGCCAGCATCATCAGCAGAGTCAATACAACGAAAACTGGTCTTCTGTTCATTGTTACCGGCCCTTTCTTATTGAAATTCCGTTCATGCGGCGGCAAAGTCAGTCAACGTTCAGATTCTCCGGAAAGTCGGTCATCTTGAAAACCCTGTGGAGCGTATCGTTTACGCAGACAGCCTTGATGCTTCCGCTGGAAACAGTATAGCATGGAAAGCCGTCAACGGCAATGAAAAATGAAGGATAAAAGTATTGCAGGTACCGCTCTTGTGTTGCGGCACCGCTGAAAATGTGGTATGTTATGCAAAGCTATGGTACTGCCTGCGTTTTCCGTATGGAATCACAGCGGAAATGAGGCTCTATGAAACGTATCCAGTATCCTGTACATTGTAGGCGGAAGGGGGATTGCTCATTGAATGACTATCTGTTTGCAAACAAATTGTATTCCCTGAGAAAAGCCGCGGGGCTCACCCAGGCTCAGGTCGCCCGGCTGGTGGGCGTCAGCGACAAGACTGTTTCAAAGTGGGAGAACGGGAACGCCAGGCCTGCGGCCGAAGTGCTGAAAAAGCTGGAGGCGCTGTTTAAGGTGTCCGCGGGAGAGCTCTTGAAGCTGCGGGACAGAAGTGACGGACCGATGATCACAAAGATCGTCATAACAGGCGGACCCTGTGCAGGAAAAACAACCGGCCTGAGCTGGATCCAGAACACGTTCTCCCAACTCGGATACGTCGTTCTTGTCGTGCCGGAGACGGCTACAGAGCTGATCAGCGGGGGCGTGACGCCGCTGTCCTGCGGAACCAATCTGGACTATCAGAAATGCCAGATGCGGCTCCAGCTTGAGAAAGAAAGCCTGTTTGAACAGGCAGCCGGGACGATGAAAACAGAGAAGGTCCTGATCGTCTGCGACAGGGGAGCCATGGACAACCGGGCATATATGGACGATCTCGAGTTTTCTCAGGTCCTTGACAGCATCGGACGCTCAGAGGTCCACCTGCGGGACAGCTATGACGCGGTCTTCCATCTTGAAACCGCCGCTAAAGGCGCAGTGGAATTCTACACGACAGACAACAACAAGGCGAGAACGGAAACACCGGAAGAGGCCGCCGCGCTGGATGACAGGCTGATTGCTGCCTGGACCGGGCACCCGCATCTGCGTGTCATCGATAACTCAACGAACTTCGAGGAAAAACTGAAGAGGCTGATTGCAGAGATGCAGCATTTCCTCGGTGAACCGGAACCGTATGAAATCGAAAGAAGGTTCCTGATCCGCTATCCGGATGTCAAAAAGCTTGAGGCTCTCCCGAACTGCAGGAAAGTAGAGATCAACCAGACCTATCTGAAGGCAAAAGACGGGGACGAGCTGCGGATCAGGCAGCGGGGCGAAAACGGCAGCTATATCTATTACAAAACGCTCAAGCACACCGTTACACCGCTGAAACGGGTCGAGATTGAGGAGAACCTGACGCAGGATGAATATCTTCAGCTGTTGATGGAGGCGGATCCCGCCTTGCACCAGATCCGGAAGACCCGCTATTGCCTGACGTATGAAAACCAGTATTTCAAGATCGACGTCTATCCTTTCTGGAATGACCGGGCGCTGATGGAGATCGAACTCCGCGATGAGAAGGATACGGTCCGCTTCCCCGGGCAGGTAGAGATCATAAAAGAGGTAACGGACGACGGGAACTATAACAGCAGGTCTCTTGCGCAGAATGGCGGCCGTATTCCCGAAGCGTGAAAGCATAACAGACCATCCTGGGCTGACACCTATCATTGCAAAAGCCGAACACGATTGCCGGCAGGGCATCGTGTTCGGCTGATTCATATCTGACGAAAATCTCTCTGGGAAGCAGCGTGAAAAGAAATATGGCATTGCGCAGGGAAGGATGAGACCGCACCTGAGTCAGGGCTGATGATAACAATCAGGAGGATTCGGTATCCCACTTGGAAACCGAAGCAGCGGAAGCAGATCCTTCTGTATGGAGTTCACCGCTGCTGATGAGGTCAAGCATGATCCCTGCAAACTTCGGATCGAACTGCTTTCCTATTCCTTCGGTAAGCTCCTGCCGGACCTTTTCCGGAGAGATGGGCGAACGATAGCTCCTTGACGAGGTCATGGCGTCATAGGCGTCGGCAACGGAGATGATGCGCGCAGATTCAGGGATCGCCTCACCGGCCAGCCCGTCGGGGTATCCCGTTCCATCATACCGCTCGTGATGGTAATGCGCGCCAAGACTCAGATAAGGGGACTGCTGGATGCTGGAGAGGATCTGGCTGCCGAAAACCGGATGAAGCTTGATCTGCCGAAACTCCTCATCGGTCAGCCTGCCTTCTTTATTGAGGATATCGTCATGGACGCCTATTTTGCCGACGTCATGCAGCAGGGCCTCAAAATACACCTTCTCGCACGCATCCTCCGGCAGTCCTGCCTTTTCGGCGATCAGCCGGGAATACATCGCTACCCTGGCGGAATGGCCGCGGGTGTACCTGTCTTTCGCGTCAATCGCATTGGCCAGCGCCTCCGCGGTCTGCTCAAACATGATCCGCTCTTTGTGCTGCGCTTCTTTAAAGGATTCGATTTCGCGGTTTTTTGCCTGTGCCACGCTGTCGTTCATTGCAATCAGTGCATAGATGAA
>JAEEGF011855465.1_pt1 | contig 10913 bp, 16 predicted proteins | sample 9134171 | NCBI WGS metagenome assembly JAEEGF01 (sample SAMN16246542, study PRJNA631951) | gut metagenome | biome: gut microbiome; feature: rumen; material: AP-attached | host: Bos | place: Iran: Karaj | collected 2018-10
CAGATGAAAAGGAATATTGGGGAATTGTTGGACTTTTACATGATATAGATTTTGAATTGTATCCAGACGAGCATTGTTTGAAAGCTCCAGAATTATTAAAAGAGGGCGGTGTGAGTGATGATATTATTCATGCAGTATGTTCACATGGATACGGAATTACTGTCGGTTGCGGAGAAACTATAGATGTAGAGCCAATAAGAGAGATGGAAAAAGTACTCTTTGCAGCTGATGAGCTGACAGGACTTATTTGGGCGGCAGCTCTTATGCGTCCATCTAAGAGTACTAAAGATATGGAGCTAAAATCTCTTAAGAAGAAATATAAAAGCAAAGGATTTGCTGCAGGATGCTCACGAGAGGTAATAGAACGTGGTGCAAATCAGCTTGGCTGGGAACTTAATGATTTGTTAGATAAAACTTTGCAAGCAATGGCAGCTAGTGAGGATACTATTAACAAGGAAATGTTAGCGGGGTAAAGACCTATTGTTTATTAAAACTGAGCTACAGGCTAGGTTACAGTAGAGAGGTACAACATGGGATTTTTTTCAGAGATAGATGGTGAACTCAAGCCATCAGATGAATATTTATCAAGCCATCAGCTGGAGGGCTATGAAGATGGCGATATGGAGCATGATGACTACGAGGTAGAGGATGATGAGGTGGCCATGTCGCTTATGCGAAAATGCAAGGATTGCGGCAAGGCATTTACCCTGGCAGGCGCCATAAAGGATTTTGACGCATATTTTGATGGGGAGTTCTTCTATATGGAAGAATTTGTAGGTCAGATATGTGGCAAGTGCGCTATTACCGAAATTGAAGAAGAGTTCTAGATAAAAGAAGCCTTTGGGCTTCTTTTATTTTGCCATTTCTGATATATTTATTTCTGCAAAAATTACAAGGAGAGTAATAATAATTATGAGGAAAAAACTTTTAAGAACTTTAGCCGCAGCACTTGTGGCGTCAACCATTATGGCAAATCCAATGGTTGCAGAGGCTGGATCAATTCTTCCAGCAGGTGGAGATACAAATTATGTGCTTCACACAGAGACAGATTTTAAAATCATGGATATGGTTTATAAAATCCAGGATGGCGAGACAGTAACCATCGAGAATGCCGCTCAGATGGCCACACTTACAAAGGTTGGCTATGCAGATTACCAGACAGCTGGACCTATTTCTATCACAGAGGGCAGAATGACTTATAGCACCTGCTGGGGCCCTGAGGAAAAGGACGTGTACGTAGTTGCCCTGTCAGGAACAGAGACAATCGTTGAAAATCAGACTACAACAGTTAAGGAAGATCTCCGCGCAGGTTTTGAATTAAGTAATGAGTACGCACTCAATGTAAAAAATGCCATTATTGATAGAATCCCTGCAGGCAGCAATATCATTCTTGCTGGCCATAGCTTGGGTGGGATGATTGCACAGCAGGTTGCAGCTGATAAGTACATCAAGGACAATTACGAAGTCCTCAACACAGTTACATTTGGTTCACCTCTTATCAAGGGCTTTGCCCGTGAAGGCATGGTAAAGAGACTGGGTGATACCAGCGACAAGAACCCATTCTATAGCATTTCTTCAGTGCTGAACATCGCTTGGCAGTATGCCGGTGTGAATCATGAAGATGGTGGCTATAATGGCGATTCACCAGCTGCTCATTGCGATAGCTACTTACGTCAGGATGTGTGGGGCAACTATGATTGCGCTGGCGAGAAGCGCGGAAGCATCTGCGGCGTAGCAACAGGCAGCAGAATGCTAACTTTAGACTTTGCCACTACATCATTTTACACTTCCCTTTATGGAACAACATCAGTGGCTAGAACATCAATCCTTCCTAAGAAGACACCAGCTGAGTGCTACGAATTAGCTAAGCAGGCAGTTGCTGATGGATATATGACCGAGGATGCTTTAAACCAGTTTACAACATTCGCTCAGGCAACTGATGTGGAGGCTGAGGCTGAAGTAGAAGAGTAGTATTGGGTGAATAAAATTTATGGCAACAAGAAAAAATAGAAGAAAAAAGAAAGCTAAAGTCTTTTCTATCTGTTTAATCATCATAGCTCTTCTCTTAGTAGTTGGCTGTGGTCTGTACATTCTCAAAGAAAAGGAAACTGATGAAATCAAAGAAGATTTATTTGGTTTATTCTTAGACGGCAAAATAGATGCTGAATCGATTTTAGAAGAAGGTATTGAAGGTCCTATAAATGCTTCTGCGCTTGATCTTGAAGGTGATGAATGGGATTCATATCACTTCTATGACTACAGGGACGTTAACAATGACGGCGATGCAGAATTAATACTCTCTGGCCCTTACGGTTATAGCTTTTTTGATATTAGAGATAATAAGGTTATTCTTTTCGAGGATGGCCTAGGTACTGGAGCAACATGCCTCTTAGCATATTACAAAGACGCTTACTGGATTGTGCAGGCCCACGCCTGGGAAGACGCTGATGATTTTAGCATGCACAGATACGAAGGTTCTACTTTAGCCGAAACACTAAGATTCGGTAGTGATTTTGATGAAAACGACGAAAAATATTTCTACCGTAGCCTTCCTAACAGTGATGACATCGAAAAAATCTCAGAAGCAGAATACAACGAACTAATTGACTCTATTCTTCAAGACTAAATTTAATGGGACAGATTAACATCATCCTACCTTTTGGTAGGGTGATTTTTTTTATTCGGGGACCATCCCTAGCAGGGCCTTCCAGGCCCAGGTCTGCCTGGGGGATAGAAAACAATCCATTAAACAACTATAATTTTTAGTGAAGTAACTATTTCGGGGTGTGGCTCAGATGGTAGAGCACTACATTCGGGATGTAGGGGCCGCGTGTTCAAATCACGTCACTCCGATTTTATTCATTAAATCCATTTGGGGCCAGTGTAATTAAAGTAGATTAGGAGTTAGAACTAGTTTAATGGGACAGATTAACAGAGATGACATGCTGGAGCCACGCAAACCTCTAAAATATGCATCCCAAATAGCATTTTTATAGATTTGGGATGAATGCTAATGGAGGCTATTTTGAACCTATGCAACCCAAACGTGATTTTTTGATTTTGGGATGTATAGCTTTAGAGCGGATTATACAGAAATGCAACCCAAAGGCAATTTTTGGAATTTTGGGATGCATGAGTTATCAGATGATTTTGGGTACAATGCATCCCAAAGGTAAATTTTTATATTAAACAGGTTACATCCCAATGTTGATATTTTAAAAGAGCTAAAGCTTAAATAAGAGAGGTGCCAAATGAAGAAAATAATTTCAATGTTACTTATCTCAGTATTTACTGTATTAGGAGTTGTTGGATGTGGTGAGGGATCATCGAATAATGAAACTGTGTCTACTACAGAAATAAGTGAATCAGAGACCTCTACTGGAATGCTTGTAATATATTTTTCTGCTACAGGAACAACTAAGGGTATAGCTGAAAAGATTGCTTCAGTTACAGGAGCAGATCTTGTAAGACCTGAATATGAAGATATTCAGGTGGATATTGAGAATGATTATTCTACCATTTTCATTGGCTATCCAATATGGTGGGGCCAGGAACCACGAATCATGGATACCTTTGTTGAAAGCTATAATTTTGAAGGAAAAACTATCATACCATTCTGTACTTCAGGAAGTAGTGGTATCGAGAGTAGCAGCACAAACCTGGTAGAAAAAGCCGGAACAGGAAATTGGCTATCTGGAAACAGATTTAGTGGAAGTGCCACAGAAGATGAGATAAAAAATTGGATATCTGGATTAGAGATTGATTAGAAGGAGTGAGGAACATGAGTGAAAAGATAGTACAGACAGCAGGAAGAGAACAGCTTGGAGAATTCGCGCCAGACTTTGCGCATTTTAATGATGATGTTTTATTTGGAGAGAACTGGAATAATCAGGATATTGATGTAAAGACGAGGAGTATCATTACAGTTGTGGCATTAATGTCTCAGGGAATCACTGACAGCAGTTTGAAATATCACATTATGAATGCAAAAAATCATGGTGTATCACAAAAGGAGATGGCTGCTATTATCACACATGTGGCTTTCTATGCGGGATGGCCAAAGGCGTGGGCTGTATTTAACCTAGCAAAAGAAGTATATAATGAGCCTGTTGCTGAGATTACCCGCTAAAATATATAAGGCTGACATAGCAGTTATCTCAAATCGAGATAGCTGCTTTTTATTGTTTCCATATTTTAATTGTAGCCAAGAGCTTTTCTTTTTGATTATCATTAAGTGTTTTTATTGCATTCCAAAGAGCGTTGTCGGTTGCCGACTTTTGATAGGTTGGTTCTAATTTTCCAACAAGCTCATCTAGAGTAATTCCCATAAGTTTTGAATAATAAATAAGAAGTCTAAGGGACATGGCAGTACGCCCGTTTTCAACATTGCTGATGTATCCTGGGGTTACATCAAGTTCTTTTGCTACCTGGTATTGTGTCATTCCTAAATTTATGCGATAGTTTTTTATTTGCTCTCCATAATTTTCGTTCATGTTTTTTAACCTCGTTTATTAATAATATAGATTATTATACTATTGGTATTGACTAAATTATACTATTCTATTAGTATAGTTAATATCATAGAAATATACAAATGAGGAATAATATGATCAAACAAGACTGTGAACAAAATATTACTGAAATAGCCCAAGTATTATCTGAGTTAGAGAAAGAAGCATATTATGAATATCTTGGACCTGTAGAGAGACTGTGTGATAATTTGGATTCAACAGAAAATGATGTGGGATTAATGTTGGATTATCTTTTAAGCTTTTGTGGAAATTCAAAAGTGCTTGGTTTATATAAAAAAGTATGTAGGACATTTTATGAAATATATCCGGAATGTATTTCGGAGTATATAAAATACTATTTAGGAGAGTATAAGCCTGAGTTATATAAGGAAGATTATGAAGGTGCTTTGGAAGTTGGCATTATGGAGGAAAATGATGGTAATAATTAAAAACTGCATCAAATGTCTTAAATGTGGAGATATTATAGAGTCAGTGTCTAGACACGATTTTAAATCATGTTCTTGTGGAGCAGTATGTGTTGACGGCGGTAAAGACTATCTGCGCCGTTGCGGATATCCAGAAGATTACGTGGATTTAAGTGTAGTTGAGAAAGACAATTCGAAGTAGAGGTTCTAGATTTAAAACGATAGAATAAAAGATAGGAGAGCTTGACGAGACTTCTGTCGGTTTTTCCGATAAAAGTTCTGGAGGTAGAATAATGAGTAAAGCTATATTAGAACAAAATAATAATGAAATAGTTCTTTTTGAAACAGAAGATAAGGAAGTTCGACTTGATGTAGCTGTAGATGGAGAAAATGTATGGCTTAATAGACAGCAAATGGCTGAATTATTTGGTCGTGATGTTAAAACCATTGGTAAGCATATTAATAATGCCTTGAAAGAAGAATTGGATAATTCAACTGTCGCAAAATTTGCGACAGTTCAACTTGAAGGTGATAGAGAAGTTGAAAGAAGCATTGAACATTATAGTCTAGATATGATTATTTCCGTTGGATATCGAGTAAAGTCTTCACGTGGTGTCGAATTTAGGCGATGGGCAAACAATGTTCTTAAACAATATATCATGAAGGGATATGCAATCAATGAAAAGAGACTGGCAGCCTTAAATAAGACAGTTGAGATTCAATCAAAGATTATTGCAAATACATTAGATATCGAAGAAGCAGAAGTTCTTCGAGCAGTAAACCTTTATACTGACGCATTAGTTCTTTTAGACCAATACGATCATCAGTCGCTGAGCAAACCAGAAGGAAATAAGCCTGTTTATCGAATCACATATGAAGATTGTAGAAATATGATTAATCATATGGAAGACAGTTTTAGCTCAGATGTATTTGGGGTCGAAAAAGAAGCTGGAAAAGTAGAAGGAATTCTTGCAGCAGTATATCAAGATGTTTTTGGTGGTGAAGTGTATCCATCACTAGAAGAAAAGGCTGCAAATCTTTTGTACTTTATGATAAAAGATCATCCATTTGCTGACGGCTGTAAGAGAATAGCAGCATCGCTTTTTCTAGAGTTCTTAGACAAAAATGATGCTTTAATACGAGATGGTCAAAAAGTCATTAGCGATGGAGCTCTCGTTGCTATTACACTTATGATTGCAGAATCAAATCCGGAAGAAAAAGATATCATGACAACATTGGTCATGAATTTATTGAAGATGTAGGCAAATTCCAGCTTGAAGAATTAAATAATTAAATTGTTAGAGCCTGCCCTTGTGGCGGGCTCCTTTTTTCTGTGAAGATATAACTAAGAGCAATAATTGCACTTTATAAAGAGTTATAAAAATAACCACTACCTTAAATTCATACATTTAAGGTAGTGGCATTTTATGGCATCAATTAAAATTCTAAATCTAATTTTATGAAATGTTCTAATTCATCAGCTGGGTAGGCCTTTGTCCAATGATATGGCTGTAATTCTTGTAATGTAACAAATTTAAGAGTGCCATCATCAGTTGTTACACCAACTTTTACATCAGTTCCCCAATAACGCAAACGTTCTTGGCAAACACCACAAGGCGAAAGTACTTTAAATGGCGAGTTTTCATCATCACGTACTACACACAAACAATGGGTAACTTTTTCATTGAATTTATGCGCTTCGCAAATCGCCCCAGTCCTCAGGGAAACGCTTTGCTATGAATTCAGTCACTCGGTCATACATTTCTTGCTCAATATTCATGTTGTTCCTCCCTTAATCAAGCCTCTATTTTGCTGTATTGTGTAAAATTGTACTTTATTTTTTTATCATAATCAAATTAAAAATGGTAAAATGAAGTAGATATTTTCGGGGTGTGGCTCAGATGGTAGAGCACTACATTCTTAAGGAAGATTAGTTTATCTATGGGGAGGCGATGGTATGTGGCTTTTATTTGCGATATTGTCATCAGTATTTGCAGCATTGACATCAATCTTAGCGAAGGTTGGCATTGAAGGTGTAAATTCTAATCTTGCAACGGCTATACGAACAGCTGTGGTTCTGATAATGGCATGGGGTATGGTTTTCCTGACGAATGCTCAAAGGGGACTTAGTGAGATAAGCACAAAGAGCTGGATATTTTTGATTTTATCGGGGCTTGCTACTGGCGCATCGTGGCTTTGTTATTATAAAGCACTGCAGATGGGAGAAGCTTCAAAGGTTGTTCCAATAGATAAGCTGAGTGTAGTGATTACACTTGTATTGGCATTCATATTCCTTCATGAGCAGGTCACACCTAAGTCTATTGTTGGGTGCGTTCTCATTGGAGCAGGAACACTGTTTTTAGTAATGTAAATGCTTTTTCTTTCATATCAAGTGATGTGCTTATTGTGCTACAATAATATACATAAAATTCAGGAGAGACCATAATTATGTATTACGTACCAGATGGAACAACACTTGCAGGTTTTTATGAATGCAAGGAGTGTTCAAACAGATTTTTATCAATTCAAGTGGGACCAAGTTTGGTGTGCCCATATTGCGGAGAGCAACCAAATATGGAAATCGGACCAGACGAGGAGATGCCTGTGGCTACAGAGACAGCAAAGCTTATTTCTGTAGTGCAAGGTGAAGAGGAAGTGGAGCGCATGGATGCGTTATTGTCGCTAGCTGTAACTGGTGGCGACTATGATTGGATGTAGAGAAGACGGGGAATACAATGGCTCAGATTGATAGATTAAAGGAAATTGTAGAGACACTTAGAAGTGAAAATGGCTGTCCTTGGGATAGGGCGCAAACTCACACTAGCCTCAAGCCAGAGGTGATTGAGGAAGCTGCCGAGGTGGTCTGCGGAATCAACATTCTGGATAAAACAGGTGATGCTGAGAATCTCAAGGAAGAGCTTGGAGATTTGTTACTGCAGGTGATGTTCCATAGTGTGATGGCTGAAGAGGAAGGCTTGTTTACTTTCGAGGATGTGTGTCAAGTGGTTTCAGATAAGATGGTGCGCCGCCACCCTCATGTGTTTAGCGGTGTCACTTATAAATCAAAAGAAGAGCAGCACGCAGCTTGGGAAGAGATAAAGAAGGCTGAGAAGGCCGGCAAGGAATGGCATGCCGATTATCTGCCAGAGGCTTTTGAGGAGGCTAAGGGGCTGATTGAGCAGGCTGAGAAGAGGAAAGGGTATAGATAACGATATGAAAACACCGTCACGTTCCAGAATAGGAAGTGACGGTGTATTTTTTTATACTACTTCATAGAAGTCATGTGGCTTAGCAGAAATATCAACATATTTAGAAGGCTTTTTCCCTCGAAAAAAAGCCTTTTTATTTGATAAAACCATTGTAGCATCTAATAAATTAACATCATACACATATGTTTTTTCTATGCCCCATTTTTTCTTATTTTTTCCTAATTTTACACTACCATTTGGTACTAAGAAGAAACTATTCGGTGCAGCTATCTTTGTAAAATCATAATAATAGAAGTTAAGACTTGTTCCATGATGAGGCACCTTTATAATTTGATAGTCATTTAATAGCTGAGGTCCATTTTTGTTTACCGCTAGGTATTTTAGAGTCTCATTATATATATCACCTGTAAACAACATGTTTCTATCATTATTATTGATATTTGGCTTATTACTAAAGACTATACTTTCAGCGTTATCATACTTTTCTCCTAGTGTTCCAACTGGAATATCCAGTTGATCAATATCTTCTGAGCAATCTAATAATATTGCTTCTATCTCGTTAGTATTATTTTCATCAACCTCATTTCCCGGCAATTCAACCATCATAGTAACGGCTTTATGTAGTTTTTCAGATATTTCTTCTAGCTTTGCGTTAGTTGAGGTTGGTAATTTAGAGAAAATATTATCGTCAATTAGCCCCTGTTTTATTTTTTCTTTTTCTGGCCATAAAGCTACAAAATTATTTGATATATTTCTTCCTCTTGCCACCAAATGGACTTTACTTTTACATATCGCTTTTAAAAATGTTGCAAGATTAGCTCCTTTTTTACCATTAGAAAGGGAACTTAAAATAGCCATTTTGACAAGTATATATTTATTTGAAGAGTCCCAAACATCGGGAATATATACATTTCTAAATTTCTTTTTAGAATGCTTGCTCATGTATAATGCCCCTGAATAATGATCAAAATGATAGTGTGTTAATAAAAAATCACATTCTTCGGGCAAGTGATCTATTATTTCTTTATATCGTTTTGTCCTAGCAGACCCTCTTATTACTGAATTATTCTTATGAATACCAAAATCAACACATAAAGGAACTTCAACATGTTCATTTTCAATTAAAAAACAATCCCCAAAATCAGTATCAAACATTGTAACTGCCATTATTCAACCCTCCAATCAAATATTCGTATATACGATATCTATATAGTATCGATTTTTATGGCCTTAGTCTAGAATAAATCGTCCGATGAAATGATATTATGGTAGCTAGGTGCGATGCTAAGTTGTTAAATAAAAGTGAGAAGTACTAGGGCGGGATTTTTCCGCCCTGGTATTCTTTTATAGAACCATTATGCTACAATAAATATATAGTCATCGGGGTGTGGCTCAGATGGTAGAGCACTACATTCGGGATGTAGGGGCCGCGTGTTCAAATCACGTCACTCCGATTTATAAGGTGGTAGATATGACAAATCTTGAAATTGATTTTTTTGAGGAATTCAAATCAGTAGACAGTATTTGTAAAGATATATTTCAGTCGCAACAAGGCGTGACTGAATATATTAATCAGATGGAAGAAAACGATTTGATAGGTTCTAGAATTGTTCCTAATTGGAATGAAAAGTACAAAATGTTAAAGCATCTAAGATGGCTTAGAAATCAAATAGCACATGATAGTGGCGCGCCAGAATTGATAGAAAGTGATTTATTAGAACTTCAAAACTTTCACAAGCAGTTATTGAATCAAGAGGATCCGTTAGCAATTATTTTCAAGGCTATGAAAGAGTCTCAGAAGAATCCACCAAAGATGAGAACTGATTATAGTAGTTTCAATGCTCATAAACAAGATGAAGGCATAAACCCTTTATTAATTGTGGTTATTATTGCTATCGTAGCTATATTAGGAGTAGTTTTCTGGAACTTTCTAATATAAATATTTTATGATACTAGAGAATGAAAACCCACGCATGTTTAACACATGGGTGGGCTTTTTTATTGTGAGAGTTTTATCGGACTTTTTTAGATTTGTGTGGTATACTGTTATCTAGTGTAACTACCATGTTTTGGCCATTCTTTATGGTTGTAGATTGAGGAGAATTATATATGGATATCGTAAATACGTTATCGTATTATAATAATAAAGCAAATGAGTTTTGCGAGAATACAATTAATGCGGATATATCAGCGCAGCTTGATAGATTTCTTAGTTACTTAGATAAAGGGGCCTACATTCTGGACTTTGGTTGTGGATCAGGGCGCGATACAAAATCTTTGTTGAATTTAGGATACCAAGTAGAAGCAATAGATGGCTCTGCAGAGCTATGTAAAATTGCTTCTGAGTATACTGGAATGGAAGTTAGGAATGCATTGTTTCAAGATTTGAATGATGTAGATAAATATGATGGCATTTGGGCATGTTCATCAATTTTGCATCTACCTAAAACAGAATTGAAATCTGTGTTAACGAAGATGGCTAATGCATTAAAAACGGGTGGGGTTATTTATACATCTTTCAAATATGGTGATTTTGAAGGCGAAAGAAATGGAAGGTATTTTACTGACTTTACTGAAGATGCTTTCGCAGAATATATATCGGATTTAAAAGGGATAAATATTGTAGATACCTGGGTTACTAGTGATGTAAGACCAGGCCGAGGAGAAGAAAAATGGTTGAACCTAATTTTGAAGAAATAGGCGAAAACAGTATTGGGGATACAATTGAATCTTTAAAGATAGATTATCAACCTTTAGCAATGACTGGT
>JAEEGF012502749.1_pt1 | contig 10913 bp, 10 predicted proteins | sample 9134171 | NCBI WGS metagenome assembly JAEEGF01 (sample SAMN16246542, study PRJNA631951) | gut metagenome | biome: gut microbiome; feature: rumen; material: AP-attached | host: Bos | place: Iran: Karaj | collected 2018-10
GACAAGCAGATGTTTTTTTAGTATTATATCAAAGCTGTCGTGCGGGAGCATAGCTCAGCTGGTTAGAGCACCTGCCTTACAAGCAGGGGGTCACTGGTTCGAGTCCAGTTGTTCCCACCACAGTTTATTTGCCTCGGTAGCTCAGTAGGTAGAGCAGCGGACTGAAAATCCGCGTGTCGCCAGTTCAACTCTGGCCTGAGGCACCATTTGCGGCTTTAGCTCATCTGGTAGAGCGCCACCTTGCCAAGGTGGAGGTAGCGAGTTCGAGCCTCGTAAGCCGCTCCAATTTTTTATATGCAGTTTCTGCATATAGGGCGCCATAGCCAAGTGGTAAGGCAGCGGACTGCAAATCCGCGATTCCCCGGTTCAAGTCCGGGTGGCGCCTCTCTAAAGCTTCAGGATTTGCGCTTCCTGAGGCTTTTTTCATAATGCTTTTGATTTCTTCTTCAAAGTATATGCAATAATTGTTCAATCTTTATTCACTTATTTTATTTCTGGCATAGTATAATAAGTCCAACCTATCTGCGGAGGTGCTGAAATGAAAAAACCAGTGAGAATTCTTTTCATAATTCTTTGTATATTTTTTGTCGGCATATTCATCATCAGCGGATGTAAAATCTATCAGACTGTTTTTGCACCCGGAGGGTATCTTGAATCCAATAAAAACACCCAGGAGATGCAGAATACTTATGTAAAACCTGCTGCTTCCACCCTTGCGCCTTCAACGCCTGCGCCGGCAGAAGGCGGTACAGAAGCAACACCTGCCCCCACTCCGGCAGGAACTGAAGAAATTGTACTGGATGACGAGGTGTCTCCCATTCAGGTTGATTTTGCTGCTCTACAGGCTCGCAATCCGGATGTTACTGCCTGGATCTATTGTCCTGATACTCCTATCAACTATGTGGTTGTGCAAACAGATGACAATATGTTTTATCTGCATAAAGATATTGACGGCAATTACAGCTCCTATGGTACTTTGTTTGTGGAATGCCTTTGCCAGAAAGACTTCAGCAACACAAACAACATCATCTACGGTCATCATATGAATGATGGCAAGATGTTTGCCAAACTTGTGAACTATGCGAAACAGGATTATTACAACCAGCATCCGGTCTTCTATCTTAACACACCGGATATGAACTATCGTGTTGAACTTTTCTCCGGGTATGTGACAGATATGAACTCCGATACTTATCAGATTTCATTTGCTACTGCAGAAGACAATCAGGCATGGCTGGATTCCATCATTTCTCAATCTGCCTTTGAATCCGCTGTAGCTGTAAAACCGGGTGACAAGATTCTGACACTTTCAACCTGCACCTATGAATACGATGATGCCCGTTTTGTAGTACACGGCAAACTGGTCCCGATACATTAATAAATTATATAAACCCCGGCGGATTATATGAAACAAAAGAAGAGAAAAAAGAAAATTGATTCTTCTCAGCTCCTGCGCTTTGCGCTGGAGCTTTTGCTACTTGGAGCCATGTGCTGCGTATGCGTTTTGGTTTTCAATATGCGTGCTGTTCAGGCTGCAAGATCTATAACAACAGCAATGAGTGCTGCCTCTACTCCCACTCCTGTAGCAGAAACGAGTATAATAGCTGAAGAAACACCGATACCCACTCCGGAACCGACACCCGAACCTACTCCGGAACCGACACCGGAGCCACAGCCTGAGTACTTTACACTCTCTTTCATAGGAGACAACACTTTGTGGGCAACCTCTCAGTTTGAAAACAATCCGGTCGGTTTGCCTAAGACTGTCGGTGATGACTATGCTTATCCGTACCAGAACACAGTTTCCTATTTTGAAGATGACGAGTATACTCTGGCGAATCTGGAATGCTCTTTCTCTGATGAGAAGCTCGCATACGATTATACAATTGTGCAGTTTCCTTTTCTCGCCGATCCGGCTTATGTCAATATTCTGCTTGAAGGCGGAGTCGACTTTGTCACCATGGCCAACAACCACTCACTGGACTTCTATCACACAGGTGTAGAGAAAACGCAGGCTGTGCTGGAGGAAGCAGGCCTGCCATACGGTTATGAAAACGAAGGTCACCTGGTCACGACGAAGAACGGGCTGAAGCTTGGCATCTGGACTTCCGGCAATGACATGCTTCCAAATAAGGATAAGGCTGTGAACGGTGTGCAGCAGCTGCGAGCAGAAGGGGCAGATATTATCATCTGCATGTTCCATTGGGGACAGGAGCTGTATTATAGCCCAAACAGCAACCAGACATCCCTCGCCCATGCCTGTGTTGATGCCGGAGCAGATATTGTTTACGGGTCACATCCTCACTGTCTGCAACCGATCGAGGTTTATAACGGTAAACCAATATTCTATTCCATGGGCAACTGGGTTTTCGGCGGCAATACGCAGCCATCCGATCCTGATACCGCTATTATACAGGTAAGCATTAAGCGGGATCTGGACGGCAGTATCAGTTATGAGGACTTCAGTTGTATCCCCTGCTGCGTCAGCAGCAATATTGATGGTGGCAACGCTATGGCCAGATTTAAAGATGGTAAAAGCGTAGATTATAATTCTTATGCTAATTATAATACATATTGCCCTACCCCTTACGAAGAAGGCTCTGAGGGTTATGAGAGAGCCATGAGCAAATTGATGGGCACCTTTGAAGCCAAATCCCAGGGTGCTGACTATTCAGACTATTACGCGAGCTGGGGCTGAATCTGAATCATTTTTGAATAGTGATAAAAAAGATGGGACTCTCTTTACAGCCCCATCTTTTTTATACACTGTTTAATTATGTTTTCGATGCCTGCGGATACTCATTGCAGAGAAGACGATATGGCGGCTCGTCTTCCTCTATCTCCGGGAATCTGCCTACCGGAGGATTAAAGCGGTTGTCCGTCTCATCATCGTTACATTGACTTACTTCTCCGAGCAGGACACTTCCAGTTCCTTCTTCAACAGTAAAGTCATGATACATCCTCTGCTGGATAGCAATGCTTTCGCCCGGTGTCAGCCGGATTTGAGTCCCGGCCGGGACAACAGTTGTACGACCATCCGTATGAACTGTGACATCGCTTTCATAGTCAATGCTCTCATCCGGATAAGAGTTATATACCCTGATCAGGATATTCCCGCCGCCTCTGTTAATAATATCCTCTGTTTTATACCAATGAAAATGATTCGGGCTGTATTGTCCCTCTTTCACATAAAGAAGCTTTTCCGCATATACTTTCGGATATTTTTCCTGCATTTTCCGGTTTCCGTTCCGTATGGTGATCAGAGACATACCGACTTTATCAAAATCCCCCAGGCCGTAATCTGTAATATCCCAGCCCAGCAGGCAATCTCTGATTTCGTCATATTCGTGACCTTTCTGCTTCCACTCTTCCGGAGAGAAATTACAGAAAGGCGGAAGGAAGCAGCTGTATTTCCGGCACACTTCCTCCAGCTCTTTTAACGCTCTGTTGATTTCACTTCTTTTCATAGCATTCTCCTTCAAATAAACCTTAATCATTCAGGCATCTTCAGGTTACAGAAAGTATACCATATACTGCAGGGTTCTGCAACATAAGGATTCAGCTGTGTGGCCAATCAAAGATAAACTTTTGTATAAAACATACAAACAATCATTATATATGTGCATTGTTTTTTATAATCCCTCTAATTGCACAGATTGTTGCTTTGGTTTATAATGCAAATATCGCCGTATGAAAACAGGTGTTTTTATATGGCGGACACTTAAACTAAATAGATGGAGGATAAAAATGAAAAAGATTCTGGCGATTGTTCTTGCTCTGAGCATGGTATTTACTCTCTTCCTAAGCGCCATTTCTTACGCAGACGACGTAATCAAGATCGGCGTTTTTGAACCTTCAACCGGCGACTCTGCTTCCGGCGGCAAAAAAGAGATCCTCGGTATGCAGTTTGCGAATTCCGAGACCCCCACTGTCACGATCGGCGGTAAAGAGTATCAGGTAGAACTGGTTATGGCTGACAACGGCTCCAGCACGGATAAAGCTCCTTCTGCCGCATCCGATCTGGTCAGCAAGGATGTTTCCATCGTTCTCGGTTCCTACGGCTCAGGCGTTTCCATGGCAGGCGGCCCGAAATTCGAAGAAGCAGGACTTGCCGCTCTCGGTGTTACCTGCACCAACCCTAATGTAACCGCCGGTAATGACTACTACTTCCGTATCTGCTTCCTGGACGACTTTCAGGCTGACGTTCTGGCAAACTTTGCCATGGATAAGTTTAATGCAAAGGTTGCCTACTGTCTCGGTGAAAACGGCAACGAGTATGACCAGGGCCTGATCGCTTTCTTTACCAAGGTGTTTGAAGCAGCAGGCGGTAAAGTCATTGCAGACTCCTTCCCGACCAATAACTCCGACTTTTACTCTTTCCTGAATAAAGCAAAGAGCGAAAACGCAGACGTAATCTTCACTCCTGTTTCCATTGCCTATGCAACCCAGATCATTTCTCAGGCTGCATCCCTCGGTATTGAAGCTCCGATTCTCGGCTCCGATACTCTTGATGACAACATGGTTCTCGAAGCTGCCAAGGGTACAGATATCAAGCTCTTTGTTTCCACTTTCTATCAGGAAGGCGGCAGCCCTGAATTTGACGCAGGTATCAAAGCCTATATTAATGAAAATCCTGAAGCAATGACCAACAACGGCGGAAACGATACCATTGCAGCGGTCACTGCTATGGGTTATGATGCCTATTATGTTGCTCTCGAGGCAATCAAGGCAGCTGATTCCGCAGACAGCTATGATATTAAGGATGCTCTCGGCGGCGTTACCTATGAAGGCGTTTCCGGTGCGATCGCATTCGACGAAGTCGGCGATGCAATCCGCGACACCGCATTCATCAAGACTTCCGACAATGCAAACGGTGTCTGGATACTCGAGACGGTTCAGACCGGCTCCAAATAAATCCGCTTTCATTTTAAACACAGTTTATGGCGGGGGCAGTTCAAGTCCCCGCCATAGTACTTAATTTGTTCATGGAGGTACCAACGTGGAATATCAGATATCTGTCCTCCTTTCAGGCATTGCGGTCGGTGGACAGTATGCGCTGATTGCCATTGGTTATACGATGGTATACGGCATCCTGCGCCTGATCAACTTCGCTCACGGCGATGTTTTTATGGTTGCAGGTTTACTTGGAATCTATCTCTCTGCATCCTTCCCATTATATGTTTCCCTTCCTTTGGTTATCGTGCTGACGGTTCTGCTTGGTTTTACCATTGAGCGTGTTGCGTACAAGCCACTCCGCTCCGCCCCCCGCATGTCTGTTATGATCTCCGCAATTGGCGTGAGCTATCTTCTTCAGAACACTGCCACCTATGTAACAGGCGGCCAGCCAATGACATACCCCACGGTTGCATTTCTGGCCAAAACTGTAACTATCGCAGGCACGCCTACAAAGCTTGTCGTCATCCTGACGCCGTTTCTTGTGGCTCTTCTGGTTGTAGTGCTTTCATTCATCATCAATCACACCAAGATCGGTATGGCAATGCGCGCTGTTTCCAAGGACTTTGAAACGAGCCAGCTGATGGGCATAAAGATCAACTCGGTCATTTCAGCGACTTTTGTCATCGGATCTTTCCTTGCCGCAGTAGGTTCAATTCTTTACTTTACAAACTATCCCGCTGTAACGCCTACAGCCGGTTCCCTTCCGGGTCTGAAAGCTTTTGTCGCCGCCGTATTCGGCGGTATAGGATCGATTCCCGGTGCAGTCATCGGAGCATTCATCATCGGAATCTGCGAAAACATCATCAAGAGCACCAACTATACAATCTTTTCGGATGCATTTACCTTTGCCCTGCTGATTGTTATTCTTGTCTTCAAGCCAACCGGTCTGTTTGGCGAGAAGGCGACTGATAAAGTTTAAGGAGACTGTGCAATGAAAAAAGGCAACAAAACCGTAGTCAAAGCACTCCTCTGGTGCTTTCTTTTTCTAGTATTCATTATCCTGCTTGAAAACATTACAAGAATCTTTCCGCACGCTCCGCGTATTTTCAAACCCACCAGCCAGCTGTTCACTGTTCTGAAAAAGACAGCAGTATATGCACTTGTTGCAGTCAGCATGAATCTTCTGAACGGCTTTACCGGCTTGTTCTCTTTGGGGCAGGCGGGCTTTATGCTCCTTGGCGCCTATACGTACGCCATTCTGACAGTCCCGGCTGCAGAACGCGAATCCGTCTATTACCTGTTTGACGGTTCTGCTATCAAATATTCTATCCAGGATATCCTTGGAAAGGTCTTTGGATCATCTCCAGCGGGATCTGCAGCGAGCCTGATTCTGGGCGTCCTGTTAGCTATTTTTCTGGCGGGCTGCGTCGCTGCATTTTTCGCCTGGCTGATAGGGCTCCCGGTTCTCCGCCTGAAAAGTGACTATCTGGCCATAGCAACACTCGGATTTGCGGAGATCATCCGCGCTATTTTCCAGTGGCAGAAGCTCGGTCCTATTACAAACGGAGCAAATATGATCAAGAGTTTCCCCACTTTTACCAGCTTCAATATCAAGATGAACGGGAGACCTTTCCTGTATCTTTCCACCTTTTTCCCGTTCTTCATAACAACAGTCTGTATTGTTATCATAGTGCTTCTGGTCAACTCCACCTACGGCAGAGCTTTCAAATCCATCCGTGACGATGAAATTGCAGCTGAAGCTATGGGTATCAATCTTGCAAAGCATAAAATGATGTCTTTTGTGATCAGCTCCTTCTTTGCCGGCGTCGGCGGTGCGCTTTTCGCCATGTATGCGGCCAACGCGCAGGCAAAAGTATATACGTCTGTTATGACGTATGAAATTCTCCTGATTGTTGTGATCGGCGGAATAGGCTCCATTTCCGGATCCTGCATCGCAACATTCCTCTATGTCGCCTGTTCAGAGTGGTGGCTACGCTTCCTGGATGCGGAAGCTCATATCGGGGAGTTCAAGGTTCCACTTATGCGCAATGGCTTCCGTATGGTTGTATTCTCCGTCATTATCATGATCGTGGTTCTTTTCTTCCGCAGAGGAATTATGGGAGATAAGGAGCTTCCGGATCTGCTGCGAAAAAAGAAGAGAAAATCAAAGGAGGCAGCATCATGAATGAAACGAGAAACGTTCTGAAGCTGGAAGGAATCACCATGCAGTTCGGCGGTGTTGTAGCGGTCAATGATTTATCTCTTGAAGTCAATGAGGGAGAAATCGTAGCACTCATAGGTCCTAATGGGGCGGGAAAAACAACTTGTTTCAACTGCATCACCGGCGTTTATGAACCCACGAACGGTGTTGTCTCCTTTGACGGGAAAGTCATCGTTGCCAATCATCCTACAGGCAAAATGAAAAAGATCTATCAGGGATATGACAGTGAAAAATATCTGAATATAAAGACTGTAAACCCGACGCCAGATGAGATTACCAAACTCGGAATTGCGCGCACTTTCCAGAACATCCGGCTTTGGAAATCAATGACTGTTTTCGACAATGTCCTCACAGCAAAACACATGCGTTCAAAACAGAACATTTTTTCTGCCACTTTCCGCACGAACCGTGCCGATGAGGCAAAAATGCGGGAGGAGACGCTCGCCCTGCTGGAAGAGCAGCAGCTTGCCCAGTATCGGAACGATCTTGCTGTTTCCCTTCCCTACGGCCTGCAACGCAGGCTTGAAATTGCTCGGGCCCTTGCCACAGAGCCAAGACTCCTCCTTCTCGATGAGCCCGCAGCAGGGATGAATCCGCAGGAAACAGACGATCTCGGCAAATTTATAGTAGAGATCAAAGAAAAATATAACCTTACAATCCTGATGATAGAACATCACATGGATCTTGTTATGAAGTTTTCTGACCGAATCTATGTTATCGATTTCGGAAAACTGATTTCCAAGGGAACACCGGCTGAAGTACAGGCAGATCAGAAAGTAATTGACGCCTATCTGGGGGTGAGTGATTAATATGGCAAAGACCATTCTTTCCATTCAGGATCTTCAGGTGAAGTACGGAGGAATTGAAGCTGTCAAAGGGATCTCCTTTGATGTTGAGGAAGGAACAATCGTTACGCTGATCGGTGCCAACGGTGCGGGCAAAAGCTCAACACTGCGTACGATTGCGGGTCTGGTAAAACCAGCTGCTGGTTCAATTTCTTTCCGTGGTGACAACATCACAGGCCTCGGTCCTACAGCTATTGTAAAAAAAGGTATTACTCTTGTACCCGAAGGGCGCCGGATCTTCCCGAATCTTACTGTTCTGGAAAACCTGAAAATGGGTGCGTATCTTCGAAATGACGATATCTCAGCTGATCTTCAATGGGTTTACGATCTTTTCCCGCGCCTGAAGGAGCGCACCTGGCAGGCAGGCGGCACTCTTTCCGGCGGAGAACAGCAGATGCTGGCCGTAGGCAGAGCGCTGATGAGCAAGCCCAAAATGATCATGATGGATGAACCCTCTCTGGGCCTTGCGCCGATTGTAGTTAAAGACATTTTTGAAATCATCCGAAAAATCAATAATCAGGGCGTTACTGTCCTGCTCATTGAACAGAATGCAAATATGGCGCTTAAAACAGCACATTATGCCTATGTTCTCGAAACCGGAAGGATAACTATGTCGGGGCCTGGCAAAGAGCTTCTTGTCAATGAAAATGTCCGCAAAGCTTATCTCGGGACCTAAACGAGTCTTCAATTGAAACAGCTGCCTTCACAGAGAAGGCAGCTGTTTTTAAAAATTTTATAATTTCCGTTGCAATCAGTATAAGCTTTTTCACTTAATCATTTCGACTTCACATTTTTATACCGAATAAAGTGACTGCGTTTTCATACGTCAATGCCGACAGTTCTTCCTCGGAAACGCCCCTGACTTCGGCTATTTTATTGATTATAAATTTCAAATTTCTTGAATCATTCCGCTTTCCCCTCATAGGCACGGGGCTGAGATAAGGAGAATCCGTTTCGATCAGGATGCGATGCAGCGGCATCATTTCCAACACTTCAATTGTTTTTCGGGCATTTTTATAGGTAACCGGGCCGTCAAATCCTATATACCAACCCATATTCAACAATATGTTTGCCATTTCCGCACTTCCGGAGTAGCAGTGGAAAACGCCAAAGGATTCGGGGTGTCTCTTGACAATCTCAAGACAATCGCCATGTGCTTCCCTGTCATGAATGATCACGGGCAGATGAAGCTCTTCGGCCAGATCCAGCTGAGCTTCAAAGATTTCTTTCTGAAGAGTTTTCTGAGAAACATCCCAATAATAATCAAGGCCTATTTCCCCGATCGCAACACACTTTGGGTGAGCAGCTAAGGTTCGGAGAATATCCAGGTAATTCTCCGGAATATCAGAAAGCTCTTCCGGATGAATTCCGGCAGCAAACCAGAAACGGCTGAATTTTTCAGCAATTTCCAAAGCTTTCCGCGAGCTGGTGATGTCACAGCCAGGATTAATCACACCCTCAACACCGGAAGCAAAAACCGTACTCAGGAGATCTTCCCGACCATCGTCAAATGCCTTGTCGTCATAATGCGCGTGCGTATCAAAAATCATAGGAACTCCTTATAATCCCGGAATCAGTGCTGTAAGGTTCAGAATAATGGGAGCAAAAATGAGTGCCGGCAGATAATTGGCTACTTTGATTTTCGTGATACCCAGCATATTCAGGCCAAGCGCCAGTATCATCAGAGAGCCGGCACAGATGATCTCATTGATGGCAGCAGTCGTCAGTACCGGCTCCAGGAAACCGGCCATCATAGCAATTCCGCCCTGAAAAACCAGCACAAAGACAGCTGAAAACATTACCCCGATACCAAGACTGACTGAGAGCATGCTGGCTGAAATCAAATCAAGTACCGATTTCGTATAAAGCATTTCGTTATCGCCCGTCAACCCTGCTGTCAGAGATCCGACAATCGTCATAGCTCCGACACAGAACAAAAGACTTGCTGTGATGAATCCCTGAGCAATACTGGCTGTGCCGTCATTTTTGCTGAATTTTTTTTCCACAAACTGTCCAAGCCTGTTCAGACAGCTGTCAAGATCCATAAGCGTACCGAGAGCGGACCCAAGTGCCATGGAGACGATCAGGACAATGGTATTCTCTCCTTTCAGAGCACCACTGATTCCTATATAAACGGTACACAGCGCTATCCCTGTCATCACTGCATCTGAATACTTCTGAGGGATTCCCTTTTTAAATAACAGGCCTATAGTACTGCCGATCAGCACAGCAACTGTATTTACCAGCACACCAAGCATATTTCTCTTATCCTCCGTTGATAATTGACGGCATTATACCGCTTTTTGTTTTCTGCGTCAATTCCGGCTATGTTTTTCTTGCTTTTTCCTATTAAATGATATATACTGATTTTCACGTGCCGGTGTGATGGAATGGTAGACGTGACGGACTCAAAATCCGTTGGTGGCAACACCGTGTGGGTTCGAGTCCCACCACCGGCACTTGTCAGAAGAACTCTGCTCCATTCCGTTTCCGCGGTTTTCGTAAGAGCCGCGCAAATTTCATATCCGCTGAGTCCTTCTTCCTCTCCCAAATCGAACCCGTTTCACTGGGCTTCGATTTGGATAATTTTTTATATCTCCGCCACGAACCCACTTCGTTGGGCTTCGGGGCGAGATATTTTTGCGATTTCTGAACAGAACCCGTTTCACCGGGCTTCGATTCGGATTATTTTTTATCTGAAAGCGGTAAAGAATTGTATGGAATACGAATTTTCACGCACGGAACTGCTGCTGGGAACCGCAGCTATGCAACAGCTGGCAAAAGCGAGAGTAGCTGTATTCGGTCTGGGAGGTGTCGGAGGATATGCCGTAGAAGCACTGGCAAGAAGCGGCATCGGAGCACTGGACCTCATTGATCATGATGTGGTTTCCATTTCCAATCTTAACAGACAAATTCTGGCAACACATCATACACTCGGAATGTACAAGACA
>JAEEGF011117726.1_pt1 | contig 10912 bp, 6 predicted proteins | sample 9134171 | NCBI WGS metagenome assembly JAEEGF01 (sample SAMN16246542, study PRJNA631951) | gut metagenome | biome: gut microbiome; feature: rumen; material: AP-attached | host: Bos | place: Iran: Karaj | collected 2018-10
GGCGTCCGGCGTACTTCTCCAGCTCCTTCTCTTCCTCCACCAGTTCCTTCATCTGCTCGATGAAATAAGCCTTGACATTTGTCGCCGCGTGGACTTCCTCCACAGTAGCGCCCTTCTTCAGCGCCTCATACATCTGGAAATGGCGCTCGCTGGAAGGAATATTCAGCTTCCGGAGAAGCTCTTCCTTTGACAGCTTTTCAAACTGCGCCACATGGCCGAGGCCGAAGCGTCCCTTTTCCAGGGAACGGATGGCTTTCTGGAAAGCCTCTTTATAATTCTTTCCGATGCTCATGACCTCGCCGACGGCGCGCATCTGGGTTCCCAGGTGATCCTCGATGCCCTTGAACTTCTCAAAGGCCCAGCGGGCAAACTTGACGACGACGTAATCGCCGTCCGGGACGTATTTGTCCAGGGTGCCGTATTTGCCGCAGGGAAGATCCGCCAGGGTGAGCCCGGTCGCCAGTTTGGCGGAAACCAGGGCGATGGGGAAACCGGTCGCCTTGGAGGCCAGGGCGGAAGAGCGGGAAGTACGGGGATTGATCTCGATGACGATGATCCGGTCCGTCTTGGGATCATGGGCAAACTGCACGTTGGTACCGCCGATGACGCCGATGTGCTCCACGATCTTGTAAGCCTGCTCCTGGAGGCGCTTCTGCACATCCTCGGAGATGGTCAGCATGGGAGCGGTACAGAAAGAGTCACCGGTGTGGACGCCCATGGGATCCACGTTCTCGATGAAGCAGACAGTGATCATGTTGCCCGCCTTGTCACGGACCACTTCCAGCTCCAGCTCTTCCCAGCCGGCCACGCACTCTTCCACCAGCACCTGATGCACCAGGGACGCCTGAAGGCCTCTCGCGCAGACCGTCTGCAGTTCTTCTTTGTTATAGACCAGACCGCCGCCGGCGCCGCCCATCGTGTAAGCGGGACGGAGCACCACGGGATAACCCAGCTCGTCTGCGATCGCCAGAGCCTCCTCCACAGAGTAAGACACGCGGCTTCTCGCCATCTCGATGCCCAACATATCCATGGTCTTCTTGAATTCCACACGGTCCTCGCCGCGCTCGATGGCATCCACCTGCACGCCGATGACCTGCACATTGTACTTGTCCAGCACGCCCGCGCGATACAGTTCAGAGCAAAGGTTCAGGCCGGACTGACCCCCCAGATTGGGAAGCAGGGCATCCGGGCGCTCCTTGGCGATGATCTGCTCCAGACGCTCCACGTTCAGCGGCTCGATGTAGGTTACATCCGCCATTTCGGGGTCTGTCATGATGGTTGCGGGGTTGGAGTTGACCAGGACGATCTCGTATCCCAGGGACCGCAGCGCCTTGCACGCCTGCGTACCGGAGTAATCGAATTCACATGCCTGACCAATGATGATGGGACCGGAGCCGATGATAAGAACTTTGTGGATATCTGTGCGTTGTGACATATTCCTCTCCTTCTTACTGCTCTGAATATTGTGAAGCTTTGAACTTGAAACGAACGAGGCAAAAGATGGATGCCTCGGAAAATGTATAAAAACTACATTTTTACACTGTTAGATATCCTACCATGGATGCCCCGGCATAGCAAGGAAACTTTCCCGCGGGAGGTGGTGTTGCGGATACCGGAAACATGGTACAATAAGATTGTACCGTATGCTCTGATACTCAATAATCTGACCAAGGGGAACAGCATGAAAGTACTGATCGCAGACTGGAACAGCTACGGCGGAGAAAATATGGAAGCGCTCATGAAGCGCCGGGGATATGAGATCCGAAAGAGCCCGTATGGGGAGAAATATCCCAAAGAAGAGCGGGAGAAAATGCTGGCGGACTTCGGGCTGGCACTGGATGGATTCCACCCGGATTACGTCTACTCCTTCAACTACTTTCCCCAAATTTCCAACCTCTGCCAGGAGTGGCACGTCCCCTACATTTCCTGGACCTATGACAGCCCTTATTTGAATATTTATTCCTATACTGCCATCAATGATGTGAACCGCATCTTCGTCTTCGATTACGGTGTGGTACAGAAATTCGAGGCCGGCGGCATCCCCACCGTACATTACATGCCCCTGGGAATTGATGAAGGGCGGTATGAGAAACAGTGCGGCCCGGTGGGCAATCCTCCGACATCCGGTCGTCTCGAAAACGGGAAAGATGCTGCGTCTTACGCGGCAGATATTGCTTTCGTAGGCTCCCTGTATTCGGAGCCGAAGCACCGGCTGTATGACAAATTCGCATCCATCTCCCCCTTCGCGAAAGGGTATCTGGATGCCGTGATCCAGGCTCAGAAGCATGTGTACGGGGAAAACTTCCTTGAGCAGATGATCACTCCGGAAATCGAGGAGGAGATGCAGAAGGCATACCCCTGCGATCCCGATGCGCTGAACGTGATGACGCCTGCCCAGATCTATTCGCAGTTTGTACTTTCCCGTCAGGTAACGGCTTTGGAGCGGCGCGAGATCCTGAATCTGATCGGCGAGCGGTTCCCGGATCGCACGAACCGTCTGTACACGGTAGATCCGGAAGTCCGTATCCCGGGCGTCCGGAACATGGGGCCTGTGGAATACTATAATGAAATGCCCGCGGTCTTTTACTCCAGCCGCATCAATCTGAACATCACCCTGCGGAGCATCCTCACGGGCATCCCCCTCCGGGCGCTGGATATCATGGGGGCTGGCGGCTTCCTCCTGACCAATTACCAGGCGGAATTCGGGGAATACTTCACCCCCGGCGAAGACTTCGACCTGTACACGGATTACGAGGATCTGATGACGAAGATCGAATACTATCTGACGCATGAGAAAGAACGGAAAGAGATCATGACCAACGGTTGCAGGAAAGTCCGCACCGAGCACACGCTGGACAAAAGACTGAACGATATGGAAAGCTGGCTGTAAAGGAATCCAAAACGCACAAAAAAGTGTCACCACCAGTGACACTTTTTTCTTTACAGGAACTTCTCGCAGAGGAACACGATCACGCTGACGGCGACCGCCACAGGGAAAAGGCCAAGGCCGCAGAAGGCCAGGACGATGCCGGCGATGAGGGCGATGATGCCCGAAACAGGATTGGCGGTGGCTTCGATGATAGCGGGGAAGATCATCACCGAGAGGGTGATGTAGGGCACGTAATACAGGAAAGAGCGGAGGAACCGGCTCTTGATCTTCCCGCGGATCAGGGTCAGGGGCAGCATGCGGATCAGATAGATCACCGCAAACATGATGAAGATATACAGATAGAGAGATACGTTCATGCGCGGCCTCCCTTCTGTGCGGTCTCACCGGTCACTTCGAGAGATTCTGCATCTGTGGGAGCCTCCGACGGTTCACCGGCTTCCTCCTCCCGGGGGAACAGGGCCGCTGCCAGCGCGGAAAGCACTATCGTCAGCAGGATGATCCGCATACCTTCGGACAGGCGAGAGATCAGGGGCAGCACTGAAGCGCCATAGCTGCAGAGGAAGGAAAGAGCCACAAATCCCGCGATCACACGGTTCTTCTTGGCCTCCGGGATGATGATGGCGAGGAACATACCGTACAGGCAGACACCCAGCGCCTGCGCGATATCCGCAGGCAGCAGATTGTCCGCGAAGACGCCCAGGGCGGTCCCAAGGGTCCACATAGGCGCCGCCACGATCGCCATGCCGTAGATATAACAGGGATTCACCTCCGGTGTCACAGAGGCCGCGCCGAAAATCTCGTCCGTCACAAACTGAGCCATGAAAAAGCGGTGGAAAGTTGCCGTCCGCTCAGAAATCTTCTGGGAAAGGGACGCACTCATCAGGAAATACCGCGCATTGATCACCAGCATTGCCAGCGCCATGGCAAAGAAGCCGGAATTCGATGCGATCACCTTAAAGCCCGCATACTCCCCCGCGGAAGCCAGGCACAGCAGGCTTGTGACACCCGCGGATAGGGATGTAAAGCCGCTTTGCTTCGCTGCGATGCCCAGCGCAAAGGACACTGCAAAATACCCCAACCCGATGGGCACTCCCGTATGCAGGCCGTTTCGCAGCCAGAATCTGTTATTTTCCTTCGAAAATCCTGTAGTCGTCATGGCCGATCCAACTTTCTGATAGTCTGAAAGTATTATAGCAACGTCCCCCGGTATTTACCATTGATGCTTTTTACTTTTTTTGCCATGAAAATGAGCTACAATCCCCGTCACTCCGGCTTGAATATGTTATAATCAGACCTATGAGCAAACTAGATCAGATCACCAACCTCTTCACAAAGATTTCGGGTCTCATTCTGTTTTTCATCACCACGGCGATACTGGCGTTTCTCACCTTCAAAAGCCTTGTGGTGACTTACTACGCATCCCCCGAATATATCGGATACAACTGGAGCTATTCCATTCCCGATTCCATCGTCAGGAACATCCTGTTCGCGGGAGTGGTACTGGCACTGATCTTCTTATTCTCTTATTTCGAAAAAAAGCACCCCGGAAAAGCGGAACTCATGGAACGGATCCTTTCCTTCTCACTGATCCTCCTGTACTTTGCCCTGGGCATGGTCTATGTGCTCACGAGTCCCTACTACCCCACCGGGGATCAGATCAGTACCACTGCCGGTGCAGCTTATGCCCTGGAAGGGAACTATTTGATGTTCCAGCCCCTGGGGTACATCGGCATCTGGCCCCATCAGAAGGGCCTCCTCTTTTTCTATGAGATCGCCTTCAAGCTCTTCGGTTCCTTCAACTACACACCGGTCCGCATCATCACGGTGGTGATGAACACACTTACGATCTTCCTTGCAAGGGTCCTGTTAAAAGATCTGAATGCCTCCGTCACATCGAGGCTGACCTGCACCCTGCTGTTCTTTTCCTTTATCCCCTATTTCTTCCTGCTTCCCTATGCATACGGCGACCTTCCTGCCATCTTCGGCACCATGGTCATGGCCTGCTTTTTCCTGAAATTCCTTCGGAAGAAAAACCTGTTTTTCCTGATCCTCGCATCCCTGGGGGGAACCTTTGCGATCCTCAACCGAAGTGCGGCGTGGATCGCCGTGATCGCACTTATCATAACCGCTCTTCTCATCAGCATTTCAGAGAAGAAGATTCATCCCATCGCGGGAGCCGTCTGCGTGGCGCTCGTATGCTTCCTGTGTCTGGAGGGTATCAACATAGGGTACGAAAAAGTCTCCGGCTACGACCGATTTACCGGGAGCCCCGCTATCTCTCATGTCGCCATGGGTCTGCAGGAAACAGACGGTGCCCCCGGCGTGTTCAACCGGTACCATCAGACCCTCTACGAAAAATACGAGGGGGATCGCACCCTTGCCGCCGCCGAAGCGAAGGAATATGTCTCCGGAAGGCTTGCAGAATTTCAGGCGGACAAGCTGATGTGCCTCAAATTCTTCCACAACAAGATCCTCTATCAATGGACGGAGCCCATGTTCGAGGCCAATGTCCATATGCACAGTTTTCAGCCCGATACGGTTCTGTCTGATTTCTATGAAAGCCTCTACAGTGGAGAGCTTCACAACATAAGCTGCGAGCTGATGAACCGATTCCAGTCCCTCATTTACCTCCTGTGCCTGTTTGTTTCCGCAAGATCCTTCATCTGCCTCTTCCGCAGAAAAGCGGATCCCGACCTGTACCGCTGGTTCTTCCTCATCTATATGACGGGAGGGTTCCTGTTCTCCCTGATGTGGGAAACCAAGGCAAGATATATCCTCCCCTATTTCATCTTCATGATCATTGCAGCATCACTGGCGTTTTCCAAAGAGAAAGAATGAGCCACAGGACGGATCTGTGGCTCATTCTCAAACTTTTTGTTTTGGCACAAATTCAATTTTCAAGACCATATCCATACCATCCGCCAATCTCTTGAGTAAATTCAATGACGGATTTCTGGTTCCTTTTTCAATCTTACTGATATCAGCCTGATTTATACCGGTACGTTCTGCAAGCTCCTTTTGTGTAAGGTTCTGCGAAACCCGGGCATCCACAAGTGCCCTGATCACATCCATCTCCGGTTGGATCGCTTCATATTCCTTTTTGAAGGCATCATCTTGCAGTTGCTTTTCAAGCATCTCATTGAATGTTTTCATGCTTTCTTCATCCTTTCTATGAAATCCGATCTACGCCCTTTCGCCAGTTTTATCTCATCCGGAGGTGTTTTCTGCGTCTTCTTCACAAACCCGTTCGTAAGAACGATCTGTCCCTGATAATAAAAGAAATACAACACTCTTGTAATACTGCTGCCCACAACACATCTGAGTTCAAATATCCCATCATCCAGGTGTTTGCTATATGGTTCTCTTAGGAGATTTCCCTTTTCCTGTAGCAATCCTATCATTCCAAACATCTTAGCTCTCATTTTTACTTCCAAGGAATTTAGGAAATCCTCTACCGGAATCTCTCCGTTTTCCTTTTCATATGCTATTACTGTAAACTCAGACACTTATACCTCCTAATCTCATCATATGGCATATATGCCATACTGTCAATTCAACTTTTCTTCTCACATAATCATTTGACCTAATAATAATAATCGTAATGCTTCTTAAGGAATCTTTTGGCAGAAACTGCCGGATGCGCATCTGCGCGCGAGAGCGGATCCGCTCTCGGTATGATCAGGATAACGGAATCGGACTGATCCGTCAAGATGGTTTTGACAGCTTTCGAAAAACCAAGGCCCGGAGCATTGCTCCGGGCCTTGCCGTGTAGCTCATTCAGTTGTTGTGACCGGGTTAATCCAGGTCGAACAGGTTGACATCCATGTAGGAGACGCTGGATGAACCCCAATCGGTGATACGTACCAAAGTGGTGGTGGTGCTGGTAATGGTGGTCTGGACCGCCACGTAGAAGCACTGCTCGTAATCATTGTCAGGATGCTTGCCGAAGTACTCGACAGGCACCTGCACACGATAGATCAGAGACTCGTTCATCTTCGTCAGGTCGCTGACACTTCCTCCGCCACGGACGGAAACCTTATTCTTCAACAGGTTCGTCACGTCGTAGACATCCACATCGAACTTGTAGTTCAACGCATTTCCCTTGGTATCCGTATATACCGTACCAGCAGGGATCTTCGTCGCTCCCGCAATCGGATTCAGGGAGTAGAACTTCACCTCTGCGGTGTGAGTACCGGCATACAGGTTCAGATCTTCAATACTGAAGTATACATCCACATCCGTACCCTGATCGCTGATGACCAAAGGCTTCTCCACACCATCCACTTCCGTGGTAAAGGTGGAATCCACCAGACGGTAGTAAGCGGTGGTTACGCGGCCCTTCTCATCGCGGGTGACGACAGAAGGCGTCTTCTTACCGGCATTGTATGCAGCCACCATGGTATTCAGGAACAGCTGTGCCTCATCAACAGTCACGCTGGGAGCAGAGTGTCCCATTCCGGTATAGGTGATATTTCCCTTGTTGTAGATGTAGTAGTTATTCAATACATCGTAGGGCTGATTATCAAATCCACCGCCGGACAGGGTGTACCATACCACGATATCTGCCTGGCCATCTTCATCGGAATCTCCGTACATATCCAAAGTGAAGTACTGGCTGTGGTTATCTGCAATTGTAATACTGTTGCCGATTACAAAAGGATAATTGGTGATCTGACCATCATTGATCCTGGATGCACTGGAGGTGTGGGGCGTACCGCCAGTGGTAGCACTGCGGCGATAAGAAGCCTGATTTCCGTTTCTCTTATCATACAACTCGTAAATGTTCAACGCCTGAGTCTCGGCCAAAGTCGAAGTTCTTCCGGATTTCGGTGCATAAGCAACATCCTTGGCGTTGTAGTTGTAGAAACCATTGGCGTCCATCGTGGACTCCGGCAGTACCTGCGTCGCATCACTATTATTGACCAGCTGACCGGCACTATTCCGGGTAAATCCGGTACCACTGCGAAGTCCGGCCATGTAGGAAGCATACGTGGAGGAACCATTGTACAGATTCTTCAGGGTGACACCGTATTCGTCCAAACCTACCAAACTTCTCAGGTAGACGTTCATGTAGTAACCCCAGGAAGGATCCGCTCCACCACCGGTGGATGTATAGCTATTTGTGGTACCCTGCACTCTCCATTTGCTTCGTCCGGCATTGGCTGTGCCGTAGGTATTATACTCTACGCAGATACGGGAGGTAAGGTCATGGGAGAACAGGACACTCTTGCCGCTCTCGATAAACTTCTGGATCCACTGATAGGATGCCGTGTTCAGATCTCCGTAGTTTCTAGCATCGGAGAATCCAAGGATCAGCATATCGTAATCATCGATATTGTAGTAATTCGAATTTGAGTCCAGATTACTGTTAAAGTCACGCAACCGTACCGACTTGATATCCAATGCGTAGTCTTCGATGATCTGAGTTGCAAGCCTGTAGAAGTTGGTGCCTGTACTTCCGCCGGTATACGCTGTCTTGTTGGCGTTCAGCTTTCCGATCTGCTTCTCCAGAACCGTGGTATTGTTGGTATCATTGTTCACGTAACCATCGTAGGTGTGCATGTATACCTGAAGGATCTTGATGACCGTCTGCTCACTGCCCTTCAGTTTTGTATATCCCTGCTTCGCAACGCGGATATACTCGTTGTTATCCTGCTGTACGGACAGCTGCCAGGTAATACATCCCGCATAATTCTCCGGGATCTTACGGGTTACGGTATAGGTCTGCCCTGTCATCAACTGGTTAAATGCCACCTCGTTACCGTTGGCATCCGTTACCGTGATACCTCCGAGGTTCTCCTCGATAGAGAATTTACCGTCAGCATTGGCATCCAGGTAAACCTTGGCAACATACTTCTGGCTATAGCTTGTAGCTCCGGTATTGGAAAGGGTGAAACGGAACTGCAGATAGTAGCCGTCACCACTCTTTGCAATCTGGGTAACCGTTGCCTGAGCTGCAGACACGGAAGCGTTGGTGTACATCTCCGTTGTCATGATGATCTTGTCCGGATTATTGGAATCAGGACCCGTCATGGTCAGCTTCTGTCGGTTCGTATAGAAGGAGAAACTGGTCTGCTTATCCTTGTTCGAACTCGTCAGGTCGGAAGTGCTGAACACATTGGGCATCTTCGTAGCCGTTGTCACATAATACTTGTTCAGCAATTCATACAGGTAGGAGGAGTTATCAATGCGATCCGTACGGATGGCGCCGTTGTTTACCAGCCCGCTGTCGATGACCACGGGGTAGGAAGCCTTCATATACTCCAACAGAGCATTGTACTTCTCCACAGTCAGATCGTTTCCGGAATAACGATAATCGGAAGTACTCTTCACATATTGAATCGCGCCACTGTTCGTATAAGTATAATCCGTATCCAACAGACCGGTGATCTGATAGGTGGAAGTGATCCTGTCGCCCACATGGGAGTACAGCAGACCATCCATGGTATTATCGTTATAATTGGTGGTACTGCCGCTCACCGGAAGCATTCCTGTGGAGGAACCGATGTACACGATATCGTATGTCGCATTGATATCCTCGATCTTACCGATGTACTCGTTCATGGGCATGCAGGTGATATTCACCTGAGGCCACTGATCGATGGTATCATTGGTCATTCCCATCCAGCCACAGACGATTGCTCTGGACAGGGAAGAAGCCGTCGTTGCCGGCTGAAGCTCCAGTACGTTCAGCACGGACTTATTCAGAGATACACGACGGTTCTTGTAATTCAGAATGTAGCGGATGGAGTTGGCATGAGTCACCTCTTCCACAAGACGCTTTTCACGGTCAAACGTCACATCAGCATCACGGTACATGTTCTCAAGCTTGATCTCGGCGAGAACATCTCCATAACCGTTGTTGATGACGGTTTCCGAATAAGCCTCCGTTCCGTTAACAGTCGATTTAACAAAACGATCCGTCTCGCCGTAGAACACATAGGAAAACTCAGTCACATAGGAAAGGGTCCAATTTGCAGGCGTATCGCTCTCCAGTGTTTTTCCAAGATCTGCTGCGGTATACCGATTTGCAAATGTCTGATAGTAATCCACAGTACCCGTCAAAGTACCTGTACCGCTGATAAAACTGCTCTTGTTGGGGCTCATAAGCATTGCAACCAGCCAACTAAGGTAAGGAGCCTGATCATTGGTGCGATATCCTAACGATGCACTTGCAGTACCGATATTGTTCAACCGATAGACAGAGAAGGCATCCACAATCACGGGCACATTCTCGTCGGTGACATACTTCATCACCCGGAAGACGGTGTCCTGATCAATATCATTATCCTTGGAGTAATCCGTCCAGAAATAATCCGACATACCTAACCGGGAGCTGCCACATCCGATATAAATCATATCGTAATCAGACAGATCCGTGATGGTCTTCAGTTCAGCGGGAGTAACCGTTCTCACCTGAATTGCAAAGTTCTCTGCATCCTTACCATCCAATCCAAGGACACTCTTACGGAAGAAATCTTCGCTGGTGATACCGCCATTATAATTAACCATCTCGCCCGGCAATGTAATATTCACACCGCAGGTGGAAGGATCACGGCCCGGAACGATCTTGTACTGTGCCATTCCAGGACCTACATGGGATACCTTTGCAGAGTCGATCAGATAGAATCCTCTTGCGAAATAAGGAGCCGTTAGGATAGTCTCCTCATTGTAAGTGCCCGCACTGGTAACCAATTCAAATGTCACGAAATAATAACCGCTCAGATTCTGGCGTCCGCCTGGATTTTCATCAGTAAGGTCAGCATTGTCTGAAACTGTACCATTTAACTGCGCTGCAGTCAGAATGGACCAAGCATCATTAGCATACAGGAAGTAACCATTCACCAACTGATAAAGTGGCGTACTGCCTCCCATCCCCACGTTATGCTGCACCATCTCATAGATGTCACCATAGGTCAGTTCCTTTTCGCTGCTGACCATATAGTACGGGGTATGGGGATTGTCAATGATCTCTGCCATAGTAATATCGGCTGCATTAGTCAGGCGACGGAACAGAACATT
>JAEEGF012173307.1_pt1 | contig 10912 bp, 6 predicted proteins | sample 9134171 | NCBI WGS metagenome assembly JAEEGF01 (sample SAMN16246542, study PRJNA631951) | gut metagenome | biome: gut microbiome; feature: rumen; material: AP-attached | host: Bos | place: Iran: Karaj | collected 2018-10
CTAACATAGATATTAACTGATGCTGCCCCGCAAAGCGGGGAAGCTGTCACGGAGTGACTGAAGGGGCTGCTCACGAAGTGAGCGGAAGCTCTTAGTTTTCTGTTTTGTTCAGGGTGATGTTACCATTTTCGGCGACAGTCAGGTAGCCAGCGGCTTTGTTCATCTCTACGGCGGCATCCATAAGAGTTGTCAGATTGGTGCCGAGACGTGAGAAACCAAGCTGTTTTGCCGCTTCCTTGGCTAAATCTTCAGATGAAAGGGCAATCTGGTCTGAAACGATTTTATAAACAGCGTTAGAGGCTTCTATTATTGGAATATCCTTAGAATCGCGCTTGTCGGCATCTGTTTTGCCAGCTCTGTAATCGCTGTAATCATCAGGATTCTGCTTTGAATTCCAATAAATCTTCTGACCGTCAGACTGAGTTGTGGTTTTTAAAGAAAGATTTGCATAGAATTCATCTAAATATGCCTGAACGCGTGTTCCAACTCTTGTGATTCCATAGCTTTGAATCAGACGTTTGGTAAGCAAACCTTCTGTGATAGGAGCTTCTGTTTCAATTACCTTCATGGCACGCTTTTTAAGTTCAGCAGCGTTCTTTCTAGCCATAAAATCATCTGATGACAATGAAGTTTGAGGTAATTGAGTTGCAGTATAAGGTTTGGCAAATATTCCAGAGTCAGAAGCAGGAGCAGTGCCTGGTTCTTCGTATTCAACAGGTTTCAGCTCTGCTTTTGGTTCTTCTTTCTTTTCTGGTTCTATGGATTTGTCGTTTTTAAGCTTGTCGAGTTTATCTAACAGCTTGTCAACTTCAATATCCTTGTTTTCCCACCAATCCATGCTCCACATTCTTATGATGTTCCAGCCTAAGCCTCTGAGAACACTTGCCTGTGAAAGTTCACGGTCTCTGGTGGTTTTGCATTCAGCGTAAACAGGTCCATCGAGCAAGATTCCAAGCAGATATCTGTTTTCATTTCTTGGGTCGATTACACCTAAATCAACCTTGAATTCAGAATTACCAATGTTGGTATCTACAGAATAACCCTGTTCTTTCAAAATTTTGCTAAGACTCTTTATAATGCCGTTTTGAGCAGCATTCTTTTCAGCAGAGAAAGAATAGCCTTTCGGATTCCTAGCAAAATCAAGGAAGTTTCTAAGAGCAATAACGCCTTCTGCTTTGGTCTTGTTGGTGTCTATGTGTTCCGGTAGCATAGAGCTGAATACCATCATTTCACGTTTAGAACGGGAAACAGCAACGTTAAGTCTGCGCCAACCACCGTCTTTGTTCAACGGGCCGAAGTTCATAGAGACTTTGCCTTCTTTATCTGGCCCGTAACCGACTGAGAATATGATTACATCGCGTTCATCACCTTGAACGTTTTCAAGATTCTTGATGAATAACGGATCTTCTTTCTTATAAGCCCAGCTTTCAAGTTCCAAGTCTGTCTTACAGGCTTCAGTAAAGAGGTCATCAATAAGATTCTGCTGAGGAATGTTGAAAGTTACAACACCAACGCTGTATTTAGAAAGTTTGGGGTCTTTGCTTCGGCGAATCAGTTCTTTAACAACGGCTTCGGCTTCTTCCTTGTTGCAGCGTTTTCCAGAACCGTGGTCAAAAGTGCCTTTTACTGGAACGAAATTAACTTTAGATTCTCTGTCGTCTACTGATGGGAAAGTGAAAAGCTTGCTTTCATAGAAGTTATGGTTACTGAAAGCTATCAAGCTTTCGTGCTTACTTCTGTAATGCCATAACAAATGAGTTTGAGGCATATTCAAGGCTAAGCAGTCATCAAGAATGCTTTCCATATCTTCCAAATCAAGGTTATCTTCATCAACAGCAGCAGAAGAGAAGAATGAAGTCGGAGGCATCTGCTTGGGGTCACCGACGATAACAGCATTCTGACCACGAGCTAGAACACCAACTGCTTTGCTGGTTGTAAGCTGCGAAGCTTCGTCGAATATTACCAGATCAAAAGGAGATTTGTTGGGGTCGATATATTGAGCAACAGAAATAGGGCTCATGAGCATACAGGGGCAGAGTCTTGGAAGAATATTGGGAATCTGCCCAAAAAGCTTTCTTAATGAGGTTCCCCTACCCCCGCTCTTAATAGCTCTTTGTAAAATGCCTAGTTCTGAGCTTTGAGCAGCCTCTCTGGTAAAATCAGGAAGTTTTGCAGCCAAACGATAGACTATTTCACGGTTTCCAAGAGCACTGACCTGTTTATCAAGAGTTATAAATTTGTCTACTTTCTGGTCAAATACCTTCCCAGAGAAGTTATTAAGAGTGCTAGAAGCATCTATAGCACGAGCAGCAAGGCCTTTGCTGATAGATTTTAAATAAGCTCCCTTTATATCGTCGTGATCCATACCCTTTTGATAAGCTTCGACAAGAACTGCTAAACCGGCTTCTTCTGCTTCGCTTGAGGTTTTATTCCAAAGAGTCCATTCTTTTATACCTTCAACGTGCTTGTTGATATTCTTACACATTTCTATGTCTTCAAGAACAGGCGTATTAAACTGGTTAACAGGCTTGGGCATAGCAACTTCAGCAAATTCTTTCTGAGAAGAAAGTCTCGTTTCGTTTGCCTTTTGAACTTCCTGAGCTTTCTGAGTCAGTTCTTTATTGCTACAAAGCTTTATTCTCAGTTCTTCATCATTATAAAGTTCGTTAAGTTTGGCGCAGCTTTCTTTTGCATCTACAGCATAAGTTTTAACCTTGTTCCAATCTGTGTTTTCACCATCATAAAGAGAATCAAGCTCTGCAGTGTATTTCTTAAAGAGTTCATCAGCCTTAGCTTTTTCAGACTGGTATAAAGAAAGGTCTGAAAGATCTTTGCCTAAAGTATCTGCATTAACAGAAGATTTTGCAAAAGATGAAACTTTGCTTTTCAAGCTCCATAACCCGAAGAATCTGGGAATAAACCAGGAATTACTCTTCTGAGTATGAGTAGCTGAAAGTTCGCTACCATTCTGATCGAAAAATTCTGTCTTCCAGTTCTTTTCAAGTTCAGTGCGCAATTCTTTTGACTTTGCGAAATGGTCAGCCATTTCGGCTATTTCAGTCATGCAAATATTCATGCCTTTGTGGTCAGCCCAGGCTTTTGGTAAGTATGACCATTTGGCAACCTGTTCAGCAGTTGTTAAAAGTTTTGTCCATTCAATGTCGTCATCTAAATTTGTTAGTTCTGCTTTATTCTTGAATTCGTCAGCTAATTCTTTTAGCTTTTCTAGATTATTCAAGTATTTTGTAGCCTTAGAATTAAGGTCGTCTTTAAGACTCTGGTTGTATTCTTTACAACCTACTCTTGAAAGAGCATGTTCAGCAGGGTGACCAACAGCACGAGCAGAAGTAATTAAGGATTCAATAATCTGATTCTGCTTGTCGAGTAGTTCCTTAGTAACATTCCCTAAAGCTTCTTGAGAAAAAGCAGGAATATCGGGAAAGTCTGAATTTAGCTCATATTCATTTATAAGCTCATATATGCTTAAACCATAGCTTTGCTTCTTATGAAGGTCTTCGGAATAAACATTAAGTTCTTTTCGAAGTTTGGAAATTTCTTCCGCTTTCTGCTTATAATCATCGCTTGCTTTAGGTCTGCGGAATTCCGTAGTCTGCTGTAATTTTTCCAAAACAGCTTTTTTGCGAGATTTATTTGAATGAAGTTCTAAGCAGAATGGGTCTAAGCCAATAGAAGCAAGACGTTTTTGAACTACTTCTAGAGCAGCCATCTTTTCTGCTACAAATAAAACGGTTTTATTCTGCCCTAAGGCATTTGCAATCAAAGAAGTAATAGTCTGAGATTTACCTGTTCCTGGAGGACCGTGAAGAACGAAAGACTTGTTTTCGCAGGCACTTCTGACAGCAAAAAGCTGAGAAGCGTCTGTTGGCATTGCCATAAAAACATCGTCTTCGCAAACGTGGTCGCCAGTTTCCATGCCTTCAGCTTCCCAAGTAAGTTTACCTTCCAACAAACTCTTAACTATTTTATTCTTAATTAGGTCGTCAGAACGGTTGGTCAGGTCGTTCCACATTACAAACTGAGTAAACGAGAATATACCTACAGCAGCAACTTCTATAACTTCCCAGTTTTCCTGGGGTTTAACATATTCACGTATTGTCTCAAAAATTTTACGTGTGTCTAGCCCGTGTTCATCTAGAGGAAGAGGATCCAGACCTTCAACTTCAATTCTGAAATCCTGTTTCAGCTTTTCTAGCATTGTTATGTTGAGCTGTGGGTCATCGTCTCTGAGACTGATTGTGTAGCCTTGAGCTGCTGATTTTCTGATTATATCTATTGGGTAAAGAATTATCGGTGCATAGCGAGCAGGCGGGTTGTTCCCCTTAGATTCAAACCATTTTAAAAGACCAAGAGCTAAATAAAGCGTATTTGCGCCGTTTTCTTCGATAGAACTTTTGGCCGAGCGGTAGACTTCCTTTATTGCTTTCTTTAATTCGCCTTCTGTTAATGATGAAAACAAATGGTGTTTTGCGAATTCCTTTTGAAGATCTTCATCTTTAATTTCTGTTTTTAATAAATCATCAAATTTGAATTCTTCTTCTGAGAAAACTGTTTTTTCAGGCTTTGCAGTTATTAAGAATTCTTCGCCGTCAGCTAAAGCGTCTTCTAGTTCGTTAATTGTATTGGTTATAAGAGGAATCAACGTGCGAGACTTGCGCATATTGATAAGCTGGTTTCTCAAACCTAAGTCTAGAAGCTTTCGTTCCCACATAGCCTTTTTGGTCTGGTATTGCTGCGGTAAAGAATTAGCCGTATTGTTTGCAGCAGGAGCCGCTGCGGCAGTTGTAGATGGAGCTGCAGAAGAATCTGTCTGCGGAGCTGTTTCAGTTGCAACAGTTACACTCATTTATTTTCACCTTTTTATTATATATTTGAAAGTTGCTTTGTTTTCCTATTATATAAAGTTTATAACTACTTTTTTTATTATTTCATTATAACTAAAAACCCAAAAAAATACAGAGATAAAAATATCCAACCCAGGGCAAACGCAAACTTTTTTAGCTTGTAGTCTATATATTCAGTATATCTTTTGTAATCTCTTTGTTTGTAAATTTTTCTTTTTGTGTCGTCTACACGTTGTCATAAACGTATAGCTTTCAGGGCTAAAGCCCATACGCTATACTTTTTATGACAAATGCGTAGACGATTAATTAAGTTTGTCCGAAAAGCTTCTTCAATAATGAAAAAAGTTTGCGTTTGCCCTAATATCCAACCGCGAAAAGAAATGCATTTGCATTGCCTAGCACCCAAGACACCTAATAAAATCTTGTTTTAATTATATTAAAAGAGTAGAATATGGCTTATGATAAAGCTAAACTATTCTGAAATCAGACATACTCCGTCTCTTTCTCCAATACAAAGAAAGATTCACGAAATTATTTTTGAAGCAGATACTTTTTGGGGAAAAGCCTTCGATGTTGCTTTATTAATCTGTATTTTTCTAAGTGTTTTCGTTACTTCTTTAGACAGCGTAGAAAAATACCGTCTAGCATATGGAAGTATTTTTAATTATGTAGAATGGACAATTACTATACTCTTCACTATAGAGTATTTTTTAAGACTATATTGCGTAGCTAAACCCCTGCATTATGCTATAAGCTTTTTTGGAATAATAGATTTAATATCTATTTTGCCTAATTATTTTAGTATTATTCCGGGTCTTCAAGATTTTCAATATCTGTCAGTAGTCAGAATATTGAGATTTCTACGAGTTTTCAGACTATTTAAATTAGTTCATTTCACTCACGAAGTTGAACTTATGCTCATTTCTCTAAAGAGAAGCATTAAAAGAATAGCTGTATTCACATTTTATGTATTCATAATTGTATTTTGCCTGGGTTCTGTAATGTATGTTATAGAAGGTGCTGAAAATGGGTTTACCAGCATCCCGGTTAGCGTTTATTGGGCCGTTGTTACACTTACTACAGTTGGTTATGGTGATATATCGCCAAAAACACCGCTAGGGCAAGCTTTTTCTTTCTTTATTATGCTTCTAGGCTATGGAATCATAGCTATTCCAACTGGAATAGTAACCTCAGAAATGATTTTTCCGCCTAAAACTAATATAACCACTCAAACTTGCCCATTTTGCTGTAAAGAAGGGCATGACGCAGACGCAAAATACTGCAAATACTGTGGCAAACCCTTGAACGACGAGGATAACGAAAATAACGAATAATATAAACCAAATTATTAGATTTTAAGCCATTTGGTTATTTTGTTTACAATGCTCTGACAGTCTAACCCAAGCATAGTTTTTAATTCTTTTAAGCTCCCATGAGGAACAAAACTATCTGGCAAACCAAATCTTAGAAGTCTGTTTGTTGCTTGAGCGTCTAACAGTTTTTCAGCAAGCATACTGCCGAACCCACCGGCAAGAGCGCTGTCTTCTAATGCAACTATTGGTAATTTGGAAGCGATTAAATCCGAAAGCATTTTTTCATCTAAAGGTTTAACAAATCTTGGGTTAATTAGCTTAACGCTTATTTTGCTATTTTTTTCCAGCTCGTCTATTACCTTATAAGCATCAGAACAAGAAGCACCTAATGGAATAAAAGCCAAGTCTTTCCCGTCTTTTAAAACTTCTGATTTACCAGTCTCGATTGGTTGTCTGGAAGAAGGTTCGTCTTTTGTTCCAGTAGCATAGCCTCTTGGATATCTTATAGCAACAGGAGTATTCTGTTTTGAAGCATATTCGAGCATTAAAGCCAATTCTACTTCATCGCGCGGAGCCATAACCTGCATATTAGGAATAGATCTCATATATGAAATATCAAGACAGCCATGATGAGTTGGTCCATCTTCACCGACCAAACCTGCACGATCTAAGCAGAATACTACTGGCTGATTGGTCAAAGCTACATCATGAACAATCTGGTCATAAGCTCTTTGTAGGAAAGTAGAATAAATAGCTACAAAAGGCTTCAAACCTGATTTAGCAAGAGCAGCCGCTATAGTTACTGCATGCTGTTCAGCTATACCAACATCATAAAATCTTGAAGGGAACTCGTTAGCAAACTTAGTAAGCCCTGTTCCTTCTTTCATTGCTGCAGTGATAGCAATAATGCTCTTGTTGTCATTTGCAAGCTTACAAATAGTATTACCAAATATTTCTGTATAAGTTGGTGGTGAATCTACAGACTTTTTGGTATTTCCTGTTTCTATTTCGAAAGGACCTATACCATGGAACTTGTTACTTTGTTCCTGAGCGGGTTTATAACCTCTGCCTTTCTGGGTAAGAACATGAACCAAAACAGGTCCCTGTCTATCTTTAGCTCTAACTAAGGCTCTTTCCAAAACTTCAAAATTATAACCATCAACGGGACCAATATATTTAAAGCCTAATTCTTCAAATATCATTCCCGGAGTAAGCAGATACTTAAAGCTGCCTTCAATACGGCTTAATACATTATAAAGTCTTGTCCCAAAACCAGGAATATTCTTCAAGACTTTTGATAAATAATCTTTAGGAGTTGTATATGCAGGTTCTAATCTGAGACGATGCAGATACATGGCCATAGCTCCAACATTTGGAGATATAGACATTTCATTATCGTTTAATATGACTACAACGTTGCTTTTTCTGTGACCAATATAGTTGAGAGCTTCAAAAGACATCCCACCAGTCATAGCTCCATCACCTATTACTGCTATGGTTTTACCAGGAAGTTGCAATTGTTCTTTTGCTAAGGCCAAACCTTGAGCAACAGAAATGGAAGTAGAGCTGTGACCTGTATTAAATGAATCGTGTATACTTTCTGATATTTTTGGGAAACCGCTCAAGCCATTGAATTTACGTAGAGTATCAAATTCTTTCTGTCTACCGGTGATAAGTTTATGAGTATATGACTGATGACCGACATCCCAGACTATTTGATCGGTAGGAGAATTAAAAACTCTATGAATAGCAAGAGTCAGCTCAACGATACCTAGATTACTGGCGAGATGGCCGCCATTTTTTGACACAACTTCAATTATACGTTCGCGAATTTCTTTGCTTAACGCTTCAAGCTCATTTATAGTGAGCTTTCTTAAATCACTAGGTTCGTTGATACGTTCGAGAAGCATTGTTATTTATTAAGAGCAGCCAATAAATCTTCTAATTTAATTCCATGAGCTTCAGCAGCTTCTTCAATAGATTCACCTGCTGCAATAGCACAACCAAGACAATGCATTCCAAATTCATGTAAGACTTCAGATGCTTCAGGTTTTTCTTTAAGCACTTCGGAAATAGTCATTTTTGAATTAATTTTTGCCATATTATTTACTCCTAAAAAAGGATATAAAAGTGTACCACCTTTAGCTTAAAGATACAAGCTGATAGTTTACTTAGAATAATTAGGTTCAAAAAGCAAAACCCAAACGGTTTGGAAAACTATCTTTATGTCTAAAAGAATGCTGTAGTAATCAAGATAGTAATAATCGTAAGTAACTTTATCAACCAACTTAAGGTAATATCTTGAGTTTACAGCAGCAAGACCAGTTACACCAGGTTTAACCGATAGCCTTCTTCCCTGAAACTCATAAAAATCGTTTACAAAGAAAGGTCGTTCAGGACGTGGTCCTACCACAGACATTTCTCCTGTTAATACCAAAAAGAATTGGGGTAGTTCATCAATACCGAATTTTCTAATAAACTTGCCAAGTTTAGAAACTCTAGGGTCATCTGCGGTAGATACAGTTGGACCTGTTTGAGCTTCAGAGCCCATTCTCATAGAACGAAACTTAATGACGTCGTATTCCCTACCGTTAAGCCCCACTCTTTTTTGTTTATAGAAAACAGGACCAGGTGAGTCTATCTTAACCAATATAGCAGTAAGAATCATTACTGGAGAGGTAATAATAATTGCAAAAATAGAGAACAAAACATCGAAAACTCTTTTTATTATTCTCTGAACTGTAGTTAAAGGATGAGAGCAAATTGTAATCAAAGGGAAATCTTCCAAGCTGTGTAAACCTATAGAAGCCGCTGTTTTACTAGGATCTACGGATATTCTTACGTTAAATCTGTGAGGTTCTTCTTTTCTCTGATAGTAAATCTGTGCCCAAAACTTATCTAGATTCAAATTTGTATCTGTTACGAATACTTCGTGAACATGTTTGAATATGACTTCTGATGCTAGTTCATCTATTTCACTTGACTTCATTGAGCGAACAATGCGAAATCTTACACCACCTCTGCGATGGAAATGGTTTATGATTCTTTTTCCTTCAGCCAAATCGCCTATTACTATTGCTTTAACAAGATTTGGGTGAGGTCTGAAGATTCTAGATATTATAATTCTTGTTAAGAATACTGCAACAATACTGATAGCAGTAGCTATAAGCATAATTGGTCTTGGGAAGTTATGAGACAAAGCAGCAAAACTTCTAGACATAAAGCCAACAAGATTGAAAACTATGAAAGTAGAAAGTAAAGAACTGGTTGTGTGGAATATTATGTCTGAAGCGGCTTTAAGACTTCTTAAACGAAAAAGGCCGGATATTGTTCCAAAGAAAAGATAAAAAGCGAATAGATACCATTTAACCTGATTATAAGAAGCAATATAAAGATCTACTGGACCAGCGCTTGATAACCAGAGATAAAAAGTCTTTCTAAAAACATAATCCAAAAGGAACATGTCGCATATAATAAGAAAAAACGACAACATTCCTTCTGCACCTTGGGGCAGTCTGAAGCTAAATCTCTTCAGTTTCGTGCTTAAAGACATTTTTCTAGCCTATTTTAAAGATAATTCTATTTCGTTGGCTATATCGTCAAGATTAAGTATTCTTACTGCGGCCTGTTGGTCTAAAGCAGCTCTTGGCATACCATAAACGACTGATGAAACACGGTCTTGAGCGATGGTTAAACCACCCATAAGCTTAATATTCTTTAGCCCTCTAACACCATCTTCACCCATACCAGTAAGAATAATTCCTACGGCATTATGAGCAAACTCTTTGGCAGCCGAGAAGAAGAGAGTATTAATACAAGGAGCAAACTGGTCTTTTTGAACAGTGTTTGATACAACCGAAAAAGTACATTTGCCTTCAAGACTTCTATTAACTGTTGTTTGATGATCACCTGGACAAATATAAGCAATAGAATTCTGTAACTGCTCGCCATCGCAAGCTTCTTTTACTTTTAGTCTGCAAATCATATTTAATCTTGATGCAAAAGCAGCAGTAAAAGCTTTTGGCATATGCTGAGCTATTACAATTGGAGCAGGTAAATTCGGATCTAGAGAAGATAAAATTTTCTGTATCGCTGGCGGACCACCAGTTGAAGCACCAATAAAGATAACTTTTGTTATTCTATCATCTTTTACAGCAAATCGTTTAACTGTTGTTTTTGGAGCAAATTCTAATTTTATAGAATGAGGCTGGCTTCCAGCAGCATTATGAATTTTTGAAACCAATTCACCCTTCAATTGAAGTATATTTGTGGAAAAAGTAGAACCAGGCTTCGGAACATAATCTACGGCACCGAGATCAAGAGCATCTAATGTAACTTTTGCTCCTTCATGAGTTAAAGAGCTAACCATTATTACAGGAGTAGGTCTAATACGCATTATTTCTTTTAATGCCTGTAAACCATCCATAATAGGCATTTCAACGTCCATAGTAACAACGTCAGGTTTTAATCTGACTGTTCTATCTATTGCTTCCATACCATTAGCCGCTGAACCGACTATTTCTATAGAAGGATCGGATTTAAGCATTCTTTCTATTGCGGTTCTCATAAAAGCAGAATCATCTACTATGACAACACGTATCTTTTTTTTCTCTTCTTCCATATCCTACTTACTTCCTGGTTTCCTGTATGCGTAACTACCTTTAGTATCGAGCAGTTCGAATGTTTTTTCTGGGAATGTGAAACATTCGCTTTCTCCTATAAATAGAAGTCCATTTG
>JAEEGF010852445.1_pt1 | contig 10910 bp, 2 predicted proteins | sample 9134171 | NCBI WGS metagenome assembly JAEEGF01 (sample SAMN16246542, study PRJNA631951) | gut metagenome | biome: gut microbiome; feature: rumen; material: AP-attached | host: Bos | place: Iran: Karaj | collected 2018-10
CTTCAAACGCCACTATATTAAGCGCGACAAGAAACGACTCATAGCAACACCTACAGGCATTGAGCTCATTGACCTCATCCGCGAAGAACTCCTAAAGAGTTGTGAACTCACTGGTATCTGGGAAAAGAAACTCCGTGACATCGAGCATCAACAATACGATGCCCAGCAGTTTATCGAGGAACTAAAAGCGCAAGTCACTGAGATTGTTCGCGACGTTATGGTAGACAACAGCAATAGACGTGTCACCGTCCTCACCGATGCCGAACTCAAGAAAGTCAAGTCAGCTAAAACTGAAAAAAAGCCCAAGTCGGCAGTCAACGCCAAACATACAAGTCAAAACTCCCAACTAAAACCAAACGACAGCATCATCGGACAGCCCTGCCCCCTTTGCGGCAAAGGTCACATCATCAAAGGCAGGACAGCTTATGGATGCTCCGATTACCAACACTGCTCTTGGCGCCTCCCTTTTGAAAAGTAACAACACATCGTGGAATCCGAAAAGGAAATTTATAACAAAAATTCGCACGAATTATTTTGTAGTTTGACGGCTTCTTCGTATCTTTGTCGAAAATTATCACTATTAACAACAAATAAAAGACATGAATGACAAACGCTATGGCCATTTCGACGACCAACATCGCGAGTATGTGATTACTGACCCAAAGACGCCGTGGCCTTGGATTAACTATCTGGGCAACGAGGATTTCTTCTCACTCATCTCCAATACTGCTGGAGGTTATTCTTTCTATAAAGATGCCAAATTCCGCCGTATCACCCGCTATCGCTACAACAACGTACCGATGGATAATGGCGGACGCTACTTTTACATTAACGACAACGGCAACATCTGGAATCCTGGATGGAAACCTTGCAAGACGCCATTGGATTTCTACGAGTGCCGTCACGGCATGAGCTACACCCGCATCACTGGTCGTAAGAACGGCATTGAAGCCAGTGTACTTTTTTTCGTTCCGCTGAACACCTTTGCCGAAGTACAAAAGCTGACACTGACCAACCAAAGCAACGAAACAAAAAAACTGAAACTCTTCTCGTTCGAAGAGTGGTGTTTGTGGAATGCTGCTACTGACATGGAGAATTTCCAGCGTAACTTCTCTACAGGAGAAGTCGAGATTGAGGGTAGCACCATCTATCACAAGACAGAATATCGCGAGCGTCGCAACCACTATGCTTTCTACCATGTGAATGCGGAGATTCAGGGTTTCGACACTGATCGTGAGACCTTCGTAGGACTCTATAACGAGTTTGCCAATCCTGATGCTGTTGTCGAGGGAAAGCCACGCAATAGTCATGCACACGGATGGAGTCCCATTGCCTCGCATTATATTGAGGTAGAGTTGAAGGCCGGTGAGTCGAAAGACTTCATCTTTCTGCTGGGATATGTCGAGAACGAACAGGACAAGAAGTTCGTAGCTCCACAAGTCATCAACAAGGAGAAGGCACATGCTATTATCGAGAAGCTGAACACCACGGAGAAGGTGGACAAAGCGTTTGCTGAACTCGGTGAATATTGGGATGCCTTGCTTAATATCTATAAGGTGAACACCGGTAACGACAAGCTGGACCGCATGGTAAACATCTGGAACCAGTATCAGTGTATGGTCACCTTCAACTTCTCACGTTCTGCCAGTTTCTTCGAGAGTGGTGTAGGACGTGGCATGGGTTTCCGCGATTCAAATCAGGACTTGGTGGGCTTTGTTCATCAGATTCCACCACGTGCCCGTCAGCGAATCATCGACATTGCTTCTACTCAGTTCCCTGACGGAGGTTGCTACCACCAGTATCAGCCACTGACTAAGCGAGGCAACAATGACATCGGTGGTGGTTTCAATGACGACCCCTGCTGGCTTATCTTCGGAACTGTTGCTTATATCAAAGAAACAGGCGATTTCTCTATTCTCGACGAGATGGTGCCCTTCGATAACCAGCCTGGTTCTGAGGTAACTCTATTTGAACACTTGAAGGTATCAATGGATCATGTGATTAAGAACCTCGACCCCCATCAATTGCCATTAATAGGACGTGCAGATTGGAACGACTGTCTGAACTTGAACTGTTTCTCATGGGATCCGAACGAGAGTTTCCAGACCACTGAGAATAAGAGTGAAGGTTCGAAGGCCGAATCACTGATGATTGCCGGACTCTTCGTCGTAACTGCCAAACAGTATGTTGAACTTTGCCAAAAGATTGGCAAGGAAGAGGAGGCTAATCGTATGCAAAAGGCTATAGACGCTATGGTAACAGCTGTAAAGAAAGACGGTTGGGATGGTGAGTGGTATCTCCGTGCCTACGACTTCTTCGGCAACAAGATTGGCTCGAACGAATGTGAGGAGGCCAAGATTTTCATCGAGAGCCAAGGCTGGTGTACGATGGCACAAATTGGTGCAGAAGACGGCATGGTTGCCAAGAGTCTCGACTCGTGCAAGAAATACCTGGAATGCGAACATGGCATGGTGCTCAACAACCCTGCTTTCAGCAAGTATATTTATGAATATGGTGAAATCAGCTCTTACCCAGAGGGCTACAAGGAGAATGCCGGTATCTTCTGTCACAACAATCCTTGGGTCATTATCGGTGAGACGCTGGCAGGCCGAGGTAACGACGCCTGGAACCACTACGCCAAGATTCTACCAAGTTATGTGGAGGAGAAATATCAGACACTGCACAAGGTTGAGCCATACGTAAACTGCCAGATGGTAGCTGGTAAAGATGCTGCCAAGCCTGGCGAGGGCAAGAACTCATGGCTCACAGGTACTGCCGCATGGATGTGGCTTACTGTTTCGCAGTATATCTTAGGCATCAAACCACAGTATGACGGTCTTCAGATTGATCCCTGTCTGCCTACCACTGCGAAGGAATACACCGTTCAGCGTAAGTTCCGTGATGCAGAATACAACATCACCATCAAGAACCCAGAGGGCAAGGAGCATGGCGTAAGCCAAATCGTGCTCGATGGTTCAGTCATCGAAGGTAACACCATCCCCTACTCCGCTGGTAAACACACGGTTGAGGTGGTGATGTAATGAATCCATCATAGGTAAATTGAACGGCACTTCTTACGAGAATGTGCCGTTCTTTTTTTGTTTGCAAACATAAAAAGTCGTAATTATTTCGATAAATTCAAAATTTGTTGTATCTTTGCACTATCTATTCACACTATTACAATAAAAAATCAAAAGAGATATGAAAAAATTTACCTTAGTATTATTCACACTATTAACCCTCTTGCCCCTTGGAAGCTGGGCGGAAAGTATTACTATCGAGGGCGTAACTTACGATTACAGTGGAACTACTGCTACAGTGACTAGTATTGAGAATACTAAAACGGAAGCTGTAATTCCGGCGCAAATCAACGTTGGAACCGATGAGCCTCAGGAGGTCAATATAACGGCTATTGAAGCCACAGCCTTCAGCGGATGCGTCAACTTGAAAACGTTGACCATAGGAGAAAATGTAACCACGATACCTGCTGATGTATTCAAGGATTGCAGCGGTTTGCAGACACTGATCTTTAAAAACACAAAATTGAACGTTCAGAGCCTTAGCTTAAACTTTACTCAATCTCAAGTAAACCCTGCTCTCTGCATCATTGTTGATGGTGTGAAATACTACCATAAAGGTGAATGGAGCGATGCTAATCACTATTTCGCAGTGGGTAATGGCAGCAACGGCAGTGGATTCCATGCGGCTACTGCAAACGGAAATCAGCTGACAGTATTGGGAAAAGTTTGCAAGGCCAATGTGACCACCATCAGCAATAATGCTTTCTATAGTGTTGCTGCAGGATATAGCATATCTCTTCCGAGTAGCATTACAACAATCTCCAACGCATCGTTCATCAGGAACTTACTGACTGCTATCAATGTTGATGACAGCAACCAGACATATAAGAGCATTGGCAGTGTGTTGTTCAGCAAAGATGGAAAGACACTGGTGTCCTTCCCAAGCAAGAAAGGCAATACTTACTCGATACCTGATGGAGTTACCACGATTGGTGGCGATGCCTTTAACGCTCATTTCGAAATGACAGACGTCACTATTCCTGCAACGGTGACCACCATCGGACAGAGTGCCTTCCACTATACTGGTGAAAAAACCTCTCTGACTGTTACTTTTAGTGGTACCAGCAAATTGAATACGATAGAAAAGAGTGCTTTCCAACAGAGTGGTTTGTCTTCTATTACCCTCCCATCGGAAATTACCACCATTGGCGCACAGGCTTTCAGAAATTGTCAGAAATTGCAAGCTATCAATCTGCCCTCATCACTCACCTCGATAGGGTCGGAAGCCTTTAATCTGTGTAAAAGTTTACAAAATGTGATTTTTGATTTTGACAATCCATATACTCAATTGACCATTGGCGGTAGTGCTTTCTATAATTGTAAATTGACCAACACCATCATCCTCCCTGAAGGAGTGACAACCATCGGTGGTAATGCTTTTAACTGTAGCGATGACTTCAAGACAAATGGTTCCCAGTTAGCGGTCATCAAGCTTCCTGCTTCTGCAGAATTCTCGTCTGATATTGTCAATCCGTTCGTGAAGATATACCGTAAGGTGAACATGAGTTTCAGTGGCAACTGGTCAACGTACTATTCCAACATTAATCTGGCATTGCCTACAGGATGGAAAGCCTACACGGTAACAGCCGTGGATGGTAATACGGTAAACCTCACGCCATTGAAGTATATCCATCAGCAGAAGGCTGTAGTGCTCGAATTAGGCGACTGGCCTGATGGCGATTATTTCGAGATGCCCGACAATGCTACCATCGAGTCAGACAAGAATATTGTGTTTCAGCCAGAGTTGTTTATCGGTACAGCGAAGGAGATTACTAATTTCTCATCGCTGCCAGGCGACAAGTATGTATTGGCGGACAATGGCGACTTCGTGAAGTCAAATCAAGGCACATTGCCCGCCTTCCGTTGCTATATCAAGCTGAACTCTAATAATAACACAACTCTATATGTAAAGGACAGTAATGCAGATCCTAATACATTTATATTCTTCGAAGAAGGAACGCAGATAGATACCAGCAAGAAGAATCTGGGTTCTGTGAGCATCTCTTCTGGTACTCTGACCGTCACACCAGCCAGTGGATACTATATCAACAAAGCCGACATTACTGTTAAACGCAATGTTTCAGCTGCTAAAGGACGTGCACAAATCGTTGATGCAAGCTTACCACTGAATCATGCCACAGGTAATGACCCAAGTGCAACCCAAACCTACACTTTTACAACAACAGAAGGGTCAACTTACGAAGTATCTGTAAACTTCCATAAGCGCAAGAGCCTGAGCAATAACAATGTTACGAGAACTGCAACGCTGTCGGCAACCAGCTTTGAGTACGATGGAACGGAGCATACGCCAGGCGTCACCTCTTTTACCTATGGAGGTGAAACTGTTAATTCTGCATACTATGATTGTATGTATGTAGATAACCGCAACGCTGGTAAAGGTAAAGTACGTATCACTGGTAAGGGCGAGTACATAGACACATACGATGTGGAGTTTACTATCAATAAGAGAAGTATTAATCATTCAAATATTTCTATTTCTACTATTGACAGTCGTGTATATAGCGGAGCATCCTATGAGCCCGTTCCCACTATTACTGACATTCCAAACACTGTTAATCTCATTAAGCCAGAAGACTTTACGCTTATATATCAGGATAATATCAATGCAGGAACTGCAAAGGTAACAATAAAGGCCAACAACCTAAATTATAAAGATCAGAGGGATGTTACCTTTACGATTACACCTAAGCCATGTTCTTCCCTTACTATCACTATTCCCGACCAAGTATATACAGGAAGCGAAATCAAGCCAGCAATAAGTATTAAAGATGGCGACTTAGATGTTCCAAGTTCGAACTATACAGTAACATATAGTAACAACACTGCTGCTAGTGATGGAGCTTCTGCGCGCATAGTCTTTCAGAATAATTATAGTGGTGAGCGGAATGTAACTTTCAAAATTTCTGAGGCTGTTCTTGACCGCACTTTGAATGTCAGCTTCGATACAAATAATAAATATCAGACATACTTCTGGAATGAAGACCTCACCTTGCCTGAAGGTCTAAAGGCATATATTGTAACAGGTCATACAGAAGGAAGTCCAGAATTGAATCTGACGGAGGTAAACTTCATTCCTAAGAACACTGCTCTTTTGCTGGAAAGAACCGATAATACAAAGACTACGTTCGTTGGCTCCACTAACCCAACAAGTACGACTCTTCCTGCAACTGCTAATACCACCTTGTTCAAAGGATCTATGGAAGGTATGGAAATCAGTGGCAAAAAGTTTGTACTCTACAAGGATCAATTCGTACAGGCTGCTGAAGGAATTCTCCCTGCCAACCGTTGCTATCTTGATTACGGTACAGACGACATCGGTGAAGACATTAAATACGTAACCATCGGGAAAAACTATAGTGGCATCACTATCTTGGACCAAAATGGAAACGTGAACAGCAGCGTAGGAACGGTTACTGAAGAAACAAAGGGAACCCTTAAGATAACTCCAAGCGAGAAGTATTTTGTAACAAAGGACGATATTACGATTATTCGCAACGTGAATGCCCGATCGGGCCGCGCTCCTGCCGTAGATGGAGGGAAAGTGGAGATTACTGAGGGTGATGTGGCATATCCTACAGTCGCAACTGATTTTAAGTACGAATACAATGCGGCCTATCAGTATCAAATTATCGTAAAATTCAGAGAACGATTGAGTTTCGGTAAGGCAGAACATAAGCCTACTATCACGTTTGACAGCTATAGTTTCACTTATGACGGAACAGAGCATAAGCCTACGATAAAGTCGGTGAAAGTGGGCGATGCCACTTTGACTGCTGATGACTACGATATAGTTTACTCCAACAACGTAAATGCAGGTACAGCCAGAGCAACTATTTATGGAAAGCGTATCTATACCGGAGAGAATGGTACTAATTTCAAAATTGGCAAACGGGATATCAACAATTTGACGAATAACACAATAGGAGACGTTACCTATACTGGACAGGAAATTCGGTTTGCAACATTGGGACTTGCCGATGGGAACATACCTCTTGATGAAGGTGAAGACTATAAAATTGAATATTCTAATAACTTGGCAGTCAACACATCAGGCAATAGCGGCTTAAATGCAAAGATTTCTATTATTGCCTTGGAAAAGAACTATACGGGAACAAAGGTTATCAACTTCAAGATTCTACCCAAAGATCTTTCTACGTTGCCTGTCAGCATTCCTGACCAGGTTTTCACTGGTGAGGAGATTGTCCCAGAGTTCACACTAAGAGATGATAACATTACACTGGTTGAAGACCGGGACTACACCATCAAATACAAAGACAACTTGGATGCTGGGCGGGCTACGGCTACCATCACTTTCAAGGGGAACTATAAGGGCGAAATCGTATCGAAGTTCAATATTATTGACCGAGGCCAACCTCGCACAATTACGGCTTATTTTGAAAATGATTGGGCGACCTACTATTCAGCAGCCAACCTGACGTTGACAGAAGACTTGGAAGCCTATGTGGTGTCAGGACTCAACGGAAAGAATGTGGAAGTGCAACCAGTGACATTCATTCCAAAGAATACAGCCGTATTGCTACATCGCCTTAGCGGTACTAACACTTCGTTCGAAGTGAAGACATGCTCCAACGAGGAATTGTCCAGTGACATCACTCCAGACAGGAGCCTGTTTACTGGTGTGACCGAAGATACGGATATTTCAAGCATCAAGGGTACTAAGTTCGTGCTTCGTGATGGCAAATTCGTTCAGACCACCAAGGCCACACTGCCAGCCAACCGCTGTTACCTCGTTATGACGGAGGTGCCAGAAGAGGTGACTACCCTGAATATCCGTCAGGCCGATGATGCTTACATATACCTGATTGAGGGCACTCCCAACAATTCTATCGGTAAGGCAGTAGCAGACAAGGGCGTGTTGACCGTCACTCCTAACTATGGATACTATGTGGAGCTATCCAATATCTCTATAGTGCGCAGCACTAAGTCGGAAACGGCACGTGCTCCACAGATAGACGAGGGTAAACTGGAACTTACTTCTGGCGATGTCAAGGTAAACAATAATAATACAACCACCTATAAGTTTACCTATCCATATTCGGAAGGCTACGATTATCAGGTGACTGTTAATTTCCAAAGGAGTATTGACATCTCAAAGAAAGAGCTGAATACTACCATTGAGCTGGAAGGCGAGACAGGACTGGCTTATGACGGTCAGGAGAAGAAGCCTAAGGTAACTTCCGTCAAATATGGCGACTCACAATTGCCTGTTGAGACCTATGTGGTGACTTATGACAACAACAAGAATGCCGGTACGAATATGGCGAAGGTCATTGTGACTGGAACCGGTAAGTATCGTGAAAGTAAGGAGAAGACTTTCTCGATTGCTAAACGTAATCTTAGCAATGCTACCATTCAAGTGGAGGATCAGATTTATACCGGGTTTGAGATTAAACCCGCACCAACGGTAACTGATATTCCTGACCCAAAGAAAGACAAGACGAATATTATTAATTCGACTGACTATGTGGTGGAATATACCAACAACGTCAATGTGGGAACAGCTACTGTCTTCGTCAATGCAGATGGTAATGGGGCTAAGCTGAATTATACTGGCAACAAGAGTCTGACGTTTAAGATTGAGCCGAAAGACCTGAATGCCGAGGGTAATGTTCCTACAATTACTGGTGTTGACAAACAGGTTTATACAGGTGATCCTATCACATTGCAGAAACTGCTGATTAAGGATGGAGTTCTCACACTTGAGGAAGGCAAAGACTTCGATGTGGAATATATAGATAATGTAGAAGTTGGAACTGCCGTTGCCACTATCAAATTCAAGGGCAACTACAAGGGAGAGATTCAGAAGGAATTCGAAATCTATTTCGTTTCAACTCCTAAGGATATTACCATTAACTTCGAGGGTGACAATGAGTGGACCACTTACTATTCGAGTGTGAATTTGGGAGTCCCAGAGGGATTGAAAGTTTATGCCGTTACAGGTGTGAAGGCCGACAAGACTGTCAGCCTCGATACGAAGGAAATAACATTTATTCCCAAGAACATTGGTGTGCTTATCCAGCGTACGGACAAGACGAAGAAGGAATTCACAGGAATGACAATGCAAAGCGAAACCAAGTTGGAAGACGTAACGCCTGATGAAGCACACTTCTTAGGCACGCTGGCAGGTATTGAAGACTTCACGAAAATAGAAGGCATGAAGTATGTACTGAAGAACGACCAATTCGTACAGGCCGTTGATGGTACGCTGCAAGCTAACCGCTGCTACATACTGCTGACTGAAAAAGAAGCAGAGAATGTCAATGTGGTGGATGGCGATAAGGACGATATTATTGTGGAGCAAGAAGGTGAAGCCAACGCACGTGCAGGCGAGGTTCTTGTGTCGAGTGTGGATGGCGAAGGTTATAAGACCATTCAGGTAACTCCAGCCGATGTGCTCTATGTAACGAAGAACGAGATTACTGTTCTGCGCTATACAGGAGCCAATGGTGCTTTCTCCCGCCGTGTACCTGGTGTAAATAGCAATCCTGTGGAGGTTGTACCTGTTGATCCAACAGCTGATCCCAGCAAAGAAACCAAGTACAAATTCAAGTACGACAGTCAGTATAAGTATCAGATTATCGTTAACTTCCAGAAGCGTATCAATCTGTCAGATAAAGCCAACAATCCTGTTGTGACACTGAAGGCTGAGGACATCAAGGACTTGAGATACGACGGTCAGGAGAAGAAACCTGCTGTGGCAAGTTTGACATGTAATGGTGTGGCGGTAGATCCGTCTAACTATACAGTCAGCTACGAGAACAATGTCAATTCAGGCAAGCCGCGTGTTATCATTACGGGTAAGCGTTGCCTCATGGGTAGCACGCATGCTGAGTTCAGCATCGGCAAGCGCGACTTCAGCAATGTCACCATAGGCTCCATCGCCGACCAGGAATATACGGGTAGTGCCATTGAGCCGGAATTGGATATCAAGGATATGATTGGCATCGTCAATATTCTGAAGAGTACTGATTATAGTGTCACCTATTCGAATAACGTTGCGATTGGAACAGCTACGATATCCATAATTCCAAAGGGAGGCAATTACGAAGGTGCTGGCAGAAGCATCACGTTCAAAATCGTTGAAGCTTCAGGAATCGAAAAGATCAGTGTGGAGGAACTGGAGGACGGACAGTGGTTCACACTCAGTGGACATCCTCTCGTGAACAAACCTACCCAAAAGGGTGTTTACATCTTCCGCGACAAGAATAGGAAGGCGATGAAGATACACATCAAGTAAGATGATGATACACGCAAAAATGCCACTGACTCAGCGAATGGGAAGTGGCATTTTTTTGCTTGTATCGTTATAAGAAACCTTGATGCTTCAGGGCTTCAAGCAAGCCAGCGGACATCGCTTCGTTGTCCTTCTTGGTATAACGGATATCCGTAAATATCTGTGCCAATGTCTCCTTCTGATTGATTTCACAGAAATGGCGATTCTCCTCCAGTTCCTCTTAATATTTATAATAGGTGTCAATCATCTGAGGCGAATAATCTTGGTACGTCTCGTCATGAATAAAACTCTCCAGCGGCAGACGATCAGAAAGAGGCGGTTCCTCGGCTGGCCAGCCAACGGTAATTGTAGCCACAGGCATCACTAGCTGGGGCAGATGGAGCGTATCGATAATCATCTGAGGCATATAGACGGTAGTACCCAGATAACAATAGCCCAACCCTTCCTCATCCATCAAATTGCAGAGTGTCTGGGTAAAAAGCAATGCATCAATGCCCGCATTGACAAACGACAGGAAATTATCATAGCCAGGCACGGCTTTCCGATTACGGGCC
>JAEEGF010906952.1_pt1 | contig 10910 bp, 8 predicted proteins | sample 9134171 | NCBI WGS metagenome assembly JAEEGF01 (sample SAMN16246542, study PRJNA631951) | gut metagenome | biome: gut microbiome; feature: rumen; material: AP-attached | host: Bos | place: Iran: Karaj | collected 2018-10
ATCTATGCCCGTATGATTGAGGCAATGACGGCTAAGATGAACGTATAAGAACATGGCAATCAAAAAAAGACCAGTCTCCCCTCGCCAGAAGATGATCAATCTGATGTATGTCGTCTTGATGGCAATGCTTGCGCTGAACGTCTCTTCTGAGGTGCTCAACGGCTTCTCCATCGTGGAAGACAGTCTGAATCGTACCACCCAGGGCTCCATCAAGGAAAACAAGCTCGTCTATGATGATTTGGAGATGCAGATGAGGCTTAATCCCGTGAAGGTGAAGGCTTGGTATGATAAGGCTCAAGAGGTGAGACGTATCAGTGATTCCCTCTATAACTTTGCCGATGAGCTGAAGCTTGCCATTGTGCGTGAGGCTGATGGTAAGAATGCTCGTCTTGAGGACTTCCAGTATAAGGAAGACCTTGAGGCTGCAAATCAGGTGATGCTGGCTCCTGGACGTGGTAAGGGTCAGGAGTTGCACGATGCGATCCGATCTTTCCGCGATCGTATCGTGGGTATGACGTCGGATATGAGTAAGCAACAGATTATCAATGCGAACCTTTCTACCGCTGTTCCTCCAAAGGCTCAGGCGATGGGTAAGAACTGGCAGGAGTTTATGTTTGAGGATATGCCTGCAGCAGCAGCTGTCACCCTGTTGTCGAAACTCCAGAGCGATGTCCGCTATGCAGAGCGTGAGGTGCTCCATACGCTGGTACAGAACATCGACGTGAAGGATATCCGTGTGAATGCCCTTTCGGCTTTTGTCATCCCCAGCTCTCAGACCATTGTCAGAGGCGATCGCTTCTCTGCCCGTATTGTAATGGCTGCAGTGGATACCACGCAGGTGCCTGATATCTTTATCGGCAATCAGAAGGTGACATTGAACAACGGACTGTATGAGACAATCTGTAATCGTACGGGCGACTTCACTTTGGCTGGTTATATGGAGACTGTGAATGGTGATGGTGAACATATCCGTCGTGATTTCACACAGAAATATACGGTTGTAGATCCGAGCGCAACGGTATCGGCAGACCTGATGAACATGCTCTATGCAGGTTATAACAACCCCATCAGTATCAGTGTGCCTGGTGTGCCGTTGAATAAGATTTCTGCGACGATGACCGGCGGTTCGCTGCAAGCCACAAGTCCTGGTCATTATATCGCTCGTCCGTCAACGGTCGGACAGCCGGTGGTCTTCACCATCACCTCTACCAATACAGGACGTCCGCAGCAGATGGGACAGATTACCTTCCGCGTTCGTAAATTGCCTGATCCGTTGCCCTATATCGCAATGAATGATGAGCATGGGACCCCCGTTCGTTATAAGGGTGGCGGCTTGGCAAAGAGCCAGTTAGTGGGTGTCGATAATCTCTCTGCTGCCATCGACGATGGAATCCTTGATGTTCCTTTCCGTGTGCAGAATTTCGAGACGGTATTCTTCGACAATATGGGTAATGCCGTGCCGATGGCATCTGAAGGTGCTTCGTTCTCTGCTCGTCAGAAAGATACCTTCCGTAAGTTGTCGCGCAACCGCCGCTTCTATATCTCTCGTGTAACAGTGGTAGGCCCTGATGGACTGACACGTACCTTGCAGAATCCGATGGAAGTCATTGTTAAGTAGAGTTGAATTAGTAATTAAGAATTAATAATTAATAATTAAGAATTATGATTACTGGGATAAACAAAAGGTTGTCAAAAGGTGTGTTGTTGATATGCCTTTATACCTTTATACCTTTATCAGTAGTGGCACAGCCGAAGGCTCGTCGTGTTCAGCAGCAACAGCAACAGGCTGTGCAAGAACAGAAAAAGAAGAGCACGCCCTCGTCGGCTATGACGCAGCGGGCGCAGCTATCGTTCCCAATAGCAGTAGAAATGCCTGAGGATGTTGTCTGGCGTCGCGATATCTATCGTGAGATCAACCTTGAGGACGATGCGAACGCAGGTCTGTACTATCCCGTTGAGCCACAGGGCAAGCAGGTGAATCTGTTTACCTATATCTTCAAGCTCGCTCAGAATGGTTATATCCCCATTTACGAATATCCTACCGATGGCAGTGATGTGTTTGAGGAGACTTCGAAGATAGAGATGAAGACCATGCTCGACAACCAGCGTATCTTCTATGAGGAGGTGAATGGCAAGTTGAAGGTTGACAACAGTGATATTCCTTCTGCCGAGGTAAAGAAACTCTATCTGAAGGAGAGTGCCTATTACGATCAGGCCAATTCTTCGTTCCATATCAAGGTGCTGGCCCTTTGTCCTGTAATGATGCGTGCCGATGACTTTATCATCAGCGATGAACCCAGTGCTCAGGGTACGGCCTATCCGTTGTTCTGGGTGAAATACAGCGATTTGGAACCCTATCTGAATCGTCAGTCTGTGATGGTCAGCAGTCTGAACAATGCAGCCACCATGACTATGGACGATTTCTTCACTACTAATAAGTATCGTGGTAAGATCTATAAGACGACGAACCGACTGGGTAAGACGCTGTCTCAGATCTGTGAAGGTGATACGGCGAAGATGTCGGCAGAACAGAAACGTATCGAGGCAGAATTAGAGGCTTTCCGAAAGAATATCTTCGGCGATCCAGAGCGTAAGGATTCTCTCGACAGCATTGCCAATGCCAACCCTGCAAACGTGAAAGCCGCCCAGAAAGCAAAGGCAAAGGCTGCCAAGAAGAATGATCGACGCTCGACGGTAAGCAAATCGAAGAGCGGCAACACGACGACTGCTCCAAGCAATGGTTCAGCCCGTGTCAGCGTCCGTCGACAAAGACATTAATTAAGGTAAAAGTGAATAGTGAATAGTGAAAAAGGCTCGAGCGGTAGCAATTTTTTCACTATTCACTATTCATTTTTCACTATTTTTCGTATCTTTGCAGCGTGAACTTATTATTTGAACGCTTATGAAGAGATATTTGTCTGTCATTATACTGCTTTCAGCCATTACCATGTCGATGCACGCACAGGGCATTAAGTTTGGTGTCAAGGGCGGTTTTGACATTCAGGACATGAAGTTTAGTGAGAAAGTGTTTAAGACGCAGAATAAGCTGGGCTGGTTTGTTGGTCCTACCGTTCAGGTGGCTCTGCCTGTTATGGGACTGGGTCTTGACATTGCCGGCTTGTATGACCAGAAGTCTACAAAGGTCAATGGGGAGTCGATTGAGCAAAAATATATTCTTGTTCCTGTGAATGCCCGCCTCACGCTTGGCATTGGCGAGGCGGCTGGTCTGTATGTGGCAGCTGGTCCTCAGTTTGCCTTCAATATCGGTGACGATGTGGATTTTGAGTGGACGCATAACGATATTGAGAATACTTTCCAGCTGAAGAAGTCGGCTTTTAGTGTGAATCTTGGTGCCGGTTTCTTCTTGTCTCGTCATCTGGAGTTTGGCTTTGTCTATAATGTGGCCGTCGGTTCAACGGCTGAAGCCTCTTTCGGTAAGGGCGTGGATGCTATTTCTGACGATACTAAACCCAAGTCCTGGCAGATCTTTGCCACCTTTTATTTCTAATTAGACTTTGTTTGTCGACGTTATCCTACCCGTGCCGCTCGACGGCTTATTCACCTATTCTGTACCTCAGCCGTGGGGAGAACAGGTGAAAATTGGTGTTCGTGTGCTCGTTCCGTTCGGGCGCAGCAAAACATACGTAGGCATCGTTGCTAAAACGCATAAAGGGCCTCTTCCCACCGGCTTTCAGATTAAGGACATTCTCCAGGTGCTTGATGCTTCGCCGATTCTCCTTGACTCTCAGCTCCGTCTTTGGCAGTGGATTGCCGACTATTACATGTCACCGATAGGTGAGGTCTATAAGGCTGCCCTGCCCTCTGGCCTGAAAGCGGAAGACGGGTATAAACCTAAGACGGAAACCTATATCCGTCTGACTCCACAGTTCCGCAGCGAACAAGCCCTCCACATCGCCATCGATATGTTGCAGCGCGCTCCGAAACAGCAGAAGGCATTTGTTGATTTCATTTTTTTAAGGAGTCAGGAGTCAGGAGTCAGGAGTCAGGAGAATACTCCTGCTGCGGATTCTTCTCACCAAGGTAATCTACTGACTCCAGACTCCTGCCTCCTGACTCCTGTCTTTGAAATCACTCGTGACGAGCTCCTGAACCAAGGCCATAGCCTTCAGACAGTCACGGCCCTCGTCAAGCGAGGACTCTTAGAAACATACGAACAGGAGGTAGGACGCTTGAATCATGGCGGTGAGCCTCATTTGGATAAGATTCAGCCATTGAGCGAAGCCCAGCAAGATGCCTATAACCAGATACAGTTCTCATTCCTGAAGAAGAACGTGACCCTCCTGCATGGCGTGACCTCCAGCGGTAAGACCGAAATCTATATCCATCTCATCCGTCAGGCTTTAGAACGTAAACAGCAGGTGCTCTATCTGTTGCCAGAGATTGCCCTGACTGTGCAGATTATGGAACGGTTGCAGCGTGTCTTCGGCAACCGGTTGGGCATCTATCACTCCAAATATTCCGATGCGGAGCGCGTTGAGATCTGGCAGAAGCAGCTTTCCGGTCACCCATACGATGTCATCCTTGGTGCGCGTAGCGCCGTCTTCCTGCCGTTCCAAAACCTCGGTCTTGTGATTATCGACGAGGAACATGAAACCAGCTATAAACAGCAGGATCCCGCTCCCCGTTACCACGCCCGCAGCGCCGCTATTATGCTGGCGCAGATATTGAGGAGTCAGGAGTCAGGAAACAGGAGTCAGAAGAATACTCCTGCTGCGGATTCTTCCCTCCAAGGTAATCTACCGACTCCAGACTCCTGTCTCCTGACTCCTCGAGTATTACTTGGCACCGCCACCCCCTCGCTCGAAACCTACCACAATGCCAAGACAGGCAAATATGGCTTGGTGGAGTTGTTCCAGCGCTATAAAGGCATTGAACTGCCAGAGATACAAGTTGTGGATATCAAAGACCTGCAACATCGTAAGATGATGAACGGCCCGTTTTCGCCTTTATTGCTCAGTAAGGTTCGTGAGGCATTGGAGCGTGGCGAGCAGGCCATCCTCTTCCAGAACCGTCGTGGCTATGCGCCCATGATCGAGTGTAAGCAGTGTGGCTGGGTGCCTCATTGCCAGCATTGTGACGTGTCGCTCACCTTCCATCGTAATCTGAACCAGCTGACATGTCATTATTGTGGTCATACCTATCAGGTGCCGACGGAATGTCCTAACTGTGGTTGTACGCAGTTGCAGACGCGTGGCTATGGCACGGAGAAGATCGAGGCCGAGGTACACGATATCTTTCCCGAGGCCCGTATTGCTCGCATGGATCTTGATACGACTCGCAGTCGTCAGGCCTACGAGCGCATCATCAATGATTTCTCTGCTGGACGGACCAATCTGCTCATCGGCACGCAGATGATCTCGAAGGGACTGGATTTTGATAAAGTTTCTGTGGTGGGCATCCTCAATGCCGATACAATGCTGAATTATCCTGATTTCCGGGCTTACGAACAGGCGTTTATGATGATAGCACAGGTGAGCGGTCGCGCTGGCCGTAAGGGCAAACGTGGACTGGTAATCCTGCAGACCAAGAGTCCTGATCTGCCCCTGATATCACAGGTGGTTCGCAATGACTACACCGCCTTCTATCGTTCAATGATCGCTGAGCGTCAGCAGTTCCGTTATCCGCCATATTATCGGCTTGTCTATGTCTATCTAAAGCATCGTCAGGATGCGGTCGTCGCAGCAGCAGGCGTGGAGATGGGCGCCCTTTTGCGGCAGTGGTTCTCAGGTCGTGTTCTTGGTCCGGATAAACCTGGCATCTCGAAGGTCAAGTCGCTCTCCATCCGAAAGATTGTGCTGAAATTCGAACCAACGCTTAATATGGCTGAAGTCCGCAAATACTTGGCTCTTGCTCAGCAGCAGATGCTGCAAGACAAGCGCTATAGCTCATTACAAATCCATTTCGACGTCGATCCGCTGTAGGCATCCGACATCCACGTTTATATTTTTTAGATAAAATATAGACCGATTTTTTGGCGTTTTGAAGTTTTTATTGTACTTTTGTGGCATAAAAACCAATAGATTATGAATAGAACCGTAAAGCATCTGATTACGCTCACCGCCATTCTCTTTGTCTGTTGCAAAGCAGCAGCACAGGATGAGACCTTCGTGTTTACGCCCCAGTGGACGGCACAGGCGCAGTTTGCTGGCTACTATGTGGCTGAGGCGAAGGGCTTCTACCGCGAGGCAGGCGTGAAAGTGAGGATCGAACATCCGTCGTCTACGATGCCTGCCATGAGTCGTCTGCGCAACAACTACTGTCAGGCTACGACCCTGCAGCTCTGTCAGGCGATGGAGATCATCGACGAAGGCATTCCATTGATCAATATCCTGCAGACATCGATGAACAATGCAATGGTCATTGTCTCTGCTCGCAACAAGGATCCGCTGACGCAGAAAGGCGCCCGTGTCGGCATCTGGAGCGTAGGCTTTGGTCAGTTGGCCATCTGCATGAGCATCAAGGACTATTTAGACTATGAGTGGGTGCGCTTCGCCCAGAATGTCAACCTGTTTGTGGCGGGTGCTCTTGACGCTACCTTGGCCATGAGCTATAACGAATATTACCAACTGGTGCAGGCCGGTATTCAGATGACCGATAAGAACGTTTACCGTTTCTGCGATCACGGCTATAACGTGCAGGAGGACGGTGTCTACATGACCCGCGACTATTACATGAAGCATCGTGAGCAGGCTAAGAAGTTCGCCGAGGCCAGTCGGAAAGGGTGGGAGTGGGCCGCCCAGCATCCTGATGAGGCGTTGGATATTGTGATGGAGTATGTCGACAAGAACCACATTGCCACGAATCGCGTAATGCAGCGACTGATGCTCAAGGAAGTGCTTCGCCTGCAAGTCGACCGTGAGTCGAAGAAACGTGAGTTCCGTCTGCGTCCCGATATGGTGCAGCTCGCCAGTCGTTTGATGGTCGACAACAAGATGTTGACCCGTGACGTAACTTACGAGGAGATCATTAGTGAAAAGTAAAAAGTGTATAATCTGCTACTGCCGTCATTATGAAAAATATCTTTGCATATATCCGCCGCAAACTTTCCGTCAGGGTCAGCCTGTGGGTTGTCATGTTTGCCGCCGTCATCTTCATTGCAGCCCTCGGATTCCTCTTCTATCAGTCGCGCGAGGCCGTGCGCCAGGAAGCTATCAGCCGTGCTACGCAGATCCTCGACAAGACATCGTTGCGTGTGGAGGGCATCCTCAATCGTGTGGAGGTAGCCTCAAACATGACCGAGTGGCTCGTACAACGGCATCCTGATAGGGCCGACTCCATGTTTGTCTATAGCCGCGGCATGTTGCTTAACAACCCCGACTTCTACAACTGCTCCATCGCCTTCGAACCCTATTATTTCAAAGACTATGGACGCTATTTCTCTGCTTACTCCAAATACCTTGGCGACACAATCCGTACCGTCCAAGGCGGTAGTGATAACTATCAGTACTTCTTTATGGACTGGTATCTCATGGCCAAACTGTTGGATAAGCCGTGTTGGACGGAGCCTTACGTCGATCTCGATGTGGCTACGAACACGAGTGAGATGGTGACCTCCTACTGTCAGGCCATTAAGGATCTGCAAGGCAATATGATAGGCGTCATCAATACCAGTCTGTCGCTGAACTGGCTATCGCAGACCATTTCGGCCGTGAAGCCCTATCCCAATTCGTTCAGCATCATGATAGGTCGCGGTGGTACCTATTTTGTGCATCCTGATTCTACGAAGATCACGCGCGAGACCATTTTCACACAGACCCTTGAGAACCCCGATACAGCCATTACCGCTTTAGGCTATGCCATGCAGCGCGGCGAGGAAGGCATGAGGCATGCTCAAATCAATGGCGAGGAATGTTACGTTTTCTATAAGCCTCTCGGACATACGGGCTGCTCGATGGCCATCGTCTGCCCGGAGAGCGATATCTTCGGCGGTTTCGATCGTTTGCGCCGTACCGTCATGGCCATCGTCTTGGTTGGCTTGCTGCTGATGCTCTATTTCTTCATGCGTATCATTACTCGCGAGTTGAGTCCTTTGCGCCGTCTGGCTGATGAGGCTGAGACCATTGCCTCAGGACAGTTCGACACACAATTGCCTGACTTCGAGCGTACTGACGAGATTGGTCAGCTGAGCCACTCCTTCGGCAATATGCAACAGTCGCTGGTGAAATATATTGATGAGCTGAAAAACACGACCGCCCAGAAAGCGTCGATTGAGAGCGAAATCCAGGTGGCCAGTGGCATTCAGATGGGTATGCTGCCCAAGAAATTCCCCACTTATCCCGACCGCGATGATGTGCAGCTCTATGCCTCGCTGACTCCCGCCAAGGAGGTTGGTGGCGACTTGTTCGATTTCTATTTCCGCGACGAGAAACTCTTCTTCTGTATCGGCGACGTCTCGGGCAAGGGTGTGCCCGCCTCGCTCTTCATGGCCGTTACCAGAGCCGTCTTCCGTACTGTCTCGGCCCGTGAATCGATGCCCGATCATATCATGGCCAGCCTGAATAAGACCATGGTCGATATGAACGAGACCAATATGTTCGTTACCCTCTTCATCGGTGTCCTCGACTTGCCCACAGGTCGCATGCACTACTGTAACGCTGGCCATGATGCCCCGTTGCTCGTGGGCGCTGGCGTGGGCATGCTGCCCTGCGACTCCAACATCCCCGTTGGCGTTATGGACTCGTGGAAATACACCCTGCAGGAGGCGCAGATCTTCACAGGCACCACTATCTTCCTCTTCACCGACGGACTGACCGAGGCTGAGGATGCCACCCATGCCCAGTTCCGGATGGAACGTGTCAACGATGTGGCCGCCCATGCCCTTGCCAATCATCAGCAGGAACCGAGACAACTGATTGGCGTGATGGCCGATGCCGTCCATCAGTTTGTGGGCGATGCCGAGCAGAGCGACGACCTGACGCTGATGGCTATACAGTATATCAAGAAGCAGCGTGACGTGAAAATGCGTAAGAGCATTGTGTTGCCCAACGACATTCAGGAAGTGCCGCGACTGAACGCCTTTGTCGATGCGGTATGTGAGACCGTGGGCTTCGATTCTGCCCTTACCATGAAGCTGAACCTTGCCATCGAGGAAGCCGTTGTCAACGTCATGAACTATGCTTACCCGCCAGGTGTCAAGGGCGATGTGACGATTGAGGCTCTCTCGAACGATGTGCGGCTGAAATTCGTCATCATCGACAGCGGCGCGCCTTTCGATCCCACTGTTCACGCTGATGTCGATACCACACTTTCCGCTCAGGATCGTCCTATCGGCGGATTGGGCATCCATCTGGTGCGCAATATCATGGACTCCATCAACTATGAGCGCATCGACAATCTCAACGTACTGACGCTGAGAAAGAAGATTTGACAGATACATTATTAATAAATTAACGACAAAACAATGAAAACAACAATTCAAGAGCAAGACGGCAACAAGGTTGCCTTTTTAGAGGGACGTCTCGACACACCTACCGCCCCGGAAGCCGAACAGGCATTGAGCCCTTTATACGATTCTACGGGATGTGACATCATTATCGACTGCACAAGTCTGGAATACATTTGTTCTGCCGGCCTGCGCATCTTCCTCCGCATTCTGAAAAGCGCTCAGGAAAAGGGCGACCACCTCTATATCAGGGGAATTAATGATGATATCCGCGCCGTATTCGCTATGACGGGTTTCATTAATATCTTCAAGTTCTTGTAAATCATTGCTTATAATCCGACAAGCTTATGAACAAGAATGAAAAATTCGTCATATCCATTAATCGTGAGTTAGGCAGTGGTGGTCGCACCGTTGGCCGTAAACTGGCGGAAAAATTGGGTGTTGAGTTCTACGACAAAGCAGTTATCAAGGGCTTGCAGGAGAAGTATCATCTCACGATTGAGGAGATCGAGAAACTGAAAGGTCGCCAGCAAGGCTGGTGGGCCGACATCAAACGTCAGATAACCGGCAGTGGCTTGGCGTCCAACTACTATCTCCCAAAGGCTGTCGATGAGCTTGATAGGTTGGATACCGATGCTGTGTTCAAGACCGAGACGGAAATCCTGAAGGGCATCGCCGAGGAAGAATCGTGCGTGGTGGCAGGACGAAGCGGTTTCTTCGTATTCCGCAACCATCCCAACCATCTGAACATCCTCATTCAGGCTTCGATGCCTTTCCGTCTGGAACGTGTCATGCGCAAGCAGAACTTGACGGAGGATGAGGCCCGCAAGACCATCGAGAAAGTCGACCAGATGCGCGAGAACTATGTCAAGAAGTACACCAAGACCTCGCGCTATGACACCCGCAACTACGACCTTGTCATCTCTGCCGACGGGAAGACCGAAGACCAGATTGTAGAGCAGATCCTGCTATACATCGGATAAACTGAAACATGATGAACTGGTAGATGGTGTGTTAAAATTAACCACAACGGATTCCACGGATTAAACGGATTATATAAGTTACTGAATATCAGTAGGGCTTAAATCCATAAAATCCGTGAAATCCGTTGTTTTTAAATAAATCTTGTATTGTGACACATCCTCTTACAAAATGAAGGGAACCATAACTTTAACATTATTTTAGAATTATTTCTGAAAGGAATTCATAACTTTGGGTACTAATTGGTTGAATAAACTCCCGAACAGATGAAAGAATTAGAACAAGAATTTACCAAACTGGTTCGAGAATACCGTAAGACCATATACACGGTATGCTACTTCTTCTCGAACAACCCCCAAGATGTGGATGACCTCTTCCAGGAAGTGTTGGTCAACCTCTGGAAGAGCTTTCCGAAGTTCCGTGGCGACAGCAGCCCGAAGACGTGGATATGGCGCGTCAGCCTGAACACCTGCTGCAATATGGAACGAGGCAAGAAACGGAATGTACCAACCGTTCCGCTGGTCAT
>JAEEGF010558427.1_pt1 | contig 10907 bp, 6 predicted proteins | sample 9134171 | NCBI WGS metagenome assembly JAEEGF01 (sample SAMN16246542, study PRJNA631951) | gut metagenome | biome: gut microbiome; feature: rumen; material: AP-attached | host: Bos | place: Iran: Karaj | collected 2018-10
GAATATTTCAGCGAAGGACTAGCGATTGTCATTGATGAGAACCGCAAATACGGCTATATAAATATGGAAGGTAAATTAGTTATTCCTTGCAAATGGGATTATGCCGATCCATTTAAAAATGGTCAGGCTCGAGTATCTGATGATGATCGTAATGAGCTCACCATCGACAAATCCGGAAATATAATTTGAACAATTCCAATAACAACTAAATCATTTTGCGCTTATGTTTATACCGTGTATGTGTTGTGGACGAGAATTACCCGACAATTGGTCTTGGTGGGTATGCGATACTTGTGGCTATCGTGTCTGCCCCTCGTGTTTCCCAAGTTATAAATGCCCTAAGTGTACTTGGGGCCATATGAAGCGAACTTAATGTTTTAAAGCTTCCCCACCCTCGCAGAAAAAAACTGTATTCTGTATCCATTAATAACTTTATCCGGCTCAGACCATCAGCGATCTGAGCCGGAATTATAATTCTCAAGCTCAAGAATGCAAATTTATTTGTATTCTCTTCGCTAAATCGAAATTTTGTACTATCTTTGCAAAGCGATTATATCAATAACTCAAGAACATCATGGCTACAACAGAGAAGACACCACTTTGGCTGGACCTGAAAAAAGAATATATCGACGATAATTTCGATAAGCTGCAGACCTATCTGCGCAACTCGGCGGAGAAGGGAGACAAAGACTCCTTCTATACCACCACGATCGAACTGTTCCGTGAACGTATCAGCGACCTGTTACGCGACATATCGGAGCGTCCCCTCTATGCTGACGAACAAGAACGCCAGCAACTCACTGCCAATGCCAATATGCTGGCCACCTACCTTCTGGCCGATGGCGATCATCCTCTGGCGATGACTGCCTATGTAGCCTTCATGAACTGTCTGCGTCAGATGAATCCCCGCCTCTCCGACCTGATTGTCAAGACCATCATGCTGCGCATCCGTTATGAGAAAGTCACCAATCTTGGCTTCACATGGAAAGATCTCGAGAAACTAAGCACTGAAGTCTTTGCGCATAATGCCTGTAAGCAAGCCTATTTCGATGTACCCCTTTCCAAACCGCAGATCTTCAGCAGATACGGCTCAGCTATGCTCACCAGCACTGTTCTGATGCTGACTCACGACAACAAGGCCGAGTCGAAGAAACTCCTCAAGTCAGGTTCCGACTCACTCGATACCGGCATCGGCATCACCCTCAGATCCACATCAGACAAGAAACTCAAGCAAAGTCTCGCCAACAGCGTCAAGGACATGGACGAATACACCAAGGACTTTATCTACGCCCAAGCCAAAGTCCAGAACAAACCCGCTGTTCGTAAGCTAAAGACATATGATGAAGGCGATGAAGTGATTGTCAGAGTAACAAGCATCGGTCATGATGTCAAGGTTGAAACCGTCGACCCCAACTATCAGAAAATTGAGGGTACCATCAAATACGACCGCCAAAGTCTTGTTTATTACTATACCGACGAGCTCTACAAAGACTTCCATGTGGGTGATTATCTGACAGCCACCATTAAGAATCCTTTCCATGGTGTGTTCAACATCGAGCAGCAACTCATCAGGTTCTTTGTGGAAGATACCAGACAGACGATGGACAGCGACGACAGCTATATGTTGGCAATGGTCATCGATGAACAAAAAAACTACTGCGCATGGCTGACGGAAACAGGTGTGGCAGTCAGGATCGAAGGGCCAAGCCAATACCATCATGGCGACTTCGCTTTCATCACCATCACCGAATATGGCAGTGGCAAATATTACGGTCTGATCCGAGGACGCGTGAAGGAAGATACCGACGAGACCTTCAATGAGAAAGCCGTGCGTCACGATTGTATCCGGGCCTTTGCCGAGAGCACAGAGCCGCCCGTTTTTCAGCGTCCTGAAGAAGACGACACCGCCGAGCTCAGTCCCGTGCTTTTGCGACTGCTGTTACGCCTGTTGTTCGAATACCAGAAGTCACTGCTGAAACCCTCCGACCGTTTCCGTTATCTGGCCAATGCCAATGTGATGGCCGAGATGGTGGGCGACGATCTCGCAGCTTCCTACATCAGCTTTGCCCGCACCTATCTGCGCGCCCTCATCCAGTTTGTCAACAATGAGAACATCAGCGCCATCAAGCTCGAACCCGATGAGGAATACGAAAGCGCCACACCAACCCTCATCCGACTCTCCGTCATCGAACTGCTGAAAGAATATGGCCGCAAGGAGAACTCCGAAAAACTGGCCCAGGCCATCAGCAATTTCGAGGAATCCCTGCCCCAGCTGGCCCGTTTGGCCCGACTCATCCAGACCGCCAACTCCATGCAAGACACCCTTTCCGGTTCTGCCCTCAACGTGATCCGTCGTGAGATTATCCGCACCCTTTCGATAGAGACCGAAGACGATGCCGACCTCGAAGCCGACAAGGGCATCTACCTCGGAGTAGAGAGTGGCACACTTGAGTTCAAGACCTCCATCGTATTCCCACCCGACAACAATATGCAGCCCGATGAATACACCCAGAGTGTGAATGTCATGCGCGGCATCTGCGCTTTCCTCAACTCCACCACTGGAGGCACCCTCTACCTCGGTGTCAACGACCAGGGCTATGTGGTAGGTGTGGAAAACGACATGAACTTCCTGAAGACGAAGACCATCGACAGCTATATGCGCTATGTGCAGGACATTGCCAAAAAGCATTTCGGCGTAGACACCCTACCCTATCTGCGCATCGAGTCACTCTACAACGATACCGTTGTCGCCATCCATGTGGAGCCTCATCCCTATCGCGTTGTCGAACTCAATGGCACGGCTTATCTTCGTGTCAATGCCGAGTCAAGGACCATGCCTGAGGAGATGCGTCTGCAGTTGATCGATCGCAAGCTGTTCACCAACAAAAACCGTGCGGCCATCGTCTCCCATCTACAGCATGCTTGCACCCAGAAACGCTGCGTCATCCTCCATCAGTATGCTTCGAACAATGGCGGTTCCGTTTCCGATCGTCATGTGGAGGCCTATGATGTACGTCCCGACGACGGACTTGTTGTCTGTTACGATATCGACAAGCGGGGGATTCGGATGTTCAGCATCAACCGCATCGGCTATGTGGAGATCCTCGATGATGAGCCTTGGAAACATACTGCCGAACATGAGGATAAAAAGATTGATATCTTCCATATGTCAGGCGACACCACCACCAAGATCTCCCTCCAGCTCGACCTCATGGCCAAGAACCTGCTCGTCGAAGAGTTCCCGCGAGCCAAAGACTATCTCACTGGTCATAAGGGCGACGAAAACATCTGGTACTTCGATACCGATGTCTGCCGTCTCGAAGGCATCGGCCGCTTCTATATCGGCCTTGCCAACCACATCCAGATTCTCGAAGGTGAAACTCTCAGGCAATATGCTTCCGACTATGCGAAGAAATATCTGTAGTATTGCAACAATTCAAATTGGATCCAATTTAAAGCCACTATGATTCTACTTAAAGATATCCCAGAATTTCAGCAGTTGAAGTGTACAAAAAAGTATTCTGCTGCTTTAGGACGTTATAGTAAGTATACTATAGACGAATTTATTTATGCATATAATCATACAGGTCTAAAAGGAAAGGAACCATATGATTCCCTGATGAAAAGCCTTTCACCGGACATGATTGGTAATGACTCGCAAAAATCTGTTGTAAAATCACTTTTGAATACTGTTTTCCCAAGCTCTTTCAATGCTGATTCGTCTTTAATTGAAGCATATAAGCAAATGATAAAAGAGTTGTTGTCGTATTTTGATCAGACCTCAGCAGTTCCCAAGAATGTGAAAAGGGCTAAGATATGTGACCTGTATTTTTGCCAGCATCTTGAACCTGGCGAAATTGCAAAGACGACCAAGTTTTCGTTACCTACAATCAAAGACAATTTTCTCCTTCCCCTATTTCGGAAAGGAGAAGTTGACCAGATTTCATTAAATCCTGCATTCAAAGCAGCAATAGACAAATGTCTGGCCGATGCCCTTTATTCTCCGAAAGTGGAATTACAAAATAAACTTCAGATTAGTGACGATGACTTGTTACAATTACTGTATTTGTTTGACTATGCGGTATTTGAAGACCTTGAAAAGGGGCAAACAGCAATAATTATAAATAAGGGAGATAGTGTAAGGGTATCAGAATGTCTCGGAAAGTTCTATTCTATATTAAATGATGAGTTGCTGCCAATATCCAAACAGGATCTCTATACAAAGCTGTCGGATAGTATCATTCCAGAAAATTGGCTCCCGTATTATATTGATAAGGTTATAGTCACTCACGAATCCGTAGTCACCAACTCTGAAGGACTCATTTCTTTGAAAGATGAAGCTATCAAGGGCACCGCTCAGCGCGTTAGGCGTATTGTCTATGAATCGCCTTCGCATACAGCCCGGAAAGAAGATGTCATAGCGGCGTATAAGAAGATGTATGGCGGCGAAGAGCCTGTCTTTACTCAGCCTTTACTTAAAGAGATGGGAGTGTTCTCAATTAGTCATGGTGGTGTCTATCAGTATTCTGAGGATGGAAAAACACCAGAAACAGTCCATGAATATATTGATCAGTATATAGCTGAAAAAATCCTTTTCAGATGGTCGGAACTGCTTAAAGAGATATTGAAGATAAATCCATCTTTAAAAGAGAAATCGGAGAGATCTTATACCACAAATAAGTGTACTTCCTGTTCAAGTGACCCCGACATCTTAGTATTAAAAGGTCATGAGCCCGAGTTCCCCCAATACAACTGGAGAAACCCCAGAATGATGAATAAGACTAATTTTACCATCAACAAGGCGGTAGAATTGCTAAGAGCTAAGGGAAATAACGGTATGTCTTACGTAGATTTCACTCGAGAACTGAACAAAATTTTAGCCGCAAATTCCATTAGTACAAATAGTACGAAAGATGTTATTAGGAAATATGTAACTGGTGATACAAAGATTTTCATCTTGGAGAATGATATTATTAAGATTGATGACAAAGTTCTTGCCGATGTTTCTTTGGATTATATCGGCTTAGGTTACAAGTATTCCGATTTCTATCTGAGCATATATTCTTTAGCCATATCTGAATTGAAGTCCAAACCTGATCACAGAATGCTTCGGTCTGAGTTGGCCGCTTTGGCTGTGGCTCAAATCTCAGACGAAATAAATGGCGTGATAGTCAACAAGGCTTTTATAGACCGAGCAAAGCCCGATATGTTATCGGTTGAAGGTACAGGCAAGAATGCCTATATCTGTCTTGATATAACTCGATTGGCATCAGATACGTCAAAAGATAAGCAATACAAAGTCGCAGACGACGATAAAGCTAATCAAAATGAATCAACGCCGACTGTGGTTGTTGATACCACTCCACGCCCTGCTGCCACTTATCGTCAGATATTCAACTGGCCTGATATCATATCCATGTTGAAGCGTGAACTGAGGCATTACGATAAACCATATTTCTACCAAGGCATAACTTCTGATGATGTTTTAGAGAAATTCCAACGTTTCATGAGTCAATCAAATAATGTATATCTTAATCAGTTGATTCCTCAGGCATATTATGAACTGAATTATGCCAATGTTGACAGGTGGAGTTCTTATGATTATCGTTCGAAAATGGCGCGTGCATTCGAATCCTTATTGATGGATATATATTTTCAGAATAGAGGTGTTGAGCCACAGACAAAGGGACTATGGGAGATACTGGAATTGGCTTTCGCGGATTACCAGCAAGCCAGAAAGACTTACGATCGTAACGGCTTTAATGGCATTTTCAACAATATCTATAATGATAGAGTCAGGTTTGCCCATCCAACAGCCAGTGAGATGCCAACATTGTCTGACAATATTAAAGCATTGATAAGTTACATGGCATTATATGTTTACACGGTAGCCAAATATTATAAAGGATAATAGAATGGTATATATGCATAATTGTATACACTTGTCATATCAACTAGTCGAAGGGACAGATTCTACTTGGGTATTATGTAGGTTTGATACCCAAACGCCTGTCCCAATGACTATCTAAAAGTCACAAATATCATAAATTTTAGAAAAAGAATTAGGACATTCAAAAATTTTGTGTAATTTTGCACAGAAATATGTTATAGAAATATGAAGCTAAACCGTATAAAAGAAGTTTTGGACGAGAAAGGTATCTCGCAGACATGGCTTGCAAAGAAGTTGGATAAAAGTTTCAACTCGGTTAATTCGTATGTTTGTAATCGAAGTCAACCTAATCTTGAAACACTTCTTCAAATTTCTCAAATCCTACATGTTGACATGAAGGATTTGATTGCAGACCAAGAACAAATAAATGAATGATAGCAAATGATATACAACATTGATTATTTTCGTGAAAAAGAAGAGAAACTTATTGCTGAAAAAATAGAAATAGCAAAGGATTTCCCTCATGATATAGTGTCTGATTCGTCACCGACCGAACAAGACATTAATAATGCTTTTAAATCGGTTCATACAAAGATGATAAGCACTCTCATATCATTTTATATGAGTAAGTGCTGCATGAATTATTCGCATAGCAATTATTCTGATTTCTTTGAAGGCGAACTTACTCAATTAGATATTCTACCACCTGATCCGGATTACAAAAGCATTCCTCAAATCTGCGAAGCATTGCATATTTCTTACCTCAACTCTTTGTACACATATAAGAATGGTAGAATTTCAAGAAAGAAGTCAAAAGCTAACTTGTTAGAAGCCGGAGCGGTATATACTCAGGAACAGATAGCGTATGACATAGTGTACAGAACCCTTGCTAATGTAAAAATAGAAAATCCTTCACATATTAAGGTTTTGGATTTTGCGACGGGTACTGGCAGATTTTACAAGCAAGTGGTCATTTGTCTTAATCAGATTTTTGGTCTTTCCAAAGAGGACTCTGTCTTAAATAATATATATGCTGTTGACGTTGACCCAATAGCTCTTAATATTTGTAGAATAAATGCTTTATCACAAATTGAGAACCTTGACACAAACAAGGCAGCTATAATCGCGAGTCATATTATTCTTAAAAACGCTTTAATAAAGGAAGATATCTTTGAAAGCGAAATGGCAATTTGCAAAAAAGATTTAGAGGGTCTTTTCTTTAACGGTTTTCATGCAATTGTATCAAATCCTCCCTATTTGGTATTGAAACCAAATAAAAACAAAATGGATACTGCTACTGTTGAGAATATCAACAAAATGGCTAAATATTTTCGAAATTCAACATACTACAAGTATTCCATTGAAGGTATGCTAAACCTTTATCAATTGTCATTGGAGGCTATGCTCGGAATGTTGAAAAAGGATGGAGAAATGGGAATAATCTGTCCTTCTACCTTGTTCGCAGACATTTCTGCATCATCATTAAGAAAACACTTATTATCAAAGAATCATGTGTCTTACATAAAGTTCTTCTCTGAGGATGATCCACTATTTGACAATGTCACACAAGCTACTTGTATTTTCCACTTAACTAAGGGCGAAAGTACAAACATAATAGATATAGTTCAGGGAGGTAAAGAATACAAAATTTCTTTAGAAGATGTAAAACAAGTCTTTAAATCTAATTGGGAGATCCCTTCAATTGAAAAGGTTGAATGGGATATTCTAAAGAAACTATTATCATTCCCATTACTGAAAGCCCAGTCGTTTATAAGAAATAAACGTGGTGAGTTAGACTTATCATTGTTCCGAAACTATATTACTTCAGAGCCGACAAATCTCAGATTGGTAAGAGGGAATATGCTCTCAGGAGATTCTATCAATGATATTAATCATGAGTATGTAAAGTCAGAATTTCTTGATAAAAAATCAAGTGATTATATGAAATATGACCATGGGAAGATTCGTCTTGTATGTCAGCAAATTTCAAACCAGCTACAAAAGGTTCGTTTAAAATTCATCGAATGCCAGAAGAACGACGTATTAGGTAATTCTTGCAACTACATAACCGTCAACGAAGAATTAATCCCTAGGATGAAAGTTTTACTTAATAGCGCATTGTTAAATTGGAGATTTAAGGTTACAAGCACTAATAACCACATCAACAATTATGAGTTAGACGAATTACCAATAATTGAATTAAGTCTAATAACAGATGAGATATTGAAACAAGATGAAGTAAAACAGAATAAATCAATCTGTTCTTTGTATGGTCTTAAAAAAGAGGAAATAAACTATATAATTAGACAACATTATGAAACTATATAATCATGTAGCTTATAAGATGTGCCAACATGAAGTAGATATGGCACAGCATATACCAGCCGGGGGCAACTGGAAGGATATTCCAGAAGAGATTACAGACAACAGACTTGCCAATATTCGTGACGGTGGAGGCAGAACGACCTATTATGGGCGTTTAACATGGGACAAACCCAGTTATACCATAAACACATTTTTCAATCGCGTCCCCAACGGTTGTAATCTCCATCCGGAACAGATGCGTGTTATATCGACTCGTGAAGCTGCTCGTTTTCAGTCATTCCCAGACGATTTTGTATTTATAGCAAAAACAAAATCTGGAATATACAAACAAATTGGGAATGCAGTCCCTCCATTGCTAGCAAGAATGATTTCTACACTCATTAAGCCACATTTGGATAGTTACAACATTATTGACCTCTTTGCTGGCTGTGGAGGATTGTCAGAAGGTTTTATTCAGAATGGATTTAAACTTTTGGCGGCTAACGAGTTTGATGAAAGTGTATTTGAAACTAACATTTTCAATCACTCCAAATATGCCAGTGAAGACAAGTTTATCCTTGGAGATATAACAAAGGATGAAACTAAGCAAAAGATTTTCTCTGCATGCGGAGAGAATCAGGTTGATGTTATCCTTGGTGGTCCTCCATGCCAAGGCTTTTCTTATGCAGGATGGCGTGATCCGAATGACAAAAGAAATCAACTTTTTCGAGATTTTGTCGACATAGTAACAACATTGAAACCTAAATTCTTTGTAATGGAAAATGTTCCAGGCATACTTACTATGAGGAAAGGCGAAACAATTAAAGAAATAATCAAGGCCTTTGCTGATGCTGGGTATTTTGTGGGGAATCCGTTAAAATTAACTGCTGCTGATTTTGGCGTACCACAGAAAAGAAAAAGGGTAATTTTAATTGGATGTCGTGATAATATCACAATCAATCAACCATCCCCTTTATTTTCAGAGAAACAAGAAGGATTATTCCCCTTACCTAAGTATATCTCTGTAAGAGAGGCAATTGGTTCATTGCCTCCAATTCCTGATGGTGGTGGAAAAGATGAGATAGAAATAACAATAGAGAATCCCTCTGCCTACGATAGGTTGATGGGAAAAGAGATTACATTTGATGAGTTTTATCAAATCAAATTAAACGAAATGTAATACACAGGAGAGTATACCCTCTTCCAGTTTTAATAACTAAGATGATATTGTATAATCATGTTGCACACAAAATTGGCAACTATGCTAAAGAATTAGCATGCCATATTCCTGAAGGAGGTAATTGGAAGGATATTCCATTATCTATCTCTGACAGGAGATTAGATGGCATACGTGCAACTGGTGGAAGGACAACATATTACGGTAGACTGCGTTGGGATGCACCAAGTTATACAATATCTACATATTTCAACCACGTTGGTAATGGGTGTAATCTACATCCTTCCCAACAAAGGGTTATTTCAAATAGAGAAGCTGCGAGATTACAATCATTTCCTGATGATTATATATTTGTAGGTTCAAAAGCATCACAATTCATACAGATTGGGAATGCAGTTCCTCCACTACTAAGTAGATTTGTATCCACACTTATCAAACCACACCTAAAAAGTTATAATTTCGTTGACCTCTTCGCTGGTTGTGGAGGATTATCAGAAGGTTTTATTCAAAATGGATTTCATCTGCTTGCTGCCAATGAATATGACAGGAATATCATTAAAACAAATATTTTAAATCATTCCAAATATGCCAGCGAGGACAAATTTATCCTTGGAGATATAACAAAAGAGGAAACCAAGCATAAGATTTTCTCTGCATGCGGAGAGAATGAGGTTGATGTAATTCTTGGTGGCCCTCCATGCCAAGGCTTTTCTTATGCAGGATGGCGTGACCCGAATGACAAACGAAATCAGCTATTTAGAGAATTTGTTGCTATAGTCAGAGTTCTAAAGCCCAAATTCTTTGTTATGGAGAACGTTTTAGGCATATTAACCATGAGGCAAGGAGAAACCATAAAGGACATCATTCATGCATTTAGAGATGAAGGCTATCATGTAGGTAATCCTCTAAAATTAAATGCTATGTGGTTTGGTGTTCCGCAGAAAAGGAAACGAGTTTTCATTATTGGTTCATTAGACCCCGATAAAAATTTCTTCCAACCACAACAACTTTTTGATGATGATAATATGTTTCTTCCCAAACCTGTAACTGTTCGAGAAGCAATTGGCGGACTTCCTGAAATAGAGAATGGAGGGGGCGCTTTAGAAATGGAATGGGAATTTAGGAATCCCAGCCCTTATGATTTACTAATGCAACGCCAAATAACCTTCGATGAATTTTACCAGATGATGAAAGACAAAGAAGGTAAATAAATAGGATGAAGGAAAATGCCTCTTCACCCTTCAAGTCAAAACGGAGAATCTTCAGCCGCCACATTAGAGGATAATCTCCTATTTGATTATTATAGGGTTTAATACCACTTTTCAAGTTGGTATATGCGCATTGAAACATCTTTGATAAGACCCTTCAGTTCATTGTCTGCTTTTTCAAAGTTTCCGTTTTTTATTGATTTAATTATGGCTTTCAGTTGAATAGTCTTCTTACTAATCAAGAAAGATACTTTTCTATTTCCTTTATTACCAAATTCCTCTAGGCTTTCAAAAGCAATCCTTACATATCTCTCTTGGTTATTACGTT
>JAEEGF011995199.1_pt1 | contig 10907 bp, 8 predicted proteins | sample 9134171 | NCBI WGS metagenome assembly JAEEGF01 (sample SAMN16246542, study PRJNA631951) | gut metagenome | biome: gut microbiome; feature: rumen; material: AP-attached | host: Bos | place: Iran: Karaj | collected 2018-10
AACTTCCTACTCCCAAACAACATTTTAAATGGATTCAAAATTAAGATAAAAGGAAATTATCATGAAAAAGACTAAAGGTTTTACCCTCATCGAATTAATGATCGTTATCGCCATCATCGGTATCTTAGCTGCAATCGCTCTTCCTGCATATGCCCGTTACATGGCTCGTGCACGTTTCTCTGAAGTTACCACTGCAGTTGCTGGTGTTCAGAAGCAGGTTGAAATCTGTATTTTTGATTTAGGTGCAAAATTCACTGCTAATGGTGCAGTTGTGGTTGATCCCTCCGCTAAAAATGGTTGTAAGAATGGTGAATCAGGCAATGGTTGGAGTATCGATACTAATACTAACTACAAGACCAAGTATGTTGCTAAGATCGATGTAACCAAAGATGGTGTAATTAAGGCTACTGCTATTGCTGGTAATGGTTTAAATGGTGCAGCTATTCAGATTCAGCCATTCTATGGTGCAGCTGATAACGGTGTTGTAGATTGGCACAGAAATGACACTGCTACCGTTTCTACCTGTATCGCTCAGAATCTTTGCTAATTTAATAAGTTAGTAATTAAATTTCTAAGTATCTGATTTAAACCCCGCTTAATAGCGGGGTTTGTTTATATTAATATTGTCTTAAAGTTCTTTTATATTCAATGAATCTCTTTTTAAATACTGTAGTTTCAAACCCAAAAACGCAAGCAACAATGCTTAAAAAGCTTAACATCAGCAGATAACCTCTGAAACATAACGGAGCATTGTCTTTTAAGGTGATATTTATGGGGAACTTTATCTAGGAATAAACTATTGTAAGTTTTCCATTGAATTTTACGCCTTCATAAAGCTGTTTTATTTTTCAATGGAGGAACATGGACTCAGAAGTACACCTAATAATATTGCCTAGGGCAAATAATATTTCTTGTGCAGATCGTATGTACCAAACGAACTGTGAATATGGTAATCCCTCTCAGTGATATTAACTTAAAACTTAAGCTCGTTGAATTCACTATAGGTTAATTTTTTATTAGTGACATGCATATAAAAAACCCCGCCAGACAATGGCGAGGGTTTTAATCAATGAGCAGTTACGCTAATTAGCATAAGTCGTTATCGATGCATGATGATTCATCATCAACACGCTGCCAATCGATAATACCTAAATCCTTTTCATCAGTTGAATTTTTGGCTGAATGTGGCTGAACAACAAAAGTAGACCCCTTTAAACCATTGGCGTCCTGTGCGGTTGCAGTGATCTTGCCACTTTCTACCTTAATGGTTGCAACATACTTGGTTTCGTAATCTGATGGTGCGCCAAGCTTCCAACCTGGACCACTTGCTCCGTTTTCTCCACTAGAACAAGCCTCAACTTCAATTGCATCGCCGCCAGTAGAATCATGTCCCTGATCAAAGATACAAAGTTCAACCTGCTTCTTAACACCATCAACAGCAGAAGTTACTTCGGTGAAACGAGCCTTTGCCATGTACTTAGCGTATGCTGGGAGAGCAATAGCTGCTAAGATACCGATGATAGCGATAACGATCATTAATTCGATAAGGGTAAAACCTTTGGTCTTTTTCATGATAATTTCCTTTATTCATGATAAATAGATGACAAAATTAAACCGTGTTAATGAAGGTATTTATAGAGAAAAAAGGGCAATGTTGAAAAACATTGCCCTTTTTGAATAAATGAATATAAATGTTCGGTGATGGATTATCTCAGAAGGTTTAGGTAGAATCTGTTAATCTCATTTCCCCAAAGCATGACTATGAATCCCATAATTGCAATGTATGGACCGAATGCAAAAGGCTGGCTTTCCTTATGTCTGTTAATAAACATAAGGAGGCCTCCAATTACGGCACCGACAAGAGCAGAACCGAATATTATGGCAGGGAGCATCTGATATCCAAACCAGGCTCCGAGACATGCTGTCAGTTTGAAGTCACCATATCCCATGCCTTCTTTTCCGGTCGCAAGTTTAAATGTCCAATAGAAGAGCCACAGACACATGTAACCTGCAACAGCACCGTAAACGGCGTCGGTAAGAGTTACGTATGTGTTAAACATATTAAAAAGGATACCAATCCATAGTAAGGGCTGCACGATTTCATCAGGAATCAGCATCTTATCAAAATCGATACCGCTTATGGCGATAAGTGACCATGTCATGAGAAGGGCTCCAATTACCTGTACAGTAGGACCGAAATGCCAGGCAACTAGAAGGGACATGAGACCAGTAAAAGTTTCAACTAGAGGATATCTCAGCGATATATGCTGTCCGCAACCATGACACCTGCCCTTGAGAATTAGATAACTGATAACAGGAATGTTTTCCCATGCAGAAATCTTATGACCGCAATTTGGACAGCGTGACCTTGGGGTTATGAGATTAAATGTTGGCCTTTCTGGTAATTCCTGTTCAGGATGAAAATATTCCTGATACTCATCTTTGAATTCATTTTCCATCATAACAGGAAGTCTGTAAATTACTACATTTAAGAAGCTTCCAACTAAAAAACCTATGATAGTCACATAAATCAGAAAGAAAGCAGGGGACTCTTGAAAGGCAAGAACTACACTTTGTAAAAAATCCATAAAAAATCCAGTTATTAAATATTATACATACGGTAAATAAAAAGGGTCTCACATCTGTGAAACCCTTTAACAAAGTTAATGCGTTTATTAGAATATGCTACCCATAGAGAAGATAGGTAAGTACATAGCAATAACCAATGAACCGATGATAACACCAAGGAATACCATGATTAACGGTTCAAGCATAGATGACAAACCATCTACTGCATCATCTACTTCCTGCTGATAAATGTTAGCTACTTTTCTAAGCATTGCATCCAGGGAACCGGCTTCCTCGCCAATCATAACCATCTGAATCATCATCGCAGGGAATATCTGTGTGGCGCGCATAGCCATATTGAGCTGCATACCGCCCATAACATCCTGTCTGATCTCAAGTATTGCATTATTATATTTAGCATTACCTGATGCACCGGCTGCAGAGATTAAAGCATCTACCAATGGAATACCTGCAGCGAATGTTGTTGCCAGTGTAGACGCAAATCTTGCCAGACAGCCCTTTTCCAAAATTGCACCAACCACAGGAATTTTGAGGAACATAACGTCCACATTATCGTGGAATTTTTCGTTATGCCTGTATCCCCAGAAGAATGCGTAGAAACCACCGCCGATAACAAGGGCAAAAATAACCCAGTAACTCTGCAGGAATCTTGAAAGATCGACAACCATCTGAGTAAATGCAGGTAATTTTGCATTAAAGCTTGCAAATATTGCCTCAAACTGAGGTACTACATAAATCAGCAAAATTGCGGTAACGATAACTGCAATGATAACTATAACTATAGGATACATCATAGCCTTTTTGATTTTTGACTTTAAGGCTTCTGATTTTTCCATATATGTTGCAATCTGGTCGTAAATTGTTTCTAAGGCACCTGATGCTTCACCTGCAGCAACCAAGTCGGTATACAGCTTGTTGAAGTACAACGGATGTCTTCTTAGAGCCTGATGGAAAGGTGTACCTGATGATACATCTTCACAAACTTCTGACAAAAGCTTTCTCATAGCTAACTTGTCATGGCTTTGGGCTAAAAGCTCAATAGACTGAACCAATGGTACACCGGCAGATAACATTGTGGTAATCTGTCTTGAAAGTGTTGCAATGTCAACAGGTTTGATCTTTGGACCATCACCTAATAGGTTTTTATATTCAACAACAGATGTTACATTAACGTTCTGCTTTCTAAGTTCAGACTTTATTATTTCTGCACTTCTGGCACACATAAAGCCACCGACTGGTTTGCCTTTACGGTTTGTACCTTTCCATTTAAAATTTATAAAGTCTTTTTTGTTACTTTTTATTGCCATAATTTAATCCCTGCTTAGCCCGATGTTACACGGAATACTTCCTGTAAACTCGTGACTCCCTGCGCCACTTTCATTAATCCGGATTTTCTTAAAGGAACCATTCCTTCTTTTTCTGCTTCTGCTGCAATCTGGAGTGAGTTTCCTCCTTCCATTATGAGCATGGCCAGCTTATCGGACATAACAAAGATTTCGTAAATACCTACTCGACCCTTATATCCGCCTGAGCAAGCCTCACAGCCTTGAGGATTTGGTTTGTATATTTTTAATCCTTTATCTATATCTTCTTGAGTATACCCTATATTGAGCAGTTCATGCTCAGGTACATTGTCAAGAATTTTACATTTCTCACATAATCTACGAGCCAGTCGCTGAGCCATAATCAATGTCACTGAAGAAGCGATATTAAATGCGGGAACGCCCATGTTTAAAAGACGAGTCAGAGTTTCTGGAGCAGAGTTTGTGTGAAGTGTTGATAATACAAGGTGACCTGTCTGAGCAGCCTTAATTGCAATTTCAGCTGTTTCCAGGTCTCGAATTTCACCCACCATGATTACGTCAGGGTCCTGACGAAGGAATGCTTTCAATGCACTGGCGAATGTTAATCCTGCCTTATAATTAATCTGTACCTGGTTGATACCTTCCAGGTTGATTTCTACCGGGTCTTCCGCTGTTGAAATATTGGTTTCAACAGTATTAAGAATACTCAGACCGGTATACAGAGAAACTGTTTTGCCTGAACCGGTAGGTCCTGTTACAAGAATAAGTCCCTGCGGCTTTTCCAAAGCACCAAGATACTTCTTTTTCTGTTCATCTTCAAAGCCCAGCATATCAATGTTAAGCTTGGCTGCGGATGAATCCAGAATACGCATTACGATTTTTTCACCCCAAAGAGTAGGAAGGGTATTAACACGCATATCCATTGCTTTGGTTGGTGAAATTTTCAGCTTTATACGACCATCCTGCGGAACACGTCTTTCAGCTATATCAAGTCTTGACATAACTTTGATACGGGCTGCAATTTTATCTTTGAGTTCAACAGGGGCTTTGGCTACTTCATGAAGAATACCGTCGATACGGAATCTTACGCGGTACTTTTTCTCATAAGGTTCGAAGTGTAAGTCTGAAGCTCCTTTTTTGATAGAATCGAGAAGAAGTTTGTTTATGAATTTAACCACAGGAGTGTCATCTTCGGCGTTTGCGTCGGTTGCTCCGCTAAGATTGTCATCCTGATTGTCTTCCAGTGTTTCAAGTTCGGCAAAATCGGAGTCGGAAAGACCAACGTCAAGTTCTTCCATCGCGTCTGCGAACAGTTTGTTGAGATCTTTCTGAAGCTTGTCTTCATCTACCAGAATTGTGTCGGTCATCATCGAGAATTTCAGACCGAATGCGTTCAATGCTGCCGTGTTTGTCGGATCTGACATTGCAAGGAACAATGTCTTGCCCTGTGCGTACACAGGCAGAGCATGGTGTTGGATAATCAGATTTTTATCCATATATGCTGACGGAATTTCTTTTACATCAATATCGTCAAGATTCAAATATGGATAGGCATATTCCTTTACCAGGATTTCTCTGATTTTCTCAGAAGGAACAAGTTTTAAATCTACGATTGTAGAGATAATCGGTTTTCCTTCTTTTTTGGATTCTGCGATAACGTTTTGTTCTTGCTCTGGAGTTATTAACTTGTATGTCTTGAGTACTCGGAGAATACCGTAACTTTCAGCCATTTTTTATATCCTAAGTTTTTCACTCAATATATTTTTGCTAGTGCATGAGTATCAGAGAAGATCTGTATTCTCATTGATCTAGAACTTATTTTTGTAATTGATATACAACATTCAATAAAATGTGAAATGAACATTTGTAAATCATTAAAGCGTACGGTATAGGATAGAACTAACATAGTTAAAATACTACTTTATTTTGTTCGATTGATTTTGAAATATTGTTTTAATCACAAAAACACGAAAAGGTTTTTATGATAAGTGAATAAAGTGTTGAGATTGTTAAATCAGTGTAATTATATTGTTCTATAGATAATATATTTGAATATATTAAAATGAATGGAATCATACAAATAAAAAACAATCATATCCTGTTGTGTTAAGCGATAATTCCGGTGGTTTAATTGCTTTTTATGATTCTAATGACCTGATAATAAGTGAGTTATTTTTATTAAATCTAGCATGTTTTCATGATTTGAGAAGAAGTCTGATTCATCTGGGTTCTGTTGTTAATTGTGTACTTTATGCGGGCTGGCTTGCATTTTAATGTTTAAGAACCTATATAATATGATGAGATGATATTTTAAGTACTATCATTATTCCGAAACATGGTTTGGTTGGATTATGTTTCTGCAGAATGTTCTTTCAGCTAATGTTTGCAGTTGGTAAATGCAAAACGTTTCTTTTGCCTGTATTCCGAAAGCAAGGATTTTTAATGATTAAATATGTTTTAACGGCTATAGTTTTTTTGGCTCTTGAGTTGGCAAGTATTATTTATGTCAGCGGTGAAATTGGATGGCTGGTGGCTATCTATATTCTTGGCATTGAAGTAATAATAGGTTATTCAATCGTAAAGAAATACGGTATTGGTTCTTTGTTAATGGGGGGAATGGGGATGCAGTCGTCATCATTGGCCTCAGGTGCTGTCGTTTTTGGCGTTATGATTGCTTTTCCTGGGTTTTTCTCTGATGTGCTTGCCGTTGCCTCGTTAATTCCTTTTGTTCGTAAGGCTCTGTTTGCCTTTTTAAAACCTGATCCTGAACTTGTTTCCAAGATTGTCATGAATCAGGTAAATAAGCAATTTAATGCGAATGGAGCCGGAATGAACATGTTTGATGAAAACTTTTTGAAGAATGCCGGTTTGTTTGGAAATTCTGACGAAAGTGAAGAAGATGACGAGAAAGAATTATATGAAAATGTAAAACCTTCCTACAGTACTCATAATTCAGCTGGTAGAAATAACAGGAAAGCGACCGTGGAAGATGCTGAATTCAAGGAACTTTAGTTTCAATTATCTAAGTGTTTTTTTGATGTATAAGTTGATGGAGCTTCTGTATTTCAGAAGCTTCATTTTTATTAAATTTTAAAAATTTATTAAATTTGTCTTGAATTATTAAATTCAATCCATATGTTAAAGGTAGAAAGTTTAAATTAGTTAACATATTTATGTGGGAGGCTGTTGAGGGATAAACCTTAACTCATGTATTAGTATGGCAATTCGTCCTTTAAATGATCGTGTAATTGTAAAGCGTATTGAAGTTGAAGCTAAATCTGCCGGCGGTATTGTTCTGACCGGTAGTGCTGTTGATAAGTCAACCCGTGGTGAAGTTATTGCTGTAGGTCCTGGTCGTACTCTTGATAATGGTACAGTTAAGCCAGTTGCTGTAAAGGTTGGCGACAAAGTTATTTTTAACGAAGGTTATTCAGTAAGAAAAGAAAAGCTGGATGGCGAAGAAGTGTTAATCATGTCTGAAAATGATATTCTCGCTGTTGTTGAAGAATAAAATTCAGAATTTTTAAGAATACCTAGTGTTCGAATCTGAAAAACTGCTGATTCGGATACAACAAGAATTTGAATTAAATATTTACAGGAAAATAAAATGTCTGCAAAAGATGTAATTTTTGGTAATGAAGCTCGAGTAAAAATGCTCGAAGGTGTTAATATCTTAGCTAATGCAGTTAAGGTAACTTTAGGTCCAAAAGGTCGTAACGTTGTTCTCGATAAGACCTATGGTGCTCCTGCAATCACCAAAGACGGTGTTTCAGTAGCCAAGGAAATCGAACTGGAAGACAAGTTCCAGAACATGGGTGCTCAGATGGTTAAGGAAGTTGCTTCCAAGGCTAATGACGCTGCTGGTGATGGTACTACTACCGCAACCGTTCTTGCCCAGGCTATTATCAATGAAGGTTTGAAGTCTGTTGCTGCAGGTATGAATCCAATGGATTTGAAGCGTGGTATTGATAAGGCTGTTTCTGCTGCAGTTGAACAGTTAAAGACCTTGTCAGTTGAATGTAAGGATTCAAAGGCAATCGCTCAGGTTGGTACAATTTCTGCCAACTCTGATGCTTCTGTTGGTAAGTTAATTGCAGAAGCAATGGAAAAGGTTGGCCGTGACGGTGTTATTACTGTTGAAGACGGTAAGAGTTTTGATGATCAGCTTGATCTTGTAGAAGGTATGCAGTTCGACCGCGGATACCTTTCTCCATACTTCATCAACAAGTCTGAAAATGCATCTGTTGAATTTGATGATCCATACATTCTTCTTGTTGACAAGAAGGTGTCAAATATCCGTGATATTCTCAGTGTTCTCGAAGGTGTTGCAAAGGCAGGCAAGCCATTACTTATCATTGCTGAAGATGTAGAAAGCGAAGCTTTGGCTACTCTGGTTGTTAATAACATGAGAGGCATCGTTAAGGTAGCTGCAGTTAAGGCTCCAGGCTTTGGTGATCGCCGTAAAGCAATGCTTCAGGATATTGCAATTCTTACTGAAGGCACAGTTATTTCTGAAGATATCGGTATGAAGCTTGATGCTGCTACCATCGATGATTTAGGTAGAGCAAAGCGTGTTGTTATTACCAAGGATAACACCACCATTATTGATGGTGCAGGTGATTCTGCAGCTATTTCTGATCGTGTTGCTCAGATTCGCAAGGCAATTGAAGATTCTACTTCAGAATACGATAAGGAAAAGCTTCAGGAACGTGTTGCTAAGCTTGCCGGCGGTGTGGCTGTTATTAAGGTCGGTGGTGCAACTGAAGTTGAAATGAAGGAAAAGAAGGATCGTGTAGATGATGCCTTACATGCAACCCGTGCGGCAGTAGAAGAAGGTGTTGTTGCCGGTGGTGGTGTTGCATTGGTTCGTGTTGCTTCAAAGCTTGCAGATCTGAAGGGTGATAATGAAGATCAGAATGTAGGTATTCGTGTAGCATTAAAGGCTATGGAAGCTCCGTTACGTCAGATTGTTGAAAATGCAGGTCAGGAACCTTCTGTTATCGCTAACGCAGTACGTAATGCGGAAGGTAATCACGGTTACAATGCCGCTACTGAACAGTATGGTGATATGCTTGAAATGGGTATCCTCGATCCAACCAAGGTTACCAGAAGTGCATTGCAGTATGCTGCTTCAATTGCAGGTCTGATGATCACAACTGAATGTATGATTACCGATTTACCAAAGAAGGATGAAGCTCCTGCTGCTGGTAACATGGGTATGGGTGGCATGGGCGGTATGATGTAATCAAGCTTAACAGCTTAATTATAAGTATCGTTTAATACACTTAACTTATATGGGAAGGTTTATCTCGTTTCTTGAGATAAACCTTTCTTTTTTTAATCAGGTTATCAATATCAGAAAAAACATACCTTTATACTTCACAATTTTTTTTATATCCATCGGAATTGTGTTGTTAGCTGTGGTAAGTTATACGTCGATAGTCTGCTGTAATTTATATGACTATGTATTTTGTTTACTGAGCCATTTGCTCTCCTGGTTTTTCAGCGACGGATGAATTGCACTAAGGTCACATTATGTCGATGGTATTAATTTACGCTTTGTCCGCAACTATTTTTATGATGGTCTTTCTTGTTGTAGGACTTGCATACATCATAAAGTTGCGCAGAAGAATTTATAAAATATCTCAGGAAAACAGTAGTTTCAAGACACTTTGCGATATTATCAAAACTCCTATATGGTTCAAAGATGAAAATTTGAAAATCACCTGGGTTAACAAGTTTTATGCAAAAATGTTTGATCGTTCCAGAGCTTCCATTTATGGTTTGACAGATAAGGAACTTTCTCCAAGTAAGCTTTCAGACGGATACATTCGTGATGATCTGTACGTTAAGGAATCAAGAAAGCCTTATGTATACAGAGAAAATGAAAAATCAGGAATGTGGTTTGAAACAACTAAATTCCCTTTAATTTCAGATGAAGGTAATTTATATGGACTGGGCGGTATAGCTTTTAATATTACTGCCATAAAGAAGAGTGAAAACCTGATGCATTCCATGGTCTATAACGATTATCTGACCGGCATTCCAAACCGTCTGTTCTTATCCGTGGAAATTACCAAATTACTGTCTGTGGCAAAAGAAAACAATACAAAACTTGCAGTAATAGGCATCGACCTTGATAATTTTAAAGACCTTAACGATCTGTATGGCCACAGTGTAGGTAATGAGATTTTAAAGAAAACAGCTCAAAAGTTGAAGTTGTATACAAGTGATAAGGGAATGGTTATCGGCAGACTTGGCGGTGACGAGTTTGTTGTGGTAATTCCTAATGTCAAAGATGATGAGTATATCAATCAGACCTGTAATGATGTAAGAAAACTTATTAATACATTTTACGATATCTGTGAATCAAACATTACCATAAATATATCCGTAGGCGTAAGTATCTATCCGGATAATTGCGATAATTACGAAGATTTAATGAGACAGACTGATATGGCTGTCCATACGGCGAAGAGCAGGGGGAGAAACTGTATCGTTTTTTATGACGAAGAAATCGGTAAGGCAAATTTCAAACGTATAAATATTGAAATTAATCTTAAACCGGCTATAGAAAACGATGAGTTCAGTCTTTACTATCAGCCAAAGGTTTCTGTAGATGGTAAGGATATTCTTGGTTTTGAGGCGCTTCTCAGATGGAACAGCAAGGAACTTGGTTTTGTTTCACCTGCTGATTTCATACCTGTAGCAGAACAGTCTGATCTGATAGTTTCCATGTCAGACTGGGTTATGCGTAAGGCAATGGTTCAGAACCTGAAATGGAAAAAGCAGTTTGGAATCATGTATCCTGTGGCTGTTAATCTTTCTGCGAAACAGATTCATAAACCTGATTTTCTGTCAAAAGCTCTCAAATTAATAGAGGAACTTAATTATCCTCCGGAATATCTTGAACTTGAAATAACAGAAAGTATGCTGATGAGTAAGGATAGTGATTCAAGAAAATCATTTGAAACTCTCAGTGGCATGGGGGTTAAAATCAGTATGGATGACTTT
>JAEEGF011811575.1_pt1 | contig 10906 bp, 10 predicted proteins | sample 9134171 | NCBI WGS metagenome assembly JAEEGF01 (sample SAMN16246542, study PRJNA631951) | gut metagenome | biome: gut microbiome; feature: rumen; material: AP-attached | host: Bos | place: Iran: Karaj | collected 2018-10
CCCAACTTCTTGAACTTGCTCAAGTCAAAGTTGTACTTCACGTCGCTGCTGCCGCTGTTCCGCACGACGATGACCAGCGCCCCGTCGGGGCGCAGGGCGGCAACCGTGTTGCCGTTGTCGCTATCGATAATGCGCGAACCCGGGCGAATGTAGCGGCTGAATGCGGCATGCATGTAGTAGCGCGGCATGTAGGAGAATGTCTGTTTCTTGTGGTCGGCCTTGATGGAACGCCAGTTCTCGGCGGGGTCGGCAATCTGCCAGTCAATCCAAGCCTCGGCCTTCAGGTCGCGCAAGTCCTGGATAATCACATTCGCCATCCACAGCGCGATATGCTCGTCGCCGTTCTTGCTCAGCGGGCCCGTCTCGGACTGCCAAAGGCGCTTGTCCATGCTGAAGGCGCGATTGTAAAGCTGTTTGCGGTAGCTGCCGTCGGAATAGCTGTGCGTGTTCACCTGGCCCAGGTAAGACAGCGCCTCGGAAGTGTAATTGCCCAGCTGGTCATGCGCCTGCTTGATGGACGTCTCGTCGGCCGCACTCACGGAGGTTTCCGGGAAGAGACCCTTCTTCTTGAGCGCCTTGCCCAGTTCCACAATCATCTTGGACTGGTTATTCTTGAAACCGCAACCCTCCTGGCCGCCGTTCGATTTCCACCAGCCGGCGCTCGGTTCGTTGAAGGGCTCGACCGTGCGGAACGTGAGACCCCATTCCGTCTTGAAGTGGAGCGCCACCTCGGAAAGGTAATCCGCGAAGTCATCGAAATAATCTTCTTTCAGGTTATCGGAACCGTCGCTACTGCCCGAGACGCAACCGCTCTTGGTCATCCACCACGGCGGGGAATTGCTGAACGCCTCGAAAATCGGATCCTTGACCATCTTGTTGAGGCTGAGGGCGACGCCGCGCTGAGCGGGGTCGGCCGTCCAGTCAAAGTCGCCCTTCTCTGTCGGCTTGTAGCCCGGCACCTTGCCGCCGCCGTCCCCCTTGGTGAGGTGGTCGTGGCCCGGCTGGTCCCCGCCGCCGACATTGTAACGGAAAATATTGTAGCCCAGGCCCGTGTCGGGGTCGGCGAGCGCACCGAGGAACTGGTCGCGGTTCGCATTGTCCCAGGCGCCCACAAGAACGGCCCACCAGCAGAGGCTCGTGCCCCAGCCCTCGAAAACCTGGTACTTCTTGGAAGGATCGACAACGACCTTGGTCTGCGCGAAGGCAAAAGAACCAAGGCACGCCACTAGGGAAAAGACAAGAACTAAACGTTTATAGCAATACACCTTCTTATATATATATAAAAAGAAGGAAAAAAGCACCTATTTCAACACAAACATATGCAAAATTTACTACACCGCCCTTGGCCGTGATACTGCGATGCGAAACGGACACGAAGCTACTTGCTGTAGTTCCATTCCTTTAAGAAAAAAACATAGCTCAACTGGAAATAGAACCGGTTGTTCGGCGCCCCAATTTCCCTTCCATAGCGAAACTCTGCCGAGAACCCCTTATATGCAACATAGGCGCCGGCACCAAACTCTGAATACACCTCAAGATCTATGGTGTTGAAAGTGCAACATCCCGGATCATCTATAACCCTATACGAATTGCGCGAAATGTGTTCACTTATTCCCACCTTGAAATTTTCAGAGACAGGATACTGTTCAATAAGCATCACACCGCCCATATGACGCATTCTCGACGATGTCCCATCGCTCTGCTCTCCTTCTGCAAATCCGTACCACCCTTGGACCCCAAAATACCGGGATCGTCCACCCATAATTGTCCTGTAGGTATAATCCTCAAAGTCAATCGCAATCAAAGCATAAGGAAAGGCAAAGGAAAGCGCCAAATCGGTATTCCAATACCCTTCTTCATAAGATACCGATGCATCATCCCTCCCAGGAATTTCCCTGTTATCTAAATCCCCAGTTCTTGCCGCTCCGCCAACAACGAAATTAAGCCCATCCTTGGCAGTCATAAACTGCGCCGCGGAAGGCGGATGGTTTGAGCATCCCGCAAGCAACAGGAACCCCACCGCCAAGACAATCCATGCAAGATAGCGAACCATCGTTTACAAGTCCTTTTCCATGTACACGCATTGGAACGTGTCATGGTGCGGCTTGCCGTTTTCGTTAAAACTATACCCTAGCTTTTTGTAGAAGTCTTCGACACCGACGCGACTCGACACGACCGCCTTGCGGTATCCTGCTTCGCGCATCCATTTTTCGGCCTCGGCGACAACGGCCTGGCCCAAGTGTTTACCCCGGTATTCCGGCAACACCACGACGCGCCCGATTTCGGCAATGCGGGCATCCGCATTGCCCACCTCAAACCAGCGGCAGGTGGCAACTGGGTAAATATCGTCCAGCGCAAGAATGTAATGGCAGTTCTCGCCGTCATGCGCATCGATTTCGGCATCGAGCGGAATCTGGTGCTTGCGCATCATCGCGGCGATACGCACGTAGTAGGCACCCGCACGCTCACATTCCTTTGTCACTCTGATAAATTTCATTCGTTCAGAATATAAAAAACTTGGCTAAAATCAAATTTTATCAAACATGCTTCGCTTCTATTTCTTCTTCGGAGCAGGCAATTCCGGCAACATCGCGTCGAGCAGGCGAACCAGCAAACCGTTATCTTCTATCTGCTCGTTGGTCACGCGGAGCATGGGCTTCGCGCCTTCGTAGGGCAACTGCTTCTTTGCGCCCGGCAACATCGCGAGAGCCGCCGCCACGGGCTTTACCAGCAGACGGTCATCGTAAATCCCGCCGAAGATTTTCCCGTCGGCATACAAGATGTACTCGCCCATCATCTTGCGGGTCGTCACACGCAGTTCACCCTTGAACTGCTGCAAGACATGGTCACGAAACTTCTCAGAACTCGGCATAATAACTTACTCCACTTTCGTCCAATCAATTTTGTCGTCGATATGTACCGTATCGTTTGGGTTATATATTCGTGGCGAAATTTCATCTGATCTATTCACTGAATTTTCTGCAGATGGGTCCGGCATCCTTGTATTTTGGTATGTCTGAACATCTCGGCCTTCTTTCACCAGGCGACGGTCATCCGGGGTATTCCCGACACCATCAATCACATGACAACCACGCGGGTCGTTACATGCACAACCAAACAACATCAATAGAATAATAGAACAGAAAAACTTCTTCACAGCTTATATAATACATTTTTTGAGAATTAATTTGTATATTCTCCCTATGCTCAACTACGTATTTCTCATCCTCGCCATTGTCGCAGAAGCTGCCGGCACCACACTCCTCAAGATGTCGGAACAGTTCACCAAGCTCATCCCTTCCATCGCCTCGCTCGTCTGCTACGTAGCTTCGCTCTACCTGCTGAGCCTTTGCCTGCGCACCATCCCCATCGGCATCGCTTATGCCACCTGGTCAGCTCTCGGCATCGCCCTCATCACAATAAGCGGCATCTTCTTTTTCAAGCAGATGCCCGATTTGGGTGCCATCGTAGGGCTCATCCTGATTGTCTCCGGCGTTGCCGTGCTGAACCTATTTTCGAAGATGGATATCCACTAAAGTCCACTGGACCTATTGCGCCAAAAAAAATCTTTGTTTATCTTTATACGGACAAGCTTAAAAGGGAGGCCTCCATGACACTCATGATTATCCAGCTTTTGATCGTACTCCTCGCCCTCTACGTGGGCTCGCGATACGGAAGCCTCGCGCTCGGTGCGATTTCGGGAATTGGCCTTGCCCTCCTGGTGCTTGGATTCGGGCTCAAACCGGGGAACCCGCCTACCGACGTCATCTACATCATCATCGCGGCCGTGACCTGCGCAGGCATCATGCAGGCATCGGGCGGTATGGATTGGCTCATCCAGATTGCGGAGCGTCTCCTGCGCAAGCACCCGAACCACATTACGATTCTCGCTCCGCTCTGCACGTTCTTCCTCACGGTGCTCGTGGGCACCGGCCACGTCGTGTACACCCTGATGCCGATCATTTGCGACATTTCCCTTAAGAAGGGCATCCGTCCGGAGCGTCCCTGCGGCGTTGCCTCTGTCGCCTCCCAGGTCGGCATCACCTGCTCGCCCATCGCCGCCGCTGTCGCCTCGTTCGTCATCATCTCGAACGCAAACGGATTCGAGGTGAACAACCTGCAGGTCATCGCGATTACCATCCCGGCTTGCCTCTGCGGACTCATGGCCGCGGCAGCCGTCTCGTACAAGCGTGGCCTTGACCTTGACAAGGATCCCGCCTTCCAGGCGCGACTCAAGGACCCGCAGATGAAGGAATACATGTTCGGCAACACCGCCTCCGTGCTCGACAAGGAAGTTTCCAAGGAGGCGAAGCGGGCCGTATTCATCTTCCTCGGCGCCCTCGCCGTCATCGTGCTCTTCTCCATTTTCCAGATTGCGGGCCATGACATCCGCCCCAAGTTCCCGACGGGAAAGATTGTCGACGGAGTCGCGCAGGTAAAGCCGCTCGCCATGAACATCATCATCCAGATTGTCATGATTTCGGCAGCCGCATTCATGATCATCTTCTGCAAGGCGAGTCCCAAGAAGGCCGTGGCAGGCGCCGTGTGGCAGAGCGGCATGGTGGCCGTCGTCGCGATTTACGGAATCGCGTGGCTTGCCGACACCTACTTCGCAAACTACATGGACGTGATGCAGGGCGGCCTCAAGGACATCGTGCAGCACTACCCATGGGCCATCGCGTTCGCGTTCTTCGCGGTGAGCGTGCTCATCAACTCGCAGGGCGCCGTGGTGGTCGCCATGCTCCCGCTCGCCTACAGCCTCGGCATCGAGGGCCCGGTACTCCTGGGCGTGCTCCCGAGCGTGTACGGGTACTTCTTCATTCCGAACTATCCCTCCGACATCGCGACCGTGAACTTCGACCGTTCGGGCACCACTGTCATCGGCAAGTACCTGCTGAACCACAGCTTCATGCGGCCGGGCATGGTGAGCGTCATCGTCTCGACCATCGTCGGGACCGTGCTCGTGAAACTGTTCTACTAACTAAAAAACGGCCCAAAGGCCGCCTTTAAGCAATCGAGCCGCTTTCCAGCGGCTCTTCTTGCATATTTCACATTTCTTTATTGATTCTTCTGCAACCAGTCTTCGAAGGCTTCTACGCTTTTTTCCTTCTTGCACCCGGAAGCCGGCGTTTCCTTATAGAAACGAGTCTTCCAGCACATATAGGCAAAAGCAAGAGCCGCCAAGACGGCAATGCAGAGCAATTTAACGAACTCGATATCCATGTTTTTCCCCCAAAAAAAGAGCCAACCTCAAACAACAGCCTAAACATAGATTTTCTGATTCGCAAAAGTCAATAGATTTAAATGTTCTTTTGCTCCCCTATTTTCGTTTTTTTTCTTACATATTTTTATACCGTTTTTTGAGTCAAAAACGGCAATCTGCACTAGGGCTGAACGAACTCGAAGAACGTGATTCCGGGGAGTTTTCCCTTGCGAGAGACAAGGTATTCCAGGAGCGGCTGTTCCACGACCTTCTTGCGCACGGAAGACGCATGGCGCAATCTGGGCTTGTCACCGGGACGCAGTACCACGAAACCCGTATGGGTCACATCCAACTTGTCGGACTTGGCGACAAATCCGATACCTACGACCATCATCGGTCCCTTGTAGGGCTTTTTCGACCATTCGATTGCCTTCTGGTACGGCAGGTAACGCAGGTCCATTATCGGGTCGGCGGCAGGCTGGCCGTTCACCAGGTACTTGAGCCCTTTGGACTTGAAGAACTCGTTCTTGGGCATCGTGCGGACAACGGATGTATCGCCGCTCATCGGGAGCACCTTGGCAAACTTGCCCTCGCCTACCCAGTCCATCAGCATGTAGTGTTTGCGGCTCGTGTAGCCAATCTTGCCGTCCTTGTAGCGTATGCGCTGCAGCACCGAGAACAGGGAATCCTCATTCGGAGCAATCGCAAGCGCGAGCGCATTTTCCACGTAGGTCATGCAGTCCACCGAATCGATGTAGACCAACGGCTTGCTATCGTAGGAATCGATGTAGCTTTCACCCATGGGCCCAAGGCGATAGGGCCTGCCGATAAGCAGGCGCGAGAAGTGGTCCAGTCTCTGGAAAAGTCCGCGCACGTTCTGCGCATCCAGCCACATCTGCTTCAGTTCCATCAAGGAGGCGTAATTGTCGCTTGTCGCAAGGACGATGCGGGTCCAGAGGGAGTCGAGCACAGCCTTGCAGGCGGCATCGCTGTTACCGCCCGTTTCGTTCAAATACATGGCAACTGCGAGCGTGTCGCCGTCCATCGGGAACACATAGCCCACCAGTGCATGCGCCTCGCCGATAAAGCCCGTCTTGAAGCGCGTGAGCCAGGGATATTCCAGTTCAAGCATGCGCTTGCCGCCAGTGCCCACACGGGGACTGGCAAAGCTGTTGATGTAGTAGCGGCCCTTCTGGTGGCGCGCCATAGTACGCAGGAGTTTTGTCTCTGTCGAGGGTTTGAGTTTGTTCTTCGGGGAAAGTCCGCATCCGTCCCATACCTCGAAATCGTCGGGGCTGATGCCCTTCTCAATAAGGAAGCGGCGTTCGGCGGCCCAGCCGCCCGCGACGCTGCCTTCGCCGGCCACCTGCGCGCCCATGTTGCGGAAGAGCGTCTCGGCGTGCAAGTTCTGACTGCGCTGGTTGATTTCGTCAAGAAGGCTCAGGAGCGGTGCAGACGCATAGGTAAAGCTCTTGATTTCTATGCCCTGCGGGATGGCGTGGTCTTCCCTGAACACCATGCCTTCGTCGGCCAGCGCCTGCATGAACGCCGCCCTGAAAAAGCCGATCGGGTTCCTTACCGGAAGCACCATCTGGGCGGAATCCACACCCACACCAATTTCGCCACCGATGGTTATCTCGGGCTTGACCGGGTCCATCGCGTAGGTCCACTTGCGGCGCTTGCCGTTCGATGTCGTAAGCTTGTTGTTGATGACGACATAGCCCACGTCGGGAATGACAGAGACGATTCCGGGTTCACCCGGCTTTGCTCCAGGCTTCAGGCGCACCACGACACAGTTGTCGTTAAACCCGAGCGGGGCAATCTCGGCACCGTACCAGGCGTCGTAAAAATTCTTGCGCCAGTGTTCCGCCTTCCATGGGCCCGTATAATAGGATGTATCGAGTTCGATGCGGCCCCTGATGGTGTCGATACCCATGGCACGCAGGGAATCCACCATGGCGTACAGCATGTGGAACGGGTCCGCAAAGTAACGCCCGGAAATGTTCGGGTCGCCCTCTCCGCGGACGCCCAGCACACCGGAAAAGACCTTCTTGTTCACGCTGCCATTGAGCTTCATGACCGTCTTGGGAGCGTAGTCCAGCGGCAAAAAGTGAACTGCAGCCGCAGTGGTGAGCGTCTTGAGCGTGCTCGCCGGGGTAAACTTCTCGGTGCCACGGATATTCGCGAGTTCGGCACCGCTGCGGACCGAACGCACCGAAAGCCCGTACCTGGCTCCCGGAACCATGGAGTCCACATATGCCTGGAATTCGGAAACGTCTATCGCCGAAAAAGAGTCCACCGAAAGGGCAAGGACGGCGACGCAAGCGCCAAGAATCGTGCTGGCTTTCCGGAAAATCATCACTTCGCCAGTCTCTCGAAATCTTCAAAATAACTGGGATATGTCTTGTTCACGCACGCGGGATCCAATATTTTCATGGGAACCCCACCCAGCGAGACAAGGCTGAAGCACATCGCCATGCGATGGTCGTTATAAGTCTCGATGGTCGCCGGCTGCAACTGCTGCGGAGGCGTAATCGTTATCGAGTCATTCGTCTCGCGCACGTCGGCACCCACCTTGCGGAGCTCGGCGGACACGGCGGCAATGCGGTCCGTCTCCTTCACGCGCCAGCTGGCAATCCCGCTAATCGTGGATGGCCCGTCGGCAAATAGGGCAAGCACGGCCACGGTCATCGCAGCATCCGGAATGTCGTTCAAGTTCAGGTCAACACCATGCAGAGTGCAGCCCGTACCGTCGCATTCGATCCAGTCCGGCCCTATCGTAATCTTCGCGCCCATCTTGCGCAGCACCTCGGTAAAGGCGACATCGCCCTGGCAACTTTCGCTACCGACACCGAGCACGCGGACCTTGCCCTTCGCAATCGCCGCAGCTGCCAGCGGGTAAGATGCGGAGCTCGCATCGCCTTCTACATCGTAGTCCCCGGGCGAACGGTAATGGCCCTTGGGTACGTAGAAATCCGTCAGGCCGTCATGCTTCACCTCGATGCCGAAATCGCGCATCACCTTGAGCGTGAGCAGAATGTACGGGGCCGAAATAAGTTCGCCTTCCACATGGATATGCAGCGGAGTTTCGCAGTACGGGGCGCAGATGAGGAGCGCCGTAAGGTACTGGCTGGAAATATTGCCGCGCACGCTGACAGAACCGCCTTTCAGCCCGTGGGCATTGATTTTCACCGGCGGGTAGCCCGCACTTTCCACATAGGAAATGTCTGCACCGATAGTACCGAGCGCCTCCACTAGGTCACGGATGGGGCGTTCCTTCATGCGTTCCTCGCCGTGCAGCAGTACAGTACCGCTACCCAGAGTCAGAGCAGCACACAGCGAACGCATGGCTGTCCCGGCATTGCCGAGAAACAGGTCCTGCACCTGCGGCGGAATGGCAATGGGAGCTCCGCTTCCCTGGACATCTGCCTCAGTAAAGTTTTCGGAAAAACGTATCTTTACGCCCAGCTTGTCCAACGCCTCGCCCATATAGCGAGTATCGTCGCTCCTGAGCAAGTTGTGCAGGCGGGCATTACCCTCGGCCAAGCCCGAGACCAGGAGGACCCTGTTCGTGATACTTTTGGACCCCGGCAAACGGACTTCACCGTTATAGGAATGGTAAGCGGGTAACCAGATAAAATTGGGGCGAAATTGGAATGCATCCATGATTTAAAATTATACATTATTATTGTAACGTTAAAGGATTATGGGATAAAATGGAACAAGGAATTACGACCAAAAGTTTCGAGGTCCGCTTCTCGGACTGCGACCACCACAGCCGCCTCAAGCTATCGAACCTTTTCCTCTTCATGGAAGAGACCGCCATTGCCGATGCAGAACGGAACGGGTTCGGCCTCTGGAAGATGATGAGGGCCGGATACACCACGGTCATCACGCGCATGAAAATTCGCATTTTGCACACGCCCGTCTGGGGCGAGAAGCTCACCATTTCCACCTGGGCCAAGGAATTCTATAAAGACAAAGTATGCCTCAAGGATTACTCCATTATGGATTCGCAGGGCAACTCCATCGCACAGGCGACGTCTTCGTGGCTGCTGGTAAACCTCAAGACCGGCAAGTCCGAAAACCCGGCAAACAGCCCGTTCCCGATTCCGCTGCACCCCGGGAAAGACGCGCTCCCCGAGATGATGGACATTCTGAATCCGGAGATAGATCCGAAAATCGTCCACCAGGAACAGGCGCACTACAGCGACCTCGACATGAACAATCACGTGAACCACTGCCGCTACGTAGACTGGGTGATGGACGCGCTCGACAAGGACGAAATCAAGAACCGCAGGGTGCGTTCCATACAAATGAACTACATTGCGCAGGTCCCGCTAGATGCGAAGGTGAACATCGTTCGGTTCAAGAACACGAACCACCACGCCTATGTGTTTGGCATGAACGCCGACGACATGACCCAGTGCCATTTCCAGGCGCGCATCGGCCTCACCGACGGCTAGGCATTGCACTCACGGCGCAGGCGATACGACGCCCGCGCCTTCCAGCAAATCGAACGTGACGCTTCCGTCCCGGTCGGTGCGGTACACCGCCGAGGAATCCCCCACGACATAAAAGAGCTTGCGCATCACCGGTGCGGCCGGGTGCCCGTAGGCGTTTTTCTCGCCGACGCTCACCACGGCATACTGCGGGGCCACCTGCGACAGGAAGCCGATGGTGTTGCTCCCCGCCGACCCGTGATGCGCCACCTGCAAGACGTCTGCACGGAGCGAGGGCGAATACCCCAGCAACCGCCGCTCGCCGGCAGAATCCAGATCTGCCGTCAGCAGCATACCGTAACCGCCATACTCCAGGAGCGCAACCACGCTCGCCGCATTTTCGGCGAGCGGTTCGCCCTTGGGCGGCCAGAGTATATCCAGCCGCGCACCGGGCGAGGCGGCCCCGGAACCCGCGCCTGCAGCCACACCGCCCGACCCGCGTATCCCAAACACACTCCCACGAGCAACAGTATCCACAGGCACCTTGAGCCGCGATGCCAACCGGAGCACGCTATCACGGACAATCCCCGCATAGGTATCGGGCCCAACGTACAGCCGCCCCACCCGGAGCGCCCCCGGCTCAACCGCGCGGGCAAACTCCATAAAGCCTCCACCGTGGTCCCGGTGCGCATGGCTTACCAGGACCCACTCCAGCTCACGGACGCCACGCGCCGCAAGCGTGTCCACGAGACCGGCCGAGTCCGGCCCCGTGTCGAACAGCGCATAGCGCCCATCCTCCTCCAGCAGCACGGCCAAGCCCTGCCCCACATCGAGGAACGTCACGCGCAGGCCGCCTTCATCGGCACCCTCTTCGACATACATGCAAGCGGAGAAAACGGCGCACAGCGCAAGAAAGGCAGCCGCGCATAACAGGCGCAGCAGGAAAGCCCAACTCAGGCAGCATCCCCAGCACAACAATCTCCGCCAGCGTCGGCAGCACAACAGCCCACGCCAGAACCGGTCTAAATGACAATCTGCAATTATCCTCATACCCCTATAGACGTTTTTCCCGGCCTTTTTGTCCACCCCACTTCAAAAAACTCCCGCATCTTTCCTCGCAAAAAAAGCGCGAGCTTTTGCCCCCTCCCTCATTTTTTACTAAATTTTATGTTGAAAATCGGAGATTCTATGCAATTACCCAAATACAAAAAGAAAAAGCGCATCAAACTCAAGATTTGCCAGGAGCCTGGTTGCGGGCGCG
>JAEEGF010172928.1_pt1 | contig 10905 bp, 13 predicted proteins | sample 9134171 | NCBI WGS metagenome assembly JAEEGF01 (sample SAMN16246542, study PRJNA631951) | gut metagenome | biome: gut microbiome; feature: rumen; material: AP-attached | host: Bos | place: Iran: Karaj | collected 2018-10
GAGGAATATATTATTATCTGGACTTGCCAACACTTATGATGATTGTGGGTATTCTTTTAGGAATCGAACTGATTGCTGGAAGGTTTAGAAGGATTTTTAGGGCACTTATTGCCTCAATTAGAAATACTGTTCTTTTGGATGATGATTCCAGAAAGCTATATCTTCAAGACCTAAAATTTGCCATACGATCCACAATCATAGCAAGTTTTTTCACGGCTCTTATCGGATTTATCAACTTTTTGCACACTATGTCTGAACCGGCCACAATCGGTGCGAACATTGGAATAATTACTGTTAGTTTCTTTCATGGGTTGGTGATTGTGGCGCTGATATTTGCGCTCAGAGAAAGACTGAAGAAATGAATATATTATAAGTGTTTATATTCCAGTTTTATAGACGGTGACAAATCGAAGTTTGTCGAGTCGCCCGGTTAACAAAGATGGATTGGCATCGATGGCGTGTGAAAATAACCGATATAACGTGCGGGTGTTACTGCCGGATATAGAAAAAATGAAATATTATCGTAGCTCGAATTTTTACTTACTGCCAGATTTGATTTTTATGAATTTTTTTCGTAGCATCGCAGCTTATTATTCTATCTTGAACGAAAAATATCATGGCTTGTTACGGCTTTGATTCTCTTTTTCCTAATATGACAGTAAGAATCAAACAAAACCTTTTAAATTTTACTTCAAAAACAGCTTAGGGTTACTAAAAAAATAGCTATTTTATCATTCTAGCAGTAATGATTTTTATGGTTTACGGAGATATTTATTGATTTCAAAAGTAAGCAGTAAAAACCGCACTATAAAACGCTAGATAATTATCGATAATAGCAAATGGCAATAAATAGATTGGCAAAAGTGCAAATTCGAGTTTGTCGAGATCTTTATCTTCCAGTATGATCGACAACAGGACGCTGTTTAGCAGTAATGTTCACTGTTAAACAGCGATTCTTTTTGATATATTAGAGATAGTTTTGTTGGAGGAATAACAATGATAAGAGCACTACTTACAATGGATGACTTTTCAACCAGGAATACGCCTGCAATTGTGGATTATCTGGAAGAAAAGAATATACCGGTTATCATGTTTGCATGGGGACAGAATGTTGAACAGTATCATGAAGAAGCTTTATATGCGGTAAAAAAAGGAATTATTATCGGTAATCACAGTTATTCTCATCCACATTTTTCTGAGATTTCTTTTGATGAAGGAGTTAAAGAAATAGAAAAATGTGAGAGTGTGCTAGATGAATTGTATAAAGAAGCAGGAATTCAGCGAATATTTAGACCGTTTCGTTTCCCATATGGAGATAAAGGTGGAGAAAACAAAGAACTACTCCAAAAATATCTGACTGAGCACGGCTTTAATAAAGTTGATGATGCGAATATTCCTTATCTATGGTGGAAAGAAAATGACCTTGATAAAGATATAGATACACTTTGGACTTTCGATTTTGCTGAATACAACATTAGACCTGGCAGCGGATTTACAATGGATGATGTTTTTAAGAAAATGCAAGATATGAATCCCTCTTCAGGAGCGGCTTTGTTTGCACCAGATAGCTATCACATTTTGCTTTTTCATTCTCATGATGAAACTGAAGAAATGGTGTCTGGATATTACAAGCAGTTTTTGGATGAATGTCTTGCGAAAGGCGTTGAATTTGTTGCACCAGAATTCAAGTAACAGTTCCATAACTATGATAGAAATATTAGTTGTGGAAGAAATAACGTCGATTTTACCGGAAGCAAAAGCACCAAAACCAAATTCATCTATTTACATAGACCAGTACATCCTACTGGTCTATTATTATGCTTAGAATCAAGTGTGCAGGACAGGGGATGGACCATAATCCACATTCCCTAGTTCCAATTATCTGAATTATTCAGAAGGGGCACTTGATGTATATAAGCAACTTTCAATATATATATTTGCCATGATAAGAGACTGCTCGACAAATATGTTGATAAGAATGCAAGGATGTAGTAAAAACCGTAGAATAGCCTATACAGATATGATATTATAAGCCGTATGCTTACATTTTTGGGTAAAGAATTGATGAAAAGAGCTATTATTGGGAGGATTTAAATGGAAAAATCTTTGAAATACTATGAGGCTTATGAGGAAAGGTACAAAACTGCACATCAAAAAGGTGTAAGTTGGGCTTATGAAAATAGCACACCTATTGTGATGGATACAATATCAAAATACAAAATACAGAAAGTAAATAGCGTTTTGGAAATCGGATGTGGGGAAGGGCGAGATTCCAAAGCTGTATTAGATGCAGGATATAATGTGATGGCAACCGATATTTCTAAAGAAGCTGTTTCATATTGTAAGGAAAAATATCCATTATATGCGAAAAATTTTAGTGTATTGAACTGTCTATCAACTGATTTAGATAAGAACTTTGATTTTATTTATTCGATAGCAGTTATACATATGTTAGTACTCGATGAAGACAGAGATGGTTTTTATAAGTTTATTTCAAATCATTTAAGTGAAAATGGTATAGCATTAATTTGTACGATGGGCGATGGCCAAAATGAAATGAAAAGTGATATAAGCCGTGCATTTGAGATACAAGAAAGAGATCATGAGTCGGGGAAAATGATGGTAGCAGCGACATCTTGTAGAATGGTATCATTTGCGACTTTTGAAGCTGAGCTTACAAGGAATCACCTTGAAATTGTGGAAAAGGGAATTACAAGTGCTTTACCAGATTTTAATAGTCTTATGTATGTTGTTGTGAGAAATATGAGGTAATGTGCAAATAGAAACCACGAAAAACAAGGCTTTTCAAACCAGCTTGGACTGAGAACAGAAGCTTTGAAAATTGTAGATGATGTACTTGACTTTGCCCTAAGGGCATGCACTAGATTAAATGGTGAAAATCATTAGACATAAGGAGACAAATTAGTATGAAAATGGGAAGCAGTAACGATAAAGAGGCAGTAAAGGCACAGTATGCGTCATCCAAAAGCCTTGATACCAGGATCAACTTCCACAACATGTATTCAACAAACAAGATGGGGTTTGGCCCTTGGCTCATATCTAATTATGAGATAAAAGAGGGAATGAAGGTTCTTGAGCTTGGAACCGGAACCGGCGATATGTGGAAAGGGCACGACGATCTCATCGCAAAGTGTGATAAACTTGTTTTATCTGACTTTTCTGAAGGCATGCTCTATACTGCGAGAAAGAATGTTGGGGAGCGCGCAAACGTAGAATACAAGCAGATTGATGTTCAGAATATACCTTTTGAGGATGGTTCTTTTGACATAGTAATTGCTAACATGATGCTCTATCATGTACCTGACATTGATAAAGCAGTCAGCGAGATCAGAAGAGTCCTCAAGGATGACGGCGTGTTCTACAGCGCTACATATGGCGAGCACAATTTCAACGACATTATAGCTGAGTGGTTTGGCCTTATTGGTGAGAGCTATGACCCTAATCATCTCTTTACCCTTCAGAACGGAAGCGACATTCTGGGAAAAGAGTTTTCGGATATAGAGGTGCGCCGCTACGAGGACTCTCTTCATGTTACAAATATAGAGGATCTTGCAGATTATCTTCAGAGTTTGAAGGCTCTTCATGGCATTGGAACTATGGGAAGAGATGAAATTCTTAATATGCTCAAACCCCATGAAGAAGATGGCGCCATCAATCTGCAGAAGGAGTATGGAACCTTCATTGCACGATGCTAGGGAATGGACCACTATCGAGGAGAAATCATGAGCTATATAGAAGTAAATAACTTAAAGAAAAATTTCACAGTTAAAAAGAAACATGAAAAAGGAAAACTTCTTAGGGAAAAAGAAATAGTAAATGCCCTTAAAGAAGTTTCTTTTTCTGTGGATAAAGGGGAACTTGTGGGTTACATTGGCCCCAATGGTGCAGGTAAGTCCACAACGGTCAAGATCTTGTCTGGAATACTTACGCCAGATGGCGGGCAGGTAACTGTTGGCGGCATAGTGCCCTGGAAAGAGAGAAAAAGACATGTCAAGAACATCGGAGTAGTCTTCGGCCAGCGAAGCCAGCTCTGGTGGGATGTTCCCATAATCGATAGTTATATGCTTCTTAGAGATATCTATAGAATTCCGCAGGGAGATTATGAATCCAGGTTAAAAGAGCTAACGAGTGCCCTTCAGCTTGAAGAGCTTATGAGGACGCCTCTAAGACTCCTTAGTCTCGGACAAAGAATGAGAGCAGAGCTGTGCGGATCACTTCTCCACAGGCCTCAGCTACTATTCCTTGATGAGCCAACTATCGGCCTTGATGCAGTAAGTAAGCTTGCCCTAAGGGATTTCCTTAAATGGGAAAATAATGAGTATGGCACAACAATCATGCTGACAACCCATGATATGGAAGATATCGAGGCACTTTGTTCAAGAGTTATGGTCCTTGGACATGGCAAGAAGCTCTTTGACGGAAAGCTTCCGGACCTTCTTGAGCGCTATGACACTGTCAGAAATGTAAATATAAAATACGAGGGAACTATCACGGACTTAAGGCTTCCTGAGGGTGTTAGCTGTAGTCATACAGAAGATGGAATAGAACTAAGCTACAATCCAACCAAGCTTCCTACATCAAAGCTTCTGGGATTATTGCAGGAAGCAGGAAACATCAGCGAGCTTACATTACAGCCCCAGAACACTGATCATATGATCGCAGCTATGTACAAGGAGCTGGACCTATAAAGAGGAATATTATGCCATACTTTACTGTTTTTAAAATGAGGCTTCGAATGGAGCTTCAATATAGAGGGGCCATGATTGGAGGAATTGCTTGCCAGATGTTCTTTGGCCTTATTCTGGTGGCACTGTATAGGGCGCTTTACGCCGGTAAGCCTCAGTCAATACCGATAGAAAGTGTAGCGACTTATGTTTGGCTGCAACAGGCTTTTTTCAGAATGATGCTGGCTTCAGACGCAGAGCTTGTGGATAAGATAAGGTCAGGCGATATAGCCTATGACATGTGCCGCCCTGTAGATATGTACGGCTTTTATTATGCAAGGATCATGGCGCAAAAGCTCATGGGAAGTCTCATGCGCGCGGTGCCAATGCTGATAGTAGCTTTTCTTCTTCCAAAGGGCTGGGGAATAAGTTTGCCGGCGTCTTTTCTAGAATTACTTGCAGCGCTGCCGGCTCTTTTGCTGGGACTTTTATGCGTCTGTGCACTTGAGAATATTACGGTGGCCTTTACCATGAAAACCCTTGATCCAAGGGGGATGCAGGGGCTTCTTAATCTTTTGATGATGACACTTTCGGGAAATCTTTTTCCACTGACGCTATTTCCAGAGAGCTGGCAGAAGATTATTACTTTTTTACCATATGCCCAGCTCCTTGATGCCCCTATAAGACTCTATACCGGGGAATATTTGCCACAGGAAGCATTTAGGATATACGGTATTCAGGCCTTTTGGACTGTTATTCTCATTGCCCTTGGCGTATCTATGTGGAATGCTAACAAGAAAAGGATGATAGTTCAGGGAGGCTGAGTAGTAAAAGGAAAATATATGAATACTTTGAGATTATATATTAAGTCAATAGGAATGCTTTTAAAGAGCCATCTTCAGTATCCAAGCTCCTTTATCATGCAGACTCTCGCCCAGCTTGTTATGGAAGGCGGCGAGATGATGGTGGTCATCCTTATTGTTGACAGATTTGAGAGCTTAAAGGGATGGAGCGGTGGAAATCTCTATTTCTTTTTCGGAATAATGTCAGTATCTTTTTATCTTACTGAAATGTTTGGAAGAGGAATCACAGGAGACTTCCCATCTATGGTCAGAACGGGGCGGCTGGATACTTTTCTGGTAAGACCTCGAGGGGTGCTGACCCAGGTTTTGTGTGGAGGAACAGATCCAAGGCGAATTTCCTGTATAGCAGTGGGCATTGCGGCGCTGATCATGGGAAGTAACTTATCTAACATAGCCTGGAATCCTCTTAAGGTGCTGGTTTTGGTGGAATCCATTGCCATGAGCTGTCTTCTGATATTGGGACTTTTTATGATCGAGGCAATCTTTTGCATTTTCAGTGTAAAGTCTGTGGAGCTTGTAAATGCCATTACCTATGGCGGCCGAAGCGCCTGCCAGTACCCGATTGATATTTACCCACTGCCTCTTAGGGCTCTTTTTACAGTCATAGCTCCATTTGCCCTTACAATGCATGTTCCGGCGGCCTGGATCATGGATAAACCGCTTTACGGCTGGCCTATTTGGACTGCTTTTGTCACGCCTCTTTCGGGAGCGGTAGTATTTGCAGTGATGACAGTTCTTTTCCACTTGGGGCTTAGACATTACAGGTCTACTGGAAGTTAATCTGCGATGTTGATAGAAGAGATTATTTCTGCTAACATAAGTCTGCAAAACTAAAAAGGACTTTTAATAATAATGAAAAAATTAGCATTTATAAAAGAAATAATAATTCTGACACTGGCCACATCCATAATTTCGGCGGCGGTTTTCTTTTTTCTCATGCCAAGTCATGCATCAGTCAGCAGTATTGCAGGTTTGGCTATTGTTTTAGCTAATTTCATACCATTGTCGGTTTCAATGATAACCATCATATTAAACGTATTTCTTTTGATAATCGGCTTTATCACCTGCGGACCTGAGTTTGGCTATAAAACTGTATATACAGCACTCCTGATGCCGGTGATCATGGGAGTATTTGAGAAAATGTTCCCTGATTTTCAGTCATTTACAGGGGATGCCACATTGGATGTTGTGTGCTACATATTTTTTGTCAGCATTGGAATTGCGATTCTCTTTAACAGAAACGCATCTTCTGGAGGAATTGATATTGTTGCCAAGATTCTCAACAAATATCTGAGGATCGACCTGGGAAAAGCTATGTCAATAGCAGGACTGTGCGTTGCGGGCTCTTCAATTCTTGCTTATGACACCAAGACACTTATGCTTAGTATTCTGGGAACATATTTTAATGGAATGATCATTGATCACTTTATCTTTGATCAGAAGCTTAAGAGAAGAGTATGTATCGTATCTCCTTTTGAAAAAGATATTCGCGAATTTATAGTTACTGAGCTCCACAGCGGTGCAACTATCTATAAAGCAATAGGCGCATACCGCATGAAAGAGCACAATGAGATCATTACTATTGTGGATAAAAATGAATACCAGAAGCTGATGGCTTTTGTGGATAAGGTGGACCCTCAGGCCTTTGTAACTGTGTATAAGGTAAGTGAAATGCAGTACATGGCCAAGTCCAATCCGGAGAGAATATTTGACTAAATTAACGCTTCTATTTCTTTTGCGGAATTAACAAGGAAAGTTGCACCTTCGCACACCATCTCCGCAGTATCGCCATAGCCATATGTTACTGCAATACTGTCTATTCCTGCATCTGCGGCGCCCTTTATGTCATAGGCCGTATCACCCACCATTATGCAGGCATTTTTGTTAAGGCCATAGTTAGTAATAGCATTTTCTATTAGACGCTTTTTATCTGAGCTGTGGTCAGAAAGATCTGGACCAACCATGTGATCAAAGAATTTACTAAGACCAACTCTTTCAAGAATCTTTTCTGCAAACACAAGAGGCTTACTGGTTATCAAGATGACAGTGAAGCCGTTTTCTTTTAAATTACTTAGGAGTGTTGGAATACCCTCATAGATATCCACGTCGTACATACGCTCTTTTTCGTAAATGCTCCTATAAAGAGCAACAGCCTTGTTGCAGTCCTCATCCTTCATCTGATATTCCCTTACAAATGAATCATAAAGTGAAGGCCCGATAAAGGTTTCAAGCTTCTCCTGTGGCTGATCAGTTATGCCAAAGTTTGACAGGGCATATGCAACTGACGAAGTTATCGCTCTCCCTGAATCTGTCAGGGTTCCATCAAGATCAAACATAACAACCTTGTAGGGCACTATGAACTGTTTAACTTTCTGCATGATGCCTCTAAGATTGTGGATATCTTTTGCTGCAGAGCCTGTTTCCAGAGAGTGATTAGCCTTATCTACTGTATATAGCTCAAGTCCTAGCTCTCCGCATCTGGATCTGGCAATATCAGTGGGACACCAGGGATCATCAAGCCCATGGAAGACAATGCCTGCCTCTTCCCTTAGCATATCGAAGGTCTGTGGCACCGGGGTAAAAACAAGATGCCTTGCACCAACCTGTAGCTGGCGGTCGTAGTACGCAGCCAGGGCTGTGCCTATGCTTTTTCCGATGAATAGAACATCACTGTAATCGGTAAAAGAAATTTCTCCAAGCTCCTCTTTTATCTGATCAGCAGCAATTTCAAAGGCCTCCTTCATCCTGACCTTATCATTCATGATCTCACGGGCCTTGTAAGGAAACTCGTAGTTTACTTCTATTATTTCATAGCCATTTTCCCTTGCTAATCTCTTTGAAAAATAAAGAAGTGGCTTATCGCTGTGATAACCCATGCCAGGGAAGATGACTGCAATCTTTTTGTTGTCCATGCGTGCCTCCGTACAAATAAATATCATTATAAAAGTCAAAATTTCTGACTTATTGTACCACAGATTTCGAACTGATTCGGAATAATCAGCTGATTTCTAAAGCAAATATAAACTGACTATAAAGCAAAAAAGGTACTATATCATTTATTTTTTTATTATGATACCGTCTTAAAAAACAAAGATGTAACCTTAAGTAAAGAATTGATTTAGCAAAGGAGAATACCCATGAAAAAGAATATCCGTCTGGTTTTACTTGGAGAATTATTGTTGTTTATAATAGTTTTTTTGATCCTTACATTGGGAACTGGTTTTGGCACATCTGCTATACTCTGGTTTCTTGATTTACCATCAATCATTGTTATTTTGCTGATACTGATTCCAGGGCTTATAATAATGGGAGAGTGGAAAGATTTCATTAAATCTTTTTCTGTAGGAATAAAGGATTACAGGCTGCTTGAACTCAAGAATATAATAGAGGCAGTAGCTGCGGCTCAGAAACTTACTGTTTTTGCAGCTCTTTTTGCTATTATAATATCAGGTGTGCTGGTAATGGGTAATCTTAGTGACCCTGAGACTATCGGGCCTAACCTGGCAGTATGTTTCTTGTCCGGATTTTATGCAGTTCTCATTGAGTTCATTTTACTGCCACTCAGACTTAATGCTGAGCGGAAGATGAATGAAGAAATGGATATGGAAGATGAATGATGCTGGAATAACAAAAGAGCATTACCTTCAAGTGGCACGGAAATTTGGCCTGACAAAAAGAGAGCTTGAACTAGGATACTTAAAGGTGTCTGGTTTTTCAAACCACAGGATAGCGCATATGCTCGGAATTTCAGAACAGACAGTCAAAAATCATTTTACGCACATATTTGAAAAGGCCTGGGTTCCTGGAAGAAAGGAATTCAAAGAACTGTTTCTTCAGGACAAATCGTCATAAGGTTAATGTATAAGAGTATTAAAGGGGGGATTATTTTAAATGGGGAAATTTCTAAATGTCTGGAAAAAAGTTCGCGACTATGTGGAATACTTCCTGATATACAGCTTCGGAGGATGGCTCTACGAGTCTATCTGGTGCGATGTCATATACCATAAAAGAGGCTTCTTAAACAGGGGAGTCCTCTTTGGCCCATGGCTTCCAATCTATGCAATATGCTTTTTTATCATAATAGGTGTTCTAAAGCTCCTTAAGATAAAAAAGCCCTGGCTGGTATTTATAGTTGGCGGACTTGTTGCAACACTGGCTGAGTTTGTTGCAAGCTACATAATGGAATATAAGCTGGGAAGCTATACCTGGGATTACAGCACCTATTTTATGAACTATGACGGCAGGATTGCGCTGGTCCCAGGCCTTATGTTTGGACTGCTTATCTGTCTTGCGGTATGTCTTTTGCACCCGGCTATTATAAAGCTTCAGAAAAAATTCCAGGATAATAAAATCCACAATATTTGCTTTGGAGTGATCACCCTTTTATTTCTGGTAGATCTTATCAGCCGCATATGGCTTGGAAGTAACTTTAAGGGGTGACCAATGGACAGTAAATACAGACTTGCAGAGGCTATGAAAAGCTGCATGAAGACCACAACTGTTGAGAACATTACGGTCAAACAGATTGTGGAAAACTGCGGAGTTTCAAGGCAAACTTTTTACCGCAACTTTATAGACAAATATGACCTTATCAACTGGTACTTTGACAGACTTCTTGAAGTATCCTTTAAAGAGATGGGCAGCAGGGAAGCCTTAAGAGAAGGACTCATCAGGAAGTTTAAGTACATAAAGGAAGAAAAAGTTTTTTTTCAGGCCGCTTTTAAGGTGGATGATCAGAACAATTTAAAGGAACATGATTTTATCATGATCTTCGAGTTCTACTGCCGGCTTATAAGGGAAAAGACAGGAAATCTCCCCGATAAAAAGATAAGAAAGCTCCTTGAAATGTACTGTCAGTCCTCTATTTATATGACTGTTCAGTGGGTTTTAAAGGGGTTAAAAGAGTCTGAAGAGGAACTGGCCGACCTTATGATCGAGGCCATGCCAGCAAGGCTCGATGAACTATTCAGGACTATGAACATTTTGTGATATTCTAAGTCTTATTTGGAACAAATCAGGCAAAGTGTAACTTACAATAAAATAGCCATAATGCTATGCTTTTTATGGATTTTGTTAATCCGTGTAACGTAAACAAAAGTTTTGTGGAGGACAAGTATTATGGCTAACAGAATTTCTTTAAACGGAACATCTTATCATGGAGCAGGTGCTATCAATGAGGTTGTTAACGAGTTTAATAACCATGGCTTTAAAAAGGCTTTTGTAGCATCTGACCCTGATCTTATCAAATTTGGAGTAACTGCCAAGGTTACAGATCTTCTCGATGAGGCTAAGATTCCTTACGAGATCTATTCAGATATCAAACCAAATCCAACTATAGAGAATGTTAAAAATGGTGT
>JAEEGF011080989.1_pt1 | contig 10904 bp, 9 predicted proteins | sample 9134171 | NCBI WGS metagenome assembly JAEEGF01 (sample SAMN16246542, study PRJNA631951) | gut metagenome | biome: gut microbiome; feature: rumen; material: AP-attached | host: Bos | place: Iran: Karaj | collected 2018-10
TATTCGTTACTTCTTACACAATTTCAACTGTTTCGCGGATTCGGAGAACAAACGGCGAAACATTCGCGAAACCGTTCAGAACTCGATGCGCTCTTTGATGTAGTCGCAGACCTTGTCGATCGGGACGCGGACCTGGTCCATCGTGTCGCGGTCGCGGATCGTGACGCAGTTGTCGGCCGGCTTTTCGTCGTCGCCGACGGTCTGGAAGTCGACCGTCACGCAGAACGGCGTGCCGATCTCGTCCTCGCGGCGGTAGCGCTTGCCGATCGAACCCGCTTCGTCGTAGTCGGTCATGAAGTGCTTCGAGAGCTCCTGCTGGAGCTTAAGGGCCGGCTCGGCGAGCTTCTTCGAGAGCGGCAGGACGGCGGCCTTGAACGGCGCGAGCGCGGGATGGAAGTGCATGACCGTGCGGACGTCGTTCTTCTCCGCGTCGACGACTTCCTCGTCGTACGCTTCGCAGAGGACCGTCAGGACGGTCCGCTCGACGCCGAGCGACGGCTCGATGACGTACGGAATGAACCGCTGGTTCTTTTCCTGGTCGAAGTAGGTCAGATCCTTGCCGGAGACGGTCTGGTGCTGGGTCAGGTCGTAGTCGGTGCGGTCCGCGACGCCCCACAGCTCGCCCCAGCCGAACGGGAACCGGTACTCGAAGTCGGTCGTCGCCTTCGAATAGAAGCACAGCTCTTCGGGATCGTGGTCGCGGAGGCGCAGGTTCTCGTCTTTAATGCCGAGCGAGAGGAGCCAGTTGTGGCAGAACTCTCTCCAGTACGCGAACCATTCGAGGTCGGTGCCGGGCTCGCAGAAGAACTCGAGCTCCATCTGTTCGAACTCGCGGACGCGGAAGATGAAGTTGCCGGGCGTGATCTCGTTGCGGAAGGATTTGCCGATCTGGCCGATGCCGAACGGCAGCTTCCGGCGGGTCGTGCGCTGGACGCTGACGAAGTTCGTGAAGATGCCCTGGGCCGTTTCGGGGCGCAGATAGACGGTGTTCTTCGCGTCTTCCGTCACGCCCTGGAACGTCTTGAACATCAGGTTGAACTGGCGGATGTCGGTGAAGTTGTGCTTTCCGCAGGAGGGGCACGGGATGTTGTGTTCTTCGACGAAGTCCTTCATCTCGGACTGGGAGAAGGCGTCGATCGGCTTCGGGAGCGTGAAGTTGTTCATCGCGCACCAGTCCTCGATCAGCTTGTCGGCGCGGAAGCGTTCCTTGCACTCCTTGCAGTCCATCAGCGGGTCGGAGAAGCCGGCGAGATGGCCGGAGGCGACCCAGGTCTGGGGGTTCATCAGGATCGCGGCGTCAAGGCCGACGTTGTAGGGGTTCTCCTGGATGAACTTCTTCCACCAGGCGCGTTTGATGTTGTTCTTGAGTTCGACGCCGAGCGGGCCGTAATCCCACGTGTTCGCAAGGCCGCCGTAGATTTCGGATCCGGGAAAGATGAAACCGCGGTTCTTGCAGAGGGCCGAGATCGTGTCCATTGCGTACTGTTTAGCCATTTGTTCTTACTCTCTTTCCGTACGGCCGATGGTTTTCGGCCGCACAATGCAAAAGGCACGGCCGGTGGATTCCGGCCGCGCGATTTTTCGGTTGTTCGGGTCGCTCAGTTCTTCGGCGTATCGTCCGGGCTGTCGCACGGCTCTTCCGGTTTCGCTTCGGATCTGTCGACGGGCTTGTCGTCGTCGAGGTTGAGCTTGTCCTTGATCTGGTTGACGAGGTCTCCGCCGAAGTCGATCGCCTTGTCGACGTATTCCTTCGCCTTTTCGGTGTAGTCGCTGACCTTTTCGGCGGCCTTGACCTTGTTCAGGACCTCGGCCGATTTGGCCTTCGCAGCCTCAAGGCTGTCGAGGGCTCTTCCGTTCACGTCGACGACCTCGCCGTCATCGCGGACGAGCGCGATCTTGCATTTCGTGCCGAACGCGGCGATCACGCCCGCGACGGCCGCCCAGGGGGCGATCACGGCGCCGATGATCGAGGCGGTCAGCGGCAGGTTCAGGAGAACGTCGTCGTCCTTGGAGATGACGATCTTCGAGACGTTGCCCTTCTTGACGGCGGATTTGATTTTGTCGCCGACGAGCGTGGCGTCTTCCTTGACCCAGCTCTTGTTGCCGGCTTCGATGGCGCTTTCGATCGCGATGATCGCGTCGACGACGTTGCCGTCGTTCGCTTCGAGAGCCTCTTTCGCTTCCTTGTACGTTACACCGGTTCTGTCTTTGACCAGTTCGACGTTTTCAAGAGTGATTTCCATTGTTGTTACCCCTTTCTTTCGTTACTCGGCCTGCGCACTTCCTCCGCGAGGAGGGATGCGCTTTTCACGTTTCGGATGTCGAGGTGATAGGCGTAATAATCGCGAAGAAGCCGCTCAAGGGCTTCACATGCTCCGTCTTCCAGATCGAGCTTCGCCAGCTTGGCGAGAGGCGCGACCCTCAGATACCTTAACATGCCGATTATATCAAAGCGGGCGCCGTAAAGCAAATGGCTTTTTCGGTCCGCCTCACTTGCGCAGGATGCGCAGAGAACGCCGCCCTTTTCGACGCTGAAGATCGTTCCGGGCGCCTCTCCGCACGAGACGCAGCGTTCGAGCTCGGGCTCCGCTCCGGCGAGGGAGAGGAGTCTGACCTGGTAAGCGATGTCGACCATCCGGTAGCCCTTGTCGCGCGCCTCGAGGAAGTCGAGGAACTCGAGCAGGAGGTCGTATACGGCCGGCGCCGGCTCGTTCTCGGGGGCGACGGCGCCGGCGAGTTCGAGCATCTCGGACGCGATCAGGAATTTGTCGACGTCCTCTCCGAGGGAGAAGTGGCTTTTGATCGTTTCGGCCCCGTTCAGCCAGAACGTGTCGTTCAGGCGTTTGATCTGGTATTTCCCGAGGGTGAACGGCCGCATCGCGAGCGTCGTCCGGTTCTTTCCGCCGCTCTCCGGGAGCGACGTGCCGCAGGAGATCTTTCCGTATTCCCTCGTGAAGAGGACGATCATCCGCCGGCCGGCCGCGATATGGAGTTGTCTCAGGACGATGCCTTCGCTTACGAGGTTCATTGTACGCGGTCTCCGTTAATAATTCATCACGGGAATATAAACTTTTCGGGCGGATTTGTTTATATTCCGCAACTACTATACCACAGATCGCCCCTCTTGAATCCCCTCCTTCGCCGCGCGCCGCCTTTTATTTTGCAAAAATGTACGCCACTCCGCGCAAATAATGCTATACTGTACGGGTAATCCGTTTGCTCCCGACATGTTGCCGGAAACAAAATCAATTCTATATCGGAGGCTTCTCATGGAACAGAAGGAAAACAAGGAACCCAAGGCCGTCAAGGAAGCGAAGCCCGCAAAGGCGCCCAAGCCCAAAACGGACAGCAAGAACCAGCTCGGCGTCCTCGGCATCATCATCGCGGTCGTGATCCTCGTCGCGGCGTTCTTCATCGGCCGGAGGTTCGACCTCTTCGCCGGCATCCGCAACGTCTTCACCCAGATCCGTCTCGGCTGGAACGTGCTGCTGAGCCTGGTCGTCATGATCGCGGTCGTCTACTGCGTCTACTTCCTCGCCAAGCTCGCTCTCCGGATGATCGGCAAGAAAGGCGGACGGGCGGCGACGATGAGCTCGGTCCTGACGAGCGTCCTCAAATACGTCGCCGTGCTGGTCGGCTTCTGCTGGGGCCTCTCGATCATCGGCGTCAACGTCTCGACGATCTTTGCAGGCGTCGGAGTCATCGCCCTGATCATCGGCTTCGGCGCGGAGTCCCTCGTCGCGGATCTCGTCACCGGAACGTTCATGCTCTTTGAAGACCAGTTCGACGTGGGCGATATCGTCGAAGTCAACGGCTCCCGCGGCACGGTCACCGACATCGGCATCCGCACGACCTCGATCCAGGACGTGGGCGGAAACGTCATGATCGTCAAGAATTCCGAGATCAAGAACCTGATCAACCGCTCGAACCACGAATCGCTCGCCGTCAGCTCGATCAGCGTCTCCTACGAGGAGAACCTTGAAGAACTCGAAAAGAAGATCCCCGGAATGATCGATATGATCTGGGAGATCGAACAGGAGCGCGCACAGCTTACGGGCGAGAAGGTCTACGAGGAGAAGCCCGTCTATATGGGCGTCGATTCGCTCTCCGATTCGTCGGTCGATCTCAAGTTCCGCGTGAAGGTCTCCGAAAAGGACATCTTCAACGGCCGCCGCCTGCTGAACCGCGACCTCAAGGTCGTCTTCGACCGCGAGAATATCGGCATCCCCTTCCCCCAGGTGGACGTTCACCAGAAATAACCTCGTATGGAGTTTTGACCGATGACCAACTTCGAAAACGGTTCAGACGAAATACGGAACCCCTCCGAATCGATCGGCTTCGGCTCCGAGTCGATGGGCTCCCCCTCCGAAACGCACGGCCGCGCCCGTACGGAGTTTTCGGGCGGGGAAAACGAGTACTTCGCCGACAACGGCGCGGAGACGTTCCCCGATACGGTTCCCGAGGAGGAAACGGAGCGCCTTGAGGCCGAGGCACTCGAGGAGGCGAAGGAGAAGAAAAAGCGGCGCCAGGCGAAGCAGCTCGTCCAGAAGATGGGCTATCTCGTCGCCTCGACCGTCGCCGTCGTCATGCTCGCGACGGCCGTCCCCGAGTTCGCCAGCGACTTCAAGTGGGGCTCCGGCTCGGACGCCTACTACGCCGATACGGTGACGGCGATCGTCTGCGACGCGGTCGACCGCTCCCCCGTCCAGGCCCGTATGACGTTCACCGACTCGAGCGGCCGCCAGGTCGCGACGGCGCGCGCCAACAGCGAGGGCCGGTACAGCGTCAACCTTCCGGAGGGCGAGTACACCGTCGAGCTGTCCGCCTCCGGCTACGTCGACGACTCGCTGACGTTCTACCAGCCCTACGAGGGACCCGTCGACCAGGTCTTCGCGATGAGCGCGGAGCTGCGCCGCGGCCAGATGCGCATCGTGCTCCAGTGGGGTGACCGGCCGAGCGACCTCGACTCCCACCTCTTCGGCGCCTCCCGCGACAACGCGAGCATGCACGTCTTCTACGGCGACATGTACGGCTACGGCGGCGAATACGATTCAAACGGCAACCGCCAGCTCCTCTCGATGCTCGACGTCGACGATACCTCAAGCTACGGCCCCGAGACGATCACGATCTACGACCTCAGCAAGGACTACATCTACGCGGTCTACGACTATTCGAGCGGCGGCTCCCTCAGCTCGAGCCTGCTGACCGAATCCGCGGCCGTGATCAAGGTCTACACGTACGGTTCCAACACCCCGCGGACGTTTACGCTACCGCGCGGCGAAGGAACGTGGTGGCACGTCTTCCGCATCCGGAACGGCAACATTCACCCGATCAACGATCTGTCGACGTACTCGCCGACGAACGGGATGGATATGTACGGCGAATCGTCGTATTAGTCTCTGACGGAAATGAAAAACGCGGGCTTCGGCCCGCGTTTTCTGTTGGCTTTGTGCGTTTAGTTGCCGCGCTTGGCGACGTCCTCCTCGATGTCCGCCTTCCAGCAGGCCGAGACCTCCTCGTTGAGCTGGTTGCGGCGGAAGAGCGCCGCGCCGACGGCGCCGAACGCGGTGGCCGTACCCTTCCGGTCGCTCTTGTAGCGGACGGAGTGGGATTCGGGGATGCCGTACTGCTTCGCCGTCTCGACCGCGTCGAAGTTCGCGCCGAGGAACAGGAAGTCCCAACCCATTTCGCGCTTTTCGGAGATCATCCGCTTCACCTCGTCGGACGTGCGGTGGTTGCTCGCGTTCTCAAGGCCGTCGGTCATCACGACGAACGTCGTCTTCGCGGGGCGGTCCTCCGGTCTGGCGTATTTGTGAACGTTCGCGATGTGGTGGATCGCGTCGCCGAGGGCGTCGACGAGGGCGGTGCAGCCGCCGACGCGGTACTGCTCGCGCGTCATCTTTTCGATCCGGTCGAGCGGGACGCGGTCGTAGACGACGTCGCTGTAGTTCGCGAACATGACGCACGACACGAGGACGGTGCCGTCGACGGCCTTCTGCTGGTCGATCACGGAGTTGAAGCCGCCGATCGTATCCTCTTCCAGACCACTCATCGAGCCGCTCTTGTCGAGGATGAAGACGAGCTCGCTGATGGTCGCTTCCTTCGCGGCGGTGGGGTTGACGGCTGCGGTTTTGGTGTTTTTGCTGCTTTTCATTTTAAAACCTCCTGAACAATGTTCGTGCAAGGGAATTGCCTTTTGACGATTGCATTGTAGGAGGTTTTCGTATGGGGGTGGTCGCCTCGCAGGCGACATTTTTATATTACTCCGTGAGCGTCTGCTGGTCCTGTTCGAAGAGCGCCTCGTCGATCGTCGCGAGGTCGGTAACGCCGTTTTCGAGGAAGTACATCACGATGACGTCGGAGAGGATCGAACGCGAGAGGCTGTAGCCCGCGCGGCCGATGAAGGCGTTCGTCTCGTCGAGGGAGAGACCGAGCGCGAGGGCAAGGCGCAGCGCCGTCTTCTTCGACGGGCGGTAGGCGTTGTCGTAGTCGTTGCGGATCTTGGCGAAGTGGCGGCGGTCGATCTCCGCGCGCTTATAGACGTCGGGGTCGCGCAGGCCCTTCTCGTCGATCAGGCGGAACAAGGCGTCGCGGAAGCTTTCGTCGACCTCGAACTTCGGCGCGGGCATCCCGTACGAATACGACGCGTCCGGTACGGCACCGTTCGCGTCCGCGGGCTTCTTCGCCGCTTTCGGTTTGGGCATCGACGCAAGAGGTTCTTCCGCCTCCTCCTCGCGTTCGACGCGGAACTGGGACAGCACGGCCTTCCGCGCGCCGAACAGCGGCGCGCGCCGTTTCGCTTTCTTCCGCACCGCCTTCTTTTCGACGGCGGCCGGTTCGTCGGGCCGCGGCGCCGGCGCGGCGCCGCAGATCGCGTATTCCGTTTCCTCCGCCGGGCGCGGCGCTTGCGCGCATTCCGATTCGTCCGTCAGATGCGTGATGTGCGCGGCGCCGGTCGAAATCGGCATCGAGACCGTTTCCGCGAAGCACAGATCCGCCTGGAAAGCGTCCGGAGCGTATTCCGCCGGCTCCCGGTAGACGCGTTCGATATACCGTTGTAAGGATTCCCTGTCGTACATTCAGTTTCCTTCCTTTCGGGATAATTGTAACACGAACGCGCGAGATATGGTACAATCCATTACAGAAAACAGACGCATCCGGAATCGCCGCTTCTTTCGCGGCGCGATCGAGGTCAGAACGATGAACAGGACATGGAACGAAACCGCCGCCCGCCCGCAGCTCCGCCGCCGCGGGACGCAGGTCCTCGGCGGGAACTGGACGCTGAACGGAAAGGACGTCGGAACACCGTGGACGTACTGGTCGACGGACGAAGAGCTCGTCTACGTCCATGATTTCGTGCTGTCCGCGGATCTCCGGAACGACCGCGTCCGGACGGTGCTCCGCTTCGGCGCCGTCGACCAGATCTGCGACGTGACGGTGAACGGAAAACCCCTCGCGCACCACGAGGGCGGCTACCTCCCGTTCGACGTCGACATCACGGACGTCGCGATCGCCGGCCTGAACCGCCTGACCGTGCGCGCCGTCGACACGCTCGATCCGCAATACCCGTACGGCAAACAGACGAAGAACCCTCACGGCATGTGGTACACGCCCGTTTCGGGGATCTGGCAGCCCGTCTGTGTCGAGGCCGTTCCCGTGAAGAACGCGATCCGCGGCGTGAAGATCACCCCCGACCTGAAAGGCGTCACGCTCGAGCTCGATACCGACGCGCCGTCCGTCACCGTTCAGGTCACCGTGCCGGAAGCGTTCGCGGACGAGGTGCTCGGCTATAAAAACGGCGTCAAAACGAACGTCGTCCGCTTCGACCTCGCGGGCAAATCCGCGGAGCCCCAGACCGTCACGTTCGGCGGCGGTCCGAAGACGGTGCGGATCGACGTTCCCGCGCCGCGCCTCTGGACGCCCGAAGACCCGTTTCTCTACGGCCTCTCCCTCGACACGGGGAACGACCGCGTCGACACGTACTTCGCCCTCCGCACCGTCTCGCTCGAGGAGATCGGCGGTCACACGCGCTTCTGCCTCAACGGAAAGCCGGTCTTCCTCCACGGCGTGCTCGACCAGGGCTACTGGGGCGAAGACGGTTATCTGCCCGCCTCCCCGGACGCGTATATCGATGAGGTGCGGCGTATGAAAGCGCTCGGCTTCAACTGCATCCGCAAGCACATCAAGATCGAGCCGGAGGCGTTCTACGAGGCGTGCGACCGCGCGGGGATGCTCGTCCTCCAGGATATGGTCAATTCGGGCAGCTATTCGTTCGCGCGCGATACGGTCCTGCCGACCGTCTTCGGGAACTGCCTCAAAGACACGAAGCCGAAGCCGGGCGACGAGGCGCGCCGCGAGCGGTTCGAACGCGATATGAAGGAGACGGTCGCCCTTCTCTACAACCACCCCTCCGTCGTCGGCTACACGATCTTCAACGAGGGCTGGGGCCAGTTCGATTCCGACCGCCTTTACGGGATCGCGAAGACCGCCGATCCGACGCGGTTCTTCGACGCGACGTCGGGCTGGTTTGCCCAGAACGAGAGCGACTGCGAGAGCGTCCACGTCTACTTCCGCTCGAAGCGCCTCAAGTCGACGAAGCCCGGAAAGATGCTCTTCCTGTCGGAGTGCGGCGGGTTCACGCGCCCGGTCGAGGGCCATACCAATGCATCTCCGGACGCTTCCGGCGCCAAAACAGGCAAAAAGAAAAAGACGTACGGCTACGGCGCCGCCGCCTCGGAGGACGCGCTGACGTCGAAGATCGAAGCGACGTACCGCGATATGGTCCTCGCGTCGATCCCGGACGGCCTCGCGGGCTGTATCTACACGCAAAACGCCGACGTCGAGGGCGAGATCAACGGCCTCTACACGGCCGACCGCGCCGTCTGCAAGGTCGACGGGGACCGCATGCGCGCCATCGCCCGCGCGATCGCGTTGGCGCCGCCGTACGCCGGCTGACGCTTTTTTCCGCACAACAAAGCCGCAGGCTGTCCTGCGGCTTTTTGCTTGCGCCGTTTACTCCGCTCTCCCGAAATCGAGATCCTCCGAGACCGGCACGCGCGGGATCGTGATGAAGAAGAAGACCGCCCCCGCGAGGCTCATCAGAAGCGCGACGAGGAGTAAAAGCCCGACGCCGCCGTGGTCGATCAGGAAGCCGCCGGAGAAGTTCGCGAGGACCGTCGCGGTCGTGATGGCCGTTGTGAACGACGCCTGGCCGCGGACGATCTCGTTGACGCCCCTCGCCGCCTGGATGAACGCGACCATCGACGCGAGGATCAGCCCGTACACGGCGATGTGGGTCAGCTGGGCGACGTAGAGCATCGGAACGGTCTTCGCCGCAGCCATCGCGATCCCCTTGAGCAGGAAGCCGACGCCCGAGGCCATCAGGAGCTTCCGCGCGCCGAACCGCCTTTGGAGCGGCCGGAAGAACAGAAGCGCCGGGATCTCAAGGACCGCCTTCAGCGCGAGGACGCGGCCCATATCGGTCTGGGTCCCGCCGACGTTGCGGACGATTTGAAGGATATACGCGTTGTAGACGCTGTTCGAAAACATCAGGAGAACGACGCCGAAGCACGCGATGACGAACGCGCGGCGGCGGGTGAAGAATTCGCGGAACGAGATTGTCTCGACGTACGGCCCTTTCGCGTCCGCGCTCTTTCCGATCGCCTCACGGCCGCGCCGGAAGTATACCCGCGTCGCAAGGAGCGCGAGGAACATCAAAAACACCGTCACGGCGCCGGAACGCGGGATCGCGTCCGTTCCGTAACGGTCCGCAAGGGAGCCGACGACCGTCGAGCCGACCGCGTACGACACGCAGGAGATGCTCCTCGCGACGCCGAAGTCGACGTGGCCGCCCGCGGCGTTGAGCTTTTGGGGCAGCGCGTTCAGAAGCGGCTGGAACGTCACGACGAACGCGATCGTCAGAAGATACGTACAGCTCAAAAGGATCGACCGCGCCCGGAGGACGGAATCGATCAGAAAGAGAAAGAGGATCGTCAGCGCCGTGAAGACGGAGACGTCGACGGCGGTGAACCGCTTCGCGCGGTCGATGGCGTTGCCGTAGACGGGCTGAAGGAACGCCGCGAGCAGGTTCGCGCACGCGATCAGGATCCCGGCCGCGGTGTTCGTGTAGCCGCGGCCGACGAGGAACGGCAGCGCAAACGAGGACGTGATCGCGTGGAGTACCCAGAACGCCGCGCTGGCCGTCGTATATCCGGCGCGCACCCTATTCCACCGCCGAGGCGCCCTCGGGACGGATGCGGAGGACGTGGCACGTCCCCTCGCCGAAGACGGTCTCGATCCCCTCGGTAAAGGCGCCGAGCAGATCGACCGGAACGTATGCCTGGATCGTGCCGGCGAAGCCGCCGCCGTGGACGCGGATCGCGCCCTCTCCGTTGAGAAGTCGGCGTCCGACCGCGAGCGCGAGCGGAACGGCCTGATCGGCGGGGTCCTTGCCCGCCCAGACGTTCTGGAGGTACCGCTCCGACGACTGGCCGGACGCGTTCACGAGCTCGAGGAACGCTGCAAAATCGCCCTTTTCGAGCGCTTCCGCCTCGGCCGCGACGCGCTTCTCCTCGTCGAAGAAGTGGATCGCGCGCAGAACGGCGCGGTCGCCGCATTTCTTCCGGAGCTCGTAGATGCGCGGATAGAACGCGCTCTCCGGCACGTCGCGCAGGACGTCCTTGCCGAAGAACGATGCGATCGACTTCATCTCGGCCGGGATCGCCGCGAAGTCCGCGGTGAGGTTTTCGTGGCCGGAGACGGTGTCGATGATGCAGAGCGCGTATCCGAACTTCCCGAAGTCGCAGTCGATCTTCCGGACGACCGGTTCGTCGGGCTTTTCAAAGTCGATAAAGGAGCATCCGCCGACGGCGATCGCGGTCTGGTCCATCAGACCGCAGGGCTTT
>JAEEGF011014145.1_pt1 | contig 10903 bp, 13 predicted proteins | sample 9134171 | NCBI WGS metagenome assembly JAEEGF01 (sample SAMN16246542, study PRJNA631951) | gut metagenome | biome: gut microbiome; feature: rumen; material: AP-attached | host: Bos | place: Iran: Karaj | collected 2018-10
GGTGTTCTTCTCAATGTGATATTTGCGCTCACCTTGATGTAAAATGTCCATCTCACGCCTCCATGAATCTTTCTATTTCTTTCACGTATTCTTCAGTTTTATCTGCCATATATCCACAGTGCGCATATCCCTTTCTGATCTTCATATCAGCTTTGGGCATATAAGTGGGGATTGTTTTCCTTGAATACTTAAGATCAAAGTCCTTCTCTCCGAAGTCAAGATGAAGTTTCTGCTGTTCCTCATCTGTCAGTTTGCGAAGATCATAATGACAGCATGCATAACATATCGCATCAATATCATCCGGAGTGATCCTTTCAAAGTTCCTTGTCATCATCTTTGCAAAATCATAGCCGTACATCTTCACAAGGCTCTCCGATGCCTCAACATGTGTTTTTTCAAGTTTCTTTTTCCTGCTACGGAAAAGCTTCTTCATAAACCATTCTGCAAAGCCTGCATTTCTCGACAAAGCCACACCGTCAAACCATGCATGATCAACCTTAAAGTCAGGATCCAGAAATAATCTGTATGCCACAGCCACACCAAGTGATGCCCCATATACAAGCTTTATTTCTTTAATCCCATTTTTCGTAAGGTAGACTTTAAGGCTTTTATATTCTTCATCCGCACTCACATAAGCACCTGACTTGCCATGTCCACCCTGATCCGGAGCGATGATATGATATGCTTTTGTAAAATACGGAGACAACAGCTCATACAGATCAGAACCGGATACCATCATAGGAGCAAGAAGAATCACAACCGGATATTCTTTATTTCCATATTCATTTATGTACATGTCAATTCGCCTCTTTCTTTTTTGTCAGGCATAGAGCACAAACAAGATATAATACAAGCCATCCGAAAGATTCAGATCCCGAATCCAGTCCCTCAGATATCAGATTAAGCAAATTTCCAAAGAGAATTCCAAATACAGGGCAGCATATGATCATCCACTTCTTTATCGGTATCATTCCCTTCAAAACCATTCCGATCCATCCTATAGCAACAAAAAGGTCGCATACCAAAAATCCAGTAGCCAAAGGCACCAATTCGCTCTTCAGTACCCTGACCGTCATTCCAACAGCAGTGGGGATATCTCCGGTAGCCTCCATACCTGCATTAAACACAACCGGCAAGATGCATATACCTATATGGATAAAGGCGAAATAAAGGATTCCTCCCCAATTGGCAATTTTAAACAGCTTATAAAGCTTGGAATCTTTAAGGTCATATTCTGTTTCCATTACCTTCAATAATTCTGTAGCGGCATAAGCAAACATAGCCGCACACAAAAAGCCGAGAACAGACGATACCGCATATCTCCAGTCAGGAGCCACATTCCAGGATAAACCCATATATGCATCAGGATCCGAGGATGTACCAATCGTTCCATATCCAAGCAGATAATCTCCTATTATGGCAAGCACCATAGCATAACAACCAAAAAGGATTCTTTGTTTAGACTTCATCATTTACCTCCCGCCTAAGCTAATTATGAAATTGCGGTGCATAGCCACGCCACCAAGGCAGAGACCGCCGGAAACACGATCAATAGTTTTATCAGCTGACTCTTTATATTAAATCCATACTTTCTGTTCTGACTTACACCTTCTATTTCCGGAAAATAAAACTGAAACATGTTACTATTGCTAAAAACAAAGTCAATAACATATCTATTTCTCCGAAATCATTCTCTTATGAGGTCATACATCCTACTTTCTGGCAATAACCGTTATCCACGGCTTGCTCTTATGGTGATCTGACTTAACCTTACTAAATCCAGCGTCTTTCAGTGCTCCTTCTATTTCCTCTACGGTATGGCATCTCATACCATCGATTATCTTCTCGAATTTAAGGCTAGTCTCATCCGTACCATCAGACTCATTTACTATCATGAAGGTTCCATTCGGTTTTAAAACCTTCGCGACCTGAGAGAAACAATCCTCTAATCCCGGCCAAAAATATATGGTTTCAAATGCTGTGGCAAGGTCATACTTTCCCTCCGGTAGTGTCAGAGCTGAGACGTCTCCTTGTTTTACTTCACAGCGCCCTCTCTTTATTGCCTCTGAATTATATTCAGTTGCTTTGCTTACTGACACTTCGGAATAATCAATCGCTGTTACATGTGATGATGGATACTTTTTAAGAAGTTCTCCGGCATTTCTTCCACCTCCGCATCCTATCTCAACTATTTCCTCGGGTGCTATGGTTTTAAGATGCGACATACCCCAGTCGGCCATCGCAGCATGTCCACCGTTCATGCCATTTACCATCATCTTTCCAAGCAAGCCTTCAGGTTTTCTCGTTTGACTGACAAAGCTCTTAAAAAGTCCCATTTTTACTTCCTCCCCATTAAAATAGTTGACCCCGATAACCCCATCCAGGTTGACTCCCATTTGTTCATAAACATTCCGCTTGTTGTATCTACAAGCTTCACTTCTTCGTATCCCATTTCCTTAAGCTTCTTCACAAACGACTGCATATCGCCGTATTTGGCCTTTGACATAATGTCATGGATCGCAAATGTGCCACCCTTCTTTAATGTACGAAGTGTTTCAAGCAGTATCGCCTGTCTGTCGCCACTTGGAATATTGTGATATACATAGTTGCTTGTCACTGCGTCAAAAGACTCATCCTCAAACGGCAACTTACACGCGTCTCCCTGCATGAAAAAAGTATTGCTTACACCCTCAGCTTTGGAATTGTTCTCACAAAGCTTTTTGCTAAATGACGCATATTCCTTACCCCATCTGTCGATTCCGGTAAATGATGCCCCTGGATTTTTCTTAGCGCAAGCTATGGTAAGCGCCCCGCTTCCACATCCGACATCTAACCCTTTACCACCATCAGGAAGCCTTACGTAAGATGCAACACCTTCGATGATCTGTTTGGACATCTGCCTCTTTCCGTTATAAGAAAAAGCCCTGTACATCAGATACATCCAAATTGTCATGATACAAAACATAACTGTAAGGATCAGAAACACAATTCCGATGACTCTTTTTGCGCTTCCTTCCGGTAATATCGGTGATATCCCCAGTGCAAGAAAAAGAACCAGCGAAACAAGTGCTGCGCATCCAAATCCCATTACCATGCCCTTTGGCATCCAATTTTTATAATCTGCTTTCATATACTCTTTCCTCCTCCAATCATATTTAACGACATTATAACTCTTAACGTTAGCTTGTGCTAACTTTTTTACAAAAAAATAAGGGCGCTCCATGTGAGTACCCTTAAAGTCTTGTTAGCTATAACTCTCAAATTCATCGCCATATAGCAAAAGAAGCTGTAAAATGGTCCATTAACCCCGTCCCTCAGGGCCAGATTTTTTTCTTACAAAAAATCCAAATACATTTCTTACCAGTGGCCCGGCAATGAAGATCTGCCAGCAAAGTGCCATCGGGAAGTTCATGGCTGTGGTCTTGAGCCAGATGGCAACAAACTCAGCGCCGGCATCCTTAAAGAGGATTGTGGCAACAAGGCTCATAAGTGGGCACATGAGGCACACTGACATGGAAGAAATAGCAAGGATCATCATGATCATAGGATCTTTTCCTGGTGTGACAATTCTGAAAGCCAGCTTCTGTGCAAGCTTTCCAACAAATAAAAGCTCTAAAACTATGGCGATTGGCCACATGATCAGCATTTCCTTAAATGCTGCAAGAAAAACAAAGTTCTGCATACCACCTACGTTAAGGGCGATATTGTAGCAGATCATTGCATAGACCATGACGAAAGCCATGAAAATAGTGAAAATTACATCCTGAAATTTGTTCTGTGGTAACATACCTGGGGTTCTCCTTTCATTGTCCAGGGGAAGACCAAGGCGTGTTGTTCGTTATCACCACAAAAGGTGTGCGTTTCCAATGATACCAGCCCGATATCTTCTTGATTTTTTCGCGTCGATTCGTGATTATAGCAGATTTTTTCAAGTCATGTAATAGGGAATTTGTAAATGGTCCACTAACCCCGTCCCTCAGGACCAAAATGGTCCATTAACCCCGTCCCCCAGGTTCATTCCTTCAGGGGCTTTATGGACTTTCTCCACTTAACCCTGGCGCCGATCTTGAAGTTTTCGAAATCTCCAGTGCCGTCAATTATGTCAGCCAGCGCCTGCATGGCAAGAAAGCCCCTCTCGTAATTAGGGACACAAACTGTGGTAAGGCCCACATATCTTGACATGATAACGTCATCGAAGCCGCAAACCGAGATATCATCCGGCACTCTTATGCCATTTTCCTGAAATTTCCTTATGGCGCCGATAGCCATCAGGTCGTTGGCGCAGACCAAAACCTCTGGCATTCCGGGCTGCAGCATGATGAGCCTTGCGGCTGCCGCGCCGCTTTTTTCTGTCCAATCCCCTTCATATAAGAGGTTTCTGTCAAAAGAAATATTGTTCTCCTTAAGAACATCCCTAAAGGCCCTGTATCTCTCCTTATTGTCATCCGAATCAATACCGCCAAGGAAGGCAAAAGAGCTAAAGCCCATGGAGACTATCTTTTCCACAAGAGATCTCTCGCTCTCGTAGTTGCCAGTAACCATGTTTTTTATGAGTTTATGGGGCATCTGACGATCTAAAGTCACCATGGGGATCCCTTTATCTGCAATCTCAAGGATCGTGGAATCTTCTGTGCTCCAGTCCATTATTATGCAGCCGCAGATGCTGTCTGAATCTGCGTATTTTGCGAAATTCTCCTTGGTACAGATAAGGAGGTTGAAATCTTTTTTAACCGCATAATCACTGATACCATGCAGAACATCAAAGTAAAACTGCGCATCAAAGTCGCTGAAATTGATGGCTATAGTGTTCTTTTTTCTGCCTCCGGAAGCCGCTTCTGATCTCTTATGAACGTAGCCAAGCTCCTTGGCGGTCTTCAGGATAAGGTCTCTGGTTTCCCTTCCCACGTTGTTTTTATTGTTAAGAACATTTGAAACGGTGGTTGGTGAAACCCCGCATTTACTTGCTATATCCTTGATACCTACCATCGTTTATACCCCACAACCATTTCACACATTTTCAATAAACTTCAAAATAAAGGCCTTAGTATAGCTTCCATAGGGCTGTTTTAGATGAATATCAAATCCATGCATGTCCATTACCTGCTTGGCAACTGACAGTCCCAGGCCGCTTCCTGTATTTTTGGATCTTGAGTCATCTCCTTTTACAAAGGGCTCAAACAGCTCCTCTTCGCTTTTTTGGATCGCAACGCCGCTGTCTGCGATAGCAAAAAACTCAACGCCAGAGGCTCTTTTTATGATAAAACCAGCCTTCGTACCAGCTTCATTGTGCCTTATTATGTTGATTATCAGGTTCTCAATTACTCTCTTTAGATGCAGCTCATCTGCACTTATATAAAAACTCTCTTCAGGAATATCAATATCCACGCTGATCCCGGCGTCTTCCAGGTCTGAGTAAAAACCTGCAATTATCTCAGTAAGAAATGCATGCAGCTCAATGTTTTTCCTTGCCAGTGCAAAACCCTCGCTCCCTACCCTGACATACTCAAATAGCATGGTTATAAGCTCTGTCATCCTTTTGGATTTCGAGGCGATGGCTTCAAGATACTCTTTTTTCTGAGCCTCATCTTTTACCATGCCATCTGTTATTGCAGATGCATAACCACCTATGGTCATGATGGGAGTCCTAAGGTCATGGGCAAAGTCCGAAAGCATGAGGTTGCGCTTAGACTCATAGCTTTTACGCTCTTTTTCTCTTTCAAGTTCCAGCTGCTCCACCTGTTTTGTTACCAGTCCAGCATAGATCATGATCCCCGCAACGATTGGGATTGTAATTAGAAGCAGGGAAAAAAGAATCAGTGCAATAACTGTGGATGTTTCAAGGGCATTGTATACAAACGCATTGTTACCGGTTATGATGCCCCAAAAAACTCCCAGCATGCTACTGACAGACAGGGCTGAAGCTCCCGGCTTACCCATAAGAAACCATATAAAGGGAAAGAAAATATAATTTTGTATCAAGCCTAGCAGCAGCTCGACTGCAACTACTATGATCATGACCATGATCAGGCGTTTTATCAAAAAACCTTTTAATTTATCCATACTGTAGTTTCCCAAAATTCACTCTTTTTCTATGCGATAGCCAAGGCCCCTGACAGTCTTGATATATGCTGAGGGGTCCTCACTGAGCTTGGATCTTAGCTTACTTATGGCAACCATGATGTTGTTATCAGCAACGACGTAGTTATCTCCCCAGGCACATTCATATATCTTTTCCTTGGTAAAGACCTTGCCCGGGTTTTCCATGAACAGCTCCATCATCTTAAGCTCCGTAGATGTAAGCTCGATCTTTTCATCTCCCCTGTAAAGGATACAGGCATCAGTGTCAAGTTTAAGGTCAAGGAGCTCTATTATTCTGCCAGACTCTGGCTCTTTATCCCCCTTAAGTGCATGGAAGCGCCTTAGGTTGGAACGCACTCTGGCTACGGCTTCAAGGGGATTGAAGGGCTTAACCATATAGTCATCAGCGCCAAGATCAAGTCCTAATATCTTGTCAGGATCAGTGTCCTTAGCGGATATGATGATAACCGGAATGTTGTTGTTTTTACGCATCTCCTTGAGCACGTGAAATCCATCCATTTCTGGCATCATAACGTCAAGCAGGCAGAGACTGATGTCTCCGCCTGCAAGGATCCTAAGGGCTTCCTGCCCATCGCCTGCTTCTTCTACGGCATATCCTTCATTTTCCAGATATAGTCTTAATAAGCTCCTGATTTCTGCTTCGTCATCTGCAATGAGGATCTTATCCATTATTTTTCTCCTGTAATGTCTTAGATTAGTTGCCTGCTTCTTCTGAAAGATTGCCATATACAAGTCTTTCATAAAGGGCTGCTTCGGTCATGTTCTTATATGGTCCAACATAGAGCATTTCAAGAATTCTTGCTGTGAAAAGAGACAGGATATCCCATCCAAGGAAAGAAAGATCAAGTACAAAAGTTCTCCACTTCTGACCCTTCATAAGCTCTTTACTTCTTGCAAATGCCTCATCTTTGGTCATCTCCGGGTTATCAGCCAGAAGGTAAGGTATCATGCGATACTCATAGCTCTTAATGATACCTGGAATGATAAAAAGTAATCCCCAGAGAAGTGTATAGATATCTCTCAAAAGAGTTGTCTTAACAATATTGAGATAGTTGTTATCGAATGCATAAGTTATCTCGCTAACACTTGCTTTCTGGTTAAGATTCTTTAAGAAGAACCTTTTACATCCTACTTCTATTGGATTGATAAGGAATGCACTAACTGCAAGTACCACCGCAATGATCACTATCCCGACAAGACCGCCTGCAACTGCTAAGATCGGAGCCGCTTCCTTTGGTATATCAAAGCCCATGGATAACTGAGCCTGCTCCAATGCTGTTCCGACTTCTGACTGCGCATCATTTGACTCTATTGATGTCTGGATTTCATTTTTGCCACTTCTTCCGCCGCCTACTCCTGAAACTGAACCAGCAACTCCGCTGACCAAAACCAATAAGATGAAACTTACCAACACAGTCTTCCAATAATTAAGAAGAAATGCTTTCTTACCTCTTGTTTTTAGTTCTTTTCTTGTCCACATATTTTTTTCCTCCGTTTATGAATGTGCCGAATGTGTGCTTGTTTTCATTCGGTTTTGTTATCTTATGAACCAAGGATAACAGGCTAACCTTTCTGCCAAGCGAAAAGAACCTTAACATAACCTTAACACATCCATAATTTATTCGGTATCCAAAAAAGAGATTTAGAAAGAATATATGATATAATACGCGGGTATGGAAAAAAGGAGGAGAAAAAAGTATGAATGAAGTAGTCGCAAAGAAGACATACTCGAAATTTGGATTCACTTACACTGCCATGTACTGGGTATATGTGGCATGTGTAGCTCTGTTTCTGCTTGTGAGAAACGTATTTTTGTCTGAGGGCTCATTGGGCAGTCAGGCCCAGATGCTCATCTATTTTGGGATAAGATTTGTGATCATCTATCCGGCAATGTATCTGCTTATCCGCAAGCTCCCTAAATTTACTATCGAAAAGAAAAAGCTTGGCGTCGGCGGATTCATCGCCTGCCTTTTCATCACTTATTTTCTGATGGTGGCTGCAAATGTTGTAGGTATGATGCTTAATTCTGCCATTGGAAATGCTACTGGAAACGGCGCAGTCAACCCACTTATTGACATTGTGGATGACATGTCTCCTGTTGTAATGGTGATCTGTGCCGCTGTTATCGCACCTATCTGGGAGGAACTCCTTTTCAGAAAGTTCCTCATAGACAGAGTTGTTAACTATGGCGAAGTGACCGCAATGCTCATGTCTGGCTTAATGTTCGGTCTTTACCACGGCAACCTTGCTCAGGGCACCTATGCCTTTGCAATTGGATGTTTCCTGGCCTTTATTTATATGAGAACCGGTAAGATTGGCTATACCATCGCAATCCACATGTGCATCAACGGATTCAGTACCTATCTGACCAAATTCATGCTAAAGGGCATCAACATCTCTGAAATGCAGGGATATCTTATGAATGGCGATATGGAAGGCTACATGAATTTTGTTGAAGAAAACATGGCAGCCCTTGCCGGCCTTGCACTGGTTGGAATGCTCATTATCCTGGTAGTAATTGTTGGACTGATCCTTGCTATCGTCTTATTTAAGAAGTTTGTGTTTGAGCACCACGAAGAAGAGATTGCAAAGGGAAACAGGTTTAAAACCGCTGTTCTAAACCCTGGAATGATCCTTTTCATTGTCTACTGGATTGTGGCTATTATCATGACCCAGCTTGGCGTCAGCGTGGTCGATACATTTTTAAGTCAGCTTGGAGGCTGATGATCTTTCAGCAGTACTTGAGACTTTTTGCGAAGGCTCAGTCCTTTTTCAGCCTTTGCATGATTGTCTCAAGGGCCTGCTGGTGGTAGTCCTTATTTCTGTAACCCGCCCACTTTGGCAGCTCTTTTTTCTGTTTGACCGCCTTCTCGATGTGGCCATAATAGTCAAGTTTCTTAAGGATATGCTCATAAGATTCGTAGCTTTCTGCAAACTCCTCAAGCATTATCTCGCTTCTGCGTCTTAGAAGGCGCATCATATCATCGATGCTCTTCTCTTCATTTTTCTCATATTCAAAGAAATCCTGTATCTCACTTATGGACATTCCGGCTTTTTTGAAGCAGCTTATGGCACTAAGCCTTCCAACATGGGCATCAGAGTACACTCTGCGGCCATTGTCAGTTCTTTCCACATTGGTTAAAAGACCTATCTCCTCATAATACCTTAAGGTAGACGCCGCAACGTCGAATTTTTCTGAGATCTGGGCAATTGTATAAGTCATTTTGGACCTCCAAAAATTTTTTGTTGACTTAAAGTGTACTTTAAGTATTATGCTTTGTAAAGAATCGAAAAAATGACATAATAAATATATATGTAAAGGGAGGTATACCATGTATACAGCTAATGAAAACAGATATGAAAAGATGCAGTATAATCGCTGCGGAGCCAGCGGCCTTAAGCTCCCGGCTGTGTCTCTTGGACTTTGGCACAACTTTGGCGATACTGGAAATTTCGAGAACATGAAACAGATGTGTTTTACCGCTTTTGACAACGGTATAACTCACTTTGACCTTGCAAACAACTACGGCCCTGCAGAGGGAAGCGCTGAGGCGAACTTTGGCAAGATCTTAAAAGAGGACATGGCAGCCTACAGGGACGAGATGATAATCTCCACCAAGGCTGGATACTACATGTGGCCAGGACCTTACGGCGACTGGGGAAGCAGAAAGTATCTCATCGCAAGCCTTGATCAGTCCCTTAAGAGAATGGGCCTTGAGTATGTAGATATCTTCTATCATCACAGACCAGACCCTGAGACTCCACTTGAAGAGACCATGGAAGCCCTTGCTCAGATTGTAAGAAGCGGAAAAGCGCTCTACGCCGGCATTTCTAACTACGACGGTCCTACTCTTGAAAAGGCAACCAAGATCTTAACTGACCTTCACGTTCCTTTCATAATCAATCAAAACCGCTACAACATCTTTGACAGAAAGATCGAAAAGAACGGCCTTAAGGAGAAGGCAAAAGAGCTTAATAAGGGCATTATCTGCTTCTCTCCTCTTGAACAGGGTCTCTTATCTGACAGATACCTCAAGGGAATCCCTGAGGACAGCAGAGTCCGCACAGATGGCAGATTCCTTCAGGAGAACAGGATAAACGAGGACGTTCTTGTAAAGGTAAGAGCTCTTAACGACATCGCTTCAAAGCGCGGTCAGACTCTTGCTGAGATGGCCCTTGCATGGATCTTAAAGGACGGCTATGTAACTTCAGTCCTTGTGGGAGCTTCGAAACCTTCTCAGATCCTGGACAACATCAAGGCTATCCAGAACACCACCTTTACAGAAGAAGAGCTCAGAGAAATCGATAAAATCTCCCTGAGCTAAGATTTCTTTTCATTGAAGATCAAAGAGGCCATCTTAACCAGATGGCCTCTTTTTTAGCAGTCTTTATACTTCGATCACTGTATATGTATCTCTTGTCTTTTTTGACTCATAAAGAGCTTTATCAGCTGTAGCGATCAGGTTATTTACAAGGTCAGTTCCAAAGGCTCCGCCAAGGCTCATGGTCAGCTTAACATCCGGATGATCATCTAAAGTGATATCCTTAACTGCTAACCTTAGCTTCGACAGCTTTCGTTCAAGAACATCTTTGGTAATGTCAAAGAATACCATCATGAACTCATCACCGCCGTAACGGATCACCACATCATTTTTTCTGACTGACTTCGCCAAAACCTCAGCCACCTTCTGGATCGCCATATCTCCGCCTCTGTGGCCGATGGTGTCATTAACCTGCTTGAACAGATCAATATCTCCCATGACTACAGCATGACAGGGTTCATAGATAAGCTTCTCATCCAGGA
>JAEEGF010045430.1_pt1 | contig 10902 bp, 8 predicted proteins | sample 9134171 | NCBI WGS metagenome assembly JAEEGF01 (sample SAMN16246542, study PRJNA631951) | gut metagenome | biome: gut microbiome; feature: rumen; material: AP-attached | host: Bos | place: Iran: Karaj | collected 2018-10
TGAAGGTCATCAAGTCGCAGAAGAACTTCCAGGACACGCCCGTCACCGAGATCTGGCACGACGACGGCGACCAGGTGCTCTGCTTCATGCGCGGCGACCTCGTCTTCGTGTTCAACTTCTCGCCGACACGCTCGTACACCGACTACGGCTTCCTCGTGCCCACAGGCTCCTACGAAGTGGTGCTGAACACCGACTCGAAGGACTTCGGCGGCAACGGCTTTGCTGACGACACGATGACGCACCTGACGAACTACGACCCGTTGTATGTCAACGACCATAAGGAGTGGCTCAAACTCTACATCCCCGCCCGCTCCGCCGTCGTCCTCCGCAAGGTGTAATCATAAAGTTCAAAGCTCAAAGTTCAAAGTTCAATGAACTATAATCATCCTTTGAAAAACGGTAGCACCGTCACCATCCGCGTGATGTGTGCTATTGTTTTTCTCTTGTTCTCCTTCTGCTGGCTCTTCTTCTTCCAGGCAGACCAGCTGGCGATGACGCAGCATGTGCTCAGCGGCGGACTGACGCATTACGATCCCATCTTGGGCACGCTCATCATCACCAGCGTGCTGATGCTGTTGCAGTTGGTTATCAACGGTTTCTTCAAACTGAAGAAGCGGTCGCATGCGCTCACGTATGTCCCCTCGATGATGCTGCTGGCCCTCGTATCGAAGGTCAGTCAGCAGATAGAGAGCGGCGACGGTGTGAGCTTGTGGATCTGGGTGCTGTCCGTGCTGGTGCTGTTGCTGTGGGGAGCCGTTGCCTGGGTGGCGAAGCTCGCGCAGGAGGTGGAGTCAGACCGCGACTACTCGCTCTTCTCGCGACCGATGTGGATCAACGCCCTGCTGATGGCCGTGCAGATCATCTGCGTGGCATGGATTGGCAACACCAACGCTGTCTACCACTATCGCATGCAGACCGAGACGCTGCTGGCCGACGGCAAATACCAGAAGGCGCTCGAGGTGGGCAAACGGTCGCTGGAGAGCGACGCCAACCTGCTGATGCTGCGCATGTATGCCCTGGCCAGGGAGAATGCTCTTGGCGAGAAACTGTTTGAATATCCCATCACGGCCAACGTGGAGCAGATGCTGCCCACCAGCGGACGCACGCGGATGTACTACTGCTCGGAAGACAGCCTCTACAAGTTCCTTGGCGGCCGTCCCGCAGAGCCGATGACGCCCATGCACTTCCTCGATCTGCTGGAGCGCAGGGACACTACATTGAATTCTCGCACCCTCGCGCCCTCACGCTCCCGCACCTCTGTATCTCCCGTGATCGACTACAAACTCTGCGGTTTGCTCATCGACCGTCAGATAGACCGCTTCGCCCGTGAGATCGGCAAGTACTATGAGCTCGACGGCCATTTGCCGAAGCACTACCGTGAGGCCCTCGTGCTCTACACCCATTCCCGTTCGAACCCCGTCGTGGTCTATCATCACGCTGTGACCGACGAAGACTGGCGCAACCTTATAGAACTGGAGCGCCGCTATCCCGATCCCACCGAGCGACAGGGTAGGGTAGAGGACCAGTACCACGGCACCTATTGGTACTATTACAAGTATCTGAAATAAACGCATATCTACACATAAAGAGGTATGAACCGAAAGGTTCGTCCCTCTTTGTGTGCGTAGGTTTGTAGGTATAAAAATGATACCAGGCGGTTACGTGTAGAGGTAGCGCTTGATGGAGCGCTTGGGGGTTTTTTCGAATTCCTCGGTGCGGATCTCGATCTCGGAGACTTTCTCGTAGGCGGGAATCATCTCGTTGAGTCCGTTGAGGTTCTGGTCCATGATGTTGCGGATGTCGGCATCGGTGAACTTCATGTTCTTCGCCTCGTCGTAGTCGGGATAGACCAGGGCTACGAGCTTGTTGTCGCGCTGTACGACGACGCTCTCCACAACCATCGTCATCGAGTTGAGTTTGTCTTCGATCTCCTCGGGATAGATGTTCTGTCCGTTGGGGCCGAGGAGCATGTTCTTGATGCGGCCGTTGATGAAGATGTTGCCGGCATAGTCCATCGTGCCGAGGTCGCCGGTGTGGTACCAGCCTTCGTGGTCGAGGGTCTCGCGGGTGGCCTCGTCGTTCTTGTAGTAGCCGAGCATCGTGTTCAGTCCGCGGGCGAGGATCTCGCCAGGCACGTTCTGCGGATCGGGCGAGTCGATCTTCACCTCCATGTGGTAGGCAGCCTTGCCGCAGGATCCGGGGGCGAAGTAGTGCCAGTCTTCGTAGCCGATGATCGGTGCGCACTCCGTAGCGCCGTAGCCGACGGTGTAGGGGAAGTCGATGCGCTTGAGGAACTGCTCCACCTCCTGGTTGAGGGCTGCTCCGCCGATGATGACCTCGTACATCTGTCCGCCGAAGGCCTTGACCACCTCCTTGCAGATCATCTCGCGCACCTTCTTGGAGATGACGGGCATCTGCAGCAGCAGGCGCATGCGGTTGTTCTGCACCTTCGGGAACACCTTCTTGCGGATGATCTTCTCGATGATGAGCGGTACGGCGATGATAATGACGGGCTTGACCTCGGCCAGGGCCTGCGCGATGATGGCGGGCGAGGGCACACGGTTGAGGTAGTAGACGTGACAGCCGTGGAGGAACTCAAAGATGAACTCGAAGGCCATACCGTACATGTGGGCCATGGGGAGCATGGAGATGACCTTGTCGCCGCACTTGATGATCTTGCCCAGCACGTGCTCGGCGAAGTCGTAGTTTGACCAGATGGCACGGTAGGGGAGCATTACGCCCTTGGAGAAGCCCGTGGTGCCGCTGGTGTAGTTGATGAGTGCCAGCTCGTCGGGCGACTGCTCGTGGTAGTAGCTGACGTGCTCCTTGCGGAAGTATTTGGGGAACTTCTTGCCGTAGAGTTCGTTGAGGTGTTCGCGGGCGTAGGTGAGCTTGTCGGTGCGCGAGACCATCAGCGAGTAGTCAGGATTGTTGATGATGCCTTCGAGTCGCGGCATCTGCATGGGGTCGATGATCGTGGCCACGTGGTCGCCCACGAAGAGCAGGCGGGCCTCGGAGTGGTTGACGATATTATGGATCTGCTCCGCATTGAACTCGTGCAGGATGGGTACGGCGATGGCGCCGTAGGTGAGCGTGGCGAGGAAGGCCACGGCCCACTGGCTGGAGTTGCGCCCTGCGAGGGCGATCTTGTCGCCCTTCACGATGCCGCTGTTCTCGAAGAGAATATGGAGTTTCTCAATTTTACGTGCCACGTCGTGATACTGCAGCGTCTGGCCCTTATAGTCAGTCAGTGCGTCGCGGTCCCAGTTGTCGACGATGCTCTTCTGGATCAATGAGTTAAAACTAGGTATCTGTTCCATAAGCAATTAGATATTCTGATATAAGTAGCGTTTGATACTTTTTTTAGGTGTCTTGGCGAACTCTTCCTCATGCAGCTGGATGGCAGCGATACGGCTGTAGACGGGCAGCTGGTTGTTGAGTTCCTGACGGTTCTGCTCCATGATCTCCTCCAGTTCTTCCTGGCTGAAGTTCACGATCTCGTCCTTGTCGGGGTGTACGAGTGCGACGAGCTTGTCGCCTCGCTGAATGACGACGCTCTCTGAGACCATCGCCATTGAGTTGAGCTTGTCTTCGATCTCTTCGGGATAGATGTTCTGTCCGTTGGAGCCGAGGAGCATGTTCTTGATGCGACCGCGGATGAAAATATGGCCTGTGGGAGCCATCGTGGCGAGGTCGCCGGTGTGGTACCAGCCTTCGTCGTCGACGACCTGACGGGTGGCCTCGTCGTTCATATAGTAGCCGAGCATGACGTTCGTGCCTCGGGTGACGATCTCACCTGGGATATTTTCCGGATCAGAGGAGAGAATCTTCACCTCCATACGGTCGACGGGCTTGCCACAGCAGCCAGCGACGAACTCCGTGTGGTCGCAGTAGGAGATGAGCGGTGCGCACTCTGTGGTGCCGTAGCCCACGGTGACAGGGAAGTTGATGGAGAGCAGGAACTCTTCGACCTCCTTCGACAGGGCGGCACCTCCGACAATGACCTCATAGGCCCGTCCGCCAAAGGCATTGTACACCTCCTGACAGATGCGCTCCTTCACCTTCTTCGACACCACGGGCATCTGCAGCAGCAGGCGCATGCGGTTGTTCTGGATCTTCGGGAACACCTTCTTGCGGATGATCTTCTCGATGATCAGGGGGACGGTGACAATGAGCGTCGGCTTCACCTCTGCGAAGGCCTGCGCGATGATGGCGGGCGACGGCAGACGGGTGAGGAAGAACAGGTGGCAGCCGTGGCAGAAGCCGAAGAGGAACTCGACGGCCATACCGTACATATGAGCCATCGGCAGGATGCTCAACAGGTTGTCGCCAGGACGCACCTTCTTGCCCAGACGGCTGATGATGAACTCAACATTGCTCCATATCGTGCGGTAGGGCAGCATCACGCCCTTGGAGAAGCCCGTCGTACCGCTGGTGTAGTTGATGAGTGCCAGCTCGTCGGCGGTGTCCTCGTGGTAGTGGACATCCTCCTTGCGGAAAGCCTTGGGATATTTGCTGCCGAACATCATATTCAAATGTTCGCGCGCGTAGGTGACGGACTCTGAACGGCTGATCATCAACGAGAAGTCGGGGATGTTGATGATGGCCTCAAGATTGGGCATCGCCTCAGGGTCGATGGTCTTCACGGCATAGTCGCCGATGAAGAGGATGCGGGCTCCCGAGTGGTTGACGATGTTCTGGATCTGCTCACCGTTGAACTCATGCAGGATGGGCACAGCCACGGCACCATAGGTGAGGGTGCCGATGAAACTGACGGCCCAGTGGGCGGAGTTACGGCCGCAGATGGCGATCTTGTCGCCTTTCTTGATTCCGCTGTTCTCTAAAAGTATATGGAGTTTCTCTATCTTACGTGCGACATCGTGAAACTGGAGGGTGATACCCTGATAGTCGGTCAGCGCATCCTGATCCCAGTTTTCGGTGATGGCTCTTTGGATGTGAGCATTGAAACTGCTAAATTGCTCCATGAAAATTGCACATTTGTTTTAATTTTGTGCAAAGGTAGTGCTATTATTGCACATTCGCAAATATTTTGTGCAATAATTAACATATTTTATTCATATCGCATGGATTTGGCAGGATGGATGTGTGAAACGAGGTAACTGGGTGTGATCAGAACGAAGACGCAGACGAGGAGTGTGACGATGTCGAGGAGGGCAATCAGGGGGAGGTTCAGTTCCATGGGCGCCTCGCTGACATAATAGACCTGCGGGTCGAGAGACACGAAGCCCGTGTGCTGTTGCAGCAGTACGATGCCGATGCCCAGGATGTTGCCCCAGAGCATACCCTGTCCGATGATGAAGACGGAGAACCAGAGAAAGGTATGGCGGATGGTCTTGTTGCGCGTGCCGAGGGCCTTGAGGATGCCGATCATCTGGGTGCGCTCGAGGATGATGATGAGCAGTCCGCTGATCATCGTGAAGCCTGCCACGCAGACCATGAGCACGAGGATGATCCACACGTTGATGTCGAGCAGTTCGAGCCAGGTGAAGATGGTGGGGTAGGTCTCGTAGATAGTCTGGGTGACCATCTGGTTGCCGTGGCCGTCGTCGGTACGGTTCACGTTGTCAATAAAGGCATCGGCGGTGACAGAGAGCCTGTCGAGGTTCTCGACGGTGGCTTCGACGCCTGTGCAGTGGTCTGCGTCCCAGCCGTTCAGACGGTTGGCGGCATAGAGGTCGGTAAAGCAGAGGTTCTCGTCGAAGCGCGTCATATTGGTCTGGTAGATGCCGGCCACAGTGTATTTGCGCGTCTTCACGTTCTCGTCGCCGATGAAGTAGGCAAACACCTTGTCGCCTATGGTGAGGTGGAGTTTGTCGGCAATCATCTTCGACATCAGGAGCTGATAGCGGCTGGTGGAATCGCTGAAGGCGGGTATCTCGCCCGCCACGATGTTCTGCTGGAGGAAGGTGTTGTCGAACTCTGGTCCTACGCCCTTGAACATCACACCGAGGAAGTCGTCGTCGGTCTTGAGTAGGCCCTGGGTAATGGTATAGCGCTGTACGTGACGGACGCCTGGCTGGGCGCGGAACACCTGCATCATACTGTCGTCGGCACAGATGGTGTAGGGGTCGATGTCGTTGTACTTCATCAGGTTGCTCACCTGGATATGTCCGCCGAAGCCAGCCACCTTGTCGCGGATGGTGTGCTTGAAGCCCAGCACCACGCAGACGGTGACGATCATCACCATCAGTCCGATGGCGACGCCCACGATGGCTATACGGATGGCAGGACGACTGACATTGCGTTTGTCGCCCTGGTCACTATAGATGCGCTTGGCTATGAAAAGTGGGAGATTCAAGAACTTTGAACTTTGAGCTTTGAACTTTGAGCTTTATGATTACTCATCCACTCTGCCAGGATATGCCTCGAGAGCTTTTCTCAAGACAAACAAAGCGCGCTCGAGGTCTGCTTTCTTGAGGACGTAGGCGATACGCACCTGGTTGATGCCGGCACCAGGAGTGGTGTAGAAGCCAGCGGCAGGCGCCATCATCACCGTCTCACCCTCGTAATTGAACTCGGCCAGGCACCAGCGGCAGAATTTCTCTGCATCGTCAACAGGCAGTTTGGCCACGGTGTAGAAGGCTCCCATGGGGATGGGGGAGTAGACGCCTGGGATGCGGTTCAGACCATCGATAAGACACTTACGGCGCTCGACATACTCATCATAGACATCGCGCAGGTATTCCTCGGGGGTGTCCAAAGAGGCCTCTGCCACGATCTGTCCGATGAGGGGCGGGGAGAGGCGTGCCTGACAGAACTTCATCACGGCAGCACGCACCTTGGCGTTCTTCGTGATGAGGGCACCGATACGGATGCCGCACTCGGAATAGCGCTTCGACACGGAGTCGATGAGGATGACGTTCTGCTCGATGCCTTCCAGATGACAGGCGGAGATATAGGGCGAGCCTGTGTAGATATATTCACGATACACCTCGTCGGAGAAGAGATACAGGTCGTATTTCTTCACGAGGTCGCGGATCTGGTTCATCTCACGGCGGGTATAGAGATAGCCCGTCGGGTTGTTGGGGTTGCAGATCATGATGGCACGGGTGCGCTCGTTGATGAGCTCCTCAAACTTCTCCACCTTCGGCAGCGAAAAGCCTTCCTCGATGGTGGTGGCGATGGTACGGATCTTCGCTCCTGCTGAGATGGCGAAGGCCATGTAGTTGGCGTAGGCTGGCTCGGGCACGATGATCTCGTCGCCAGGATTCAGACAGCTGAGGAAGGCGAAGAGCACGGCCTCAGATCCGCCGCTGGTGATGATGATGTCGTCGGCAGTCACGCTGATGTTGTATTTCGCGTAGTAGTCCACCAGCTTCTCCCTATAGCTCAGATAGCCCTGGGAGGGTGAATACTCGAGAATTTCTCGGTCGATCTCTTTCAGCGCGTCGAGAGCCACCTGCGGTGTGGGCAGGTCTGGCTGACCAATGTTCAGGTGATATACCTTCGTGCCCCGTTTCTTGGCAGCGGCAGCCAAGGGGGCAAGCTTTCTGATCGGTGACTCCGGCATCTCAATGCCGCGGACGGATATTTCTGGCATCTTGTGTAAATTTTTGGGTGCAAAGGTATAAAAAAAATGGATAATTGACAATGGATAATGGATAATTTTGTGTGGCGGCAGCAAATTTTTCACTTTTCACTATTCACTTTTCACTTTTTTATCGTACTTTTGCAGCGAAATTCTGTCCGCAGGATTAAATCGTAAATCGTAAAATTGTAAATCGTAAATTAATTTTAGAGGTGAATTACGAGGAATTGCTTGAGACGCGTGACGTCCGTAAGACCACGAAGGTCAGACTGCCGTATGGTTATTTCTACAAGCGGTTGATCGACGGGAAATACTCCAATTTCGTGGAGTTCCACGACGAGGTGGCTGATGCCATTACCTTTAATAATAGTGTGATGGCAGAGCATGAGGCCCTGGCTGAGATCCGTTTGAAACAGCAGTTGCACTATACCCCCAACGAGGGTGACGACGGCATCTATGCCATCGCCGTAGAGGTGGGAAACTATGTCACCATTGAGCAGTTGCTCAACGAGAACCCGTCGATGGTGGCGAAGGGTGACTTTGTCATTTCCACGTTGCGCGACCTCTTTGATGTCACCGTCGAGCTGCATGCGCACAACATCTACCACGTCTGCTATGCACCTTCGAATATCCTGGCTCGTAAGAGTGACGGTTCTGTGCGACTGCTCTGTCACGGTTCATTCTACGAGAAGATAGGTGCTGATATCCTTTATGAGGATCTGGAAGGCTTCGTAGCGCCAGAGGTGATGGCTGGCGGCAGTGCTGATGCCCGTAGTGATGTCTACTCCCTCGGACGTTTCATCTCCTGGATCTATCAGTCGTCGGGTCTGCCCTTCGAACTGAAGCATATTGTGGAGAAAGCCACCGCCGAGGCACCTGATAACCGTTATCAGACGGCGGATGCCATGCGCAAGGCTATCAACAAGGCTCGTACCATCCGTAAGACGGGTGTTTTAGGAGCCTCGGCCCTCGCCATTGCCCTCTGTCTGGTGGGATTCTATTTTTATCTGTTACCCAGTACGGAGCCTGTGGAGTTCGTCAAACCCGTGGAGGAACCTATTCCCGACGATCTGTTTGAGGATAATATGAGCGAGTATCTCGGTATTGGAGATGATCTCGACTCTGCTACTATTGCGTCGATTGTGGCAGGGGATAAACAGCGCGAAGATTCTGTCTCTGCCGACGAGAAGAAGATGCGCCTGTATAATGCAAAGGCAGAGGCCATTTTCCGCAAGCAGTTCACCAAGGCGGCTGATGTCATCATCTCTCGTGTGTATAATACAGACGCGATGAACGGTGAGCAGAAAGTGTTCGCAGCCAAATCGAAACAGATGACCGAGGACCTGGCAAAGAAGCAACAGGAACTGGCCTCGCAGACGAATCTCAGTTCTGACCGCACGCAGGCCATTGCTGCGGAGATCATCGAGAATATCACCCGTAAGAAGATGGAGGCGATGGATAAGGACTATATCGGTCTGAGAACAGTTCCCGAGGATAAGAAGACGACGCCACAGTCTAATTATAGTACTTCGTCAGATGTGACACTTCCGACGACAACCACGACAACGCCTTCGACTTCTACCTCTACCTCTTCGCAGTCGAAGAGCAACAGCAGTCAGGATCTTTACAGACAAAACAGGGATAAGTATGGCGTAGATCCGTATGATCCCGTTGACCCCGATAATTACAATTTAAGAAAGAAATAAAATAAAATGAGATCAAGAACAGCAATTTGGTTTGAGTGCAAGATCCGTTATGAGAAAGTGATGGAAGACGGCTTGCAGAAGAAAGTGAATGAGAACTATGTCGTCGACGCCCTGAGTTTCAGCGAGGCTGAAGAGCGCATCATGGAAGAGATGTCCAGCTATATCAGCGGCGAGTTCGACGTGGCCGACATCAAGAAGGCTGCCTATAAGGAGATATTCTTCTCCGACGACGATATGGCCGACAAGTGGTACAAGGCCAAGCTCCAGTTCATCACCATCGACGAGAAGACGGAGAAGGAGAAGCGCAGCACGGTGACCTATCTCGTACAGGCAGGTTCCTTCAACGGTGCCGTGAAGAACATCGAAGAGGTGATGGGTGGTACGATGATCGACTATGTCATCGCTTCCGTTGCCGAGACCACCCTCATGGATGTGTTTGAATATAAGAAGCCGGAAAAGAACGAGAAACCGGAATACGAAGAACAATGACCGACGTAAAGCAAAACTTGCAGCACATCCGTGCAACACTGCCTGAGGGCGTCAGCCTTGTGGCCGTAAGCAAGTATCACCCCGAGGAATGTATCGTTGCTGCCTACGAAGCAGGGCAGCGCATCTTCGGCGAAAGTCATGAGCAGGAGCTGGCACGTAAGGTGCCGGCCCTGCCTGCTGACATCGAGTGGCACTTCATTGGGCATCTTCAAACGAACAAGGTGAAGTATATAGCACCATATATCTCGATGATTGAAGCCGTCGACTCCATGAAGCTGATGCGCGAGATTGAGAAGCAGGCTGCAAAATGCGGACGCGTGGTGAATGTCCTGCTCGAACTGCACATAGCTGAGGAAGCCACGAAATACGGTCTTTCGCTCGACGACTGCCGCCAGTTGCTCAGTGACGGAGAGTGGCGTCAGATGAAACATGTGCAGATTTGCGGCTTAATGATGATGGCCAGTAATGTTGACGACGAGCAACAGATTGCACGTGAGTTCGATATGGCCCGCTCGTTCTTCGAAGAGGTGAAACAGCGTTACTTCGCCGATGACGAACATTTCTGTCAGCGCTCATGGGGCATGAGCCATGATTACCCAATTGCCGTTGCACATGGCTCGACGATGGTGCGCGTGGGTACAGCCATCTTCGGCGAGCGCCAATATTAAGTTCTCTTATGCCTACACCTATTTATATTATAGAGGAAGACAAGTTGCGCAGCAACCTGCAGCTCATCAGCAATGTGGCACGCCGTGCCGACGTTGAAATAATTCTTGCTTTCAAGGCTTTCGCGTTGTGGAAGACATTCCCCATTTTCCGGGAGTATATCACGAGCACTACGGCCAGTTCGCTCAGCGAAGCACGGATGGCGATGGAGCTGTTTGGCGCCAAGGCGCACACGTATTCACCGGCTTATACCGATGAAGAGATTGACGCCATCGTCGGCTGTTCCTCGCACCTGACGTTCAATTCCCTTTCTCAATATGAGCGTTATCACGACAGGGTAGGGGGCAAGGCCAGTATCGGCCTACGCATCAATCCTGAGTATAGTGAGGTGGAGACGCTGCTCTACAATCCGTGTGCTCCCGGCACGCGCTTCGGCGTAACGGCCGACAAGTTGCCCGAACGCCACCCGGCCGACACTGACGGTTTCCATTG
>JAEEGF010776223.1_pt1 | contig 10901 bp, 5 predicted proteins | sample 9134171 | NCBI WGS metagenome assembly JAEEGF01 (sample SAMN16246542, study PRJNA631951) | gut metagenome | biome: gut microbiome; feature: rumen; material: AP-attached | host: Bos | place: Iran: Karaj | collected 2018-10
GCGTTATTTCTGAATTACAGGAATGCTCCTGTCAGCTTAGTGCAATTTTCAAACCATCCATTCACTGTATGGGGTTTAAGAGTACCTTTATCATGAAATACAACTTTTATGATGCCACTCTTTTGTCCTCTCCAAGCATTTCCACGTCCCGCAAAGTTAAATTTAGGAATATCCTTTACAAGTGAAGATCCTGCAGCATCTCTGTCATTTGTATAAGACTCGCTGTTAAAAGTATATATATGAAGTTCATACTCACCGCTTTTTTCCGCACGTAAAATAAGTGCACTTCCAACTTTATCCTTGTCAGCTACGTATGTTAAAAATCCAGGATTACCAGGCTTATCAATATGGACGTATGTTCCACCGTCGTGCTGTCTATCCCAAACTGTACCATTTCCACCACTAAGGTTATCGCACCAGATGAACGTTTCATTCTTATTTACTCCATTACCTGCATTAAAGTCATCTGTTGCGTATATAGTTTGTAATAATCTGCTATAGCCAAACATTCTATATACTGTAGTTATGCTTGCCGAACTCCACCCGGCTATATTTAACTCACGTAAATTTGAACAATAGTAAAATGCACTTGACATATTCGTGACTTTACTTGTATCCAATCCACTAACATCAAGCTCAATAAACGAAGAACAACTTTCGAAGAGGCTTGCCATATTTGTCACTTTTGATGTGTCCCAGTAACTTACATCAATATTTGTAAGAGCTTGGCAATTTTTAAACAAGCCACACATATCTGTCGCTTCTGATAAGTTAAGATTCTTGTCCAAATCAAAATCTTTTAGTTTTGTACAATTCTCGAACCATTTATTAACAGTATTAGGCTTAAGAGAATCATTATTATAAAATACTACTTTAGTTATATTACCCTTTTGGCTTCTCCAACCATTTCCACATCCTGCAAAATTGAACCTGGGGATATTCTTAATCAGATTGCTTCCAGCAGCATTTTTACCACTCTGATATTCAGGGCTATTGTATGCGTATATATGAAGAGTGTATTCACTACTGTTTTCGCCTCGAATAATTAAAGCACTTCCTACATTGTTAAAATACGCAACATCAGTTAAAAGACCAGGATTACCTGGCTTATCTATGCGCACATATGTTCCTCCGTCGTGGTGACCTCTATCCCATACTGTACAATTTCCACCAGTCAGACCTTCATCCCATATGAACGTCTCATTCTTATTTACTCCATCACCTGCATAAAAATCATCTGTTGCGTATATAGTTTGTAATAATCCACAATAGCCAAACATTCTATATACTGTAGTTACACTCGAAGAACTCCATCCACCTATATTTATTTCTCGTATATTTGAACATCTATAAAATACACTTGCCATATTCGTGACATTGCTTGTATCCCATCCACTCACGTCTAAATTCCATAGTGCACTACAATCTTGGAACATATATGACATTCCGGTAACTTTAGATGTATTCAATTTTTTGATATTCTCAAACTCTTTAACAGAAGTAAATCCATTAAACCAATTAGCTGTACTTACAGGCAGCGCCAGATCTGTGAAATTATCTGTAAATACAACCTTAGTTATGTTTCCTTTCTGGCCATAGCTACTCCAGGGCACAGTTGTAGAATTGATAAATCCACTTGTACCGGATCCTTTCCATTCAGCAACAGGGTCAGAATCATGACCATTAAAACTATATGGGCCAAACTCGAAGTACATTGTATATTTGCCTTCGTTGTTAGGATAAATACGTGCATACAGGTCCGGATAATCTCCGTTAGTAAAATATCCTTCTCCTGTATTTGTTGTGGGATTTATATAACGCCCATCAATCCATGCATATGTCTTATCTGTTTGATGACTTGTCCTTGAAGCCCAGCTTGTACCACATCCGCCCACTAATGCACTACATCCACTAAACATATTTGCATAACTTGTAACTCTTGTAACATCAAATTTCTCGGATGCATATATGGTCTTAAGGCTAGGACAATTATTAAACATATTTGTCATATTTGTGACATTTGACGTATCCCAAGTGCGCAGATCGAGCATAGGTAGTCCTGTGCATCTCTCAAACATATAAGACATATTTGTTACTTTATTAGTAACGAATTTCTCGCCAAACCGGATTTTCTTAACGTTACTCTTTCTTGCTCTGAACATGCTGGTCATATTGGTAACATTAGACGTATCAATATTTACAGTGTCATTATCATAGACAACCACATAATTCCACTCAAACATATGACTCATGTCAGTAACATTCGTAGTTACCAGATTATCAAGATTCTGCATAGTTTGAACCTGGCAGAAACACCAGAACCAATAACTGGTATCTTTAGGTCTAGCTTTTTTACAAAATGCGTCCGTGAATATTACATCCTTGACTTTACTGATACCGTCTCCACTATCTGTTTCACCTCTTCTGCTGGCATTATCATCCTTTACATACCATCCTTCATATGAGCCGTTGACCTGCCAAGGAGCCTGTTCAAATTTATTTGTAACATGTCCTTCGGAAACAATGATATCTCCGTCCATGGTTTTGTTAAGGAAACCGCTACCACGGCCGTCATCACCTAGCCATTCTGCTACAAATACAAGGTCATCACCGGAGTATCTTGCACCTTTTTCAAATCTCATTACATAATAACTTGCATTAGAAGCTTTCTTATATACACGTGCATACAGTCCTGAATAATCAAGATTCGTAAAGTATCCTTCATCGGTACCTGTATTTGGATTATCTTCTCTGCCATCTATCCATGCATACTTCTTAGTAACAACTCTTTTATCACTCCACTTAGTTCCACAACCGCCAACAAGTACCGGACAGTCTTTGAACATCAAGCTGTCTGTTGGAATATTATATGAGCCATAATCATCCATCTTTACCGCATTTCCTGACGGTAATTGAGTAACCGTAAATTTAGTAGATGCATAAATTGTTGTAAGAGCCTTATTATTACTGAACATGTATGCCATATTTTTAACTTTGGATGTATCAAAATTCTTTACATCCAGAGTTTTAAGCACATTATTCTCAGGCCACATATCAAACATAGCCCACATGGATGTGGTATTATCTGTCGAGAATTTACCTGTTACATCTATATCTTCAAGTTTGATACTTCTGTAGAAAACAGCATCCATGTTCTCAACACTTGATGTATCCCAATTGGACAGATCAAGTTTTGAAATATTATGACAATCACTAAACATGTAGCTGATATCCTTAACTTTGCTTACATCAAAATTATGTATAGCTGCATTAAATGCATCATCATTAGTACTGTTCAGTCCATTCTGACGCTGGAACATTCTCTCCATGGAAACTACATTAGAGGTAACGAATCCGCTACCAAAGATGAAGGATGTAGCTTTACCATGAAGCGACTGGTGGCTGGTAACTCCACTCGTTGTACCATCTTCAAGAATGTTGTTACCAAACATATATCTCATGCTTGTAACCTTGGCAGTATCCCAACCGTCAAGATCATAAGCCGTCATTTCATAGCAGTTACGGAATGTTTCTTCCATGCTTGTTACATTGCTGACATCAAGCAATTTAATATTATTGAAAGTAGTTACTTTTCTGAAGTTCTTAAACCATTTCCTCATAGACAGAGGCTTTGCTAAAGATACAACCGGTGAAGCCTTTGTATCATTACAGAAATCTTCATCAAAAGTAACCGATGTAATGCTCTGTACTGTACTAGCTGTCCATCCGGTAACATTGCCTGTGCCATCATACTGCCAAGGCGCAATAAGCTGAGACTTCGCAAGTTTAGTCGCATCACTCTGATCAGAATCCGTGGGTAAAACATCACTCTGTCTTAAGAATCCGCTATCAACAGAAGGTGTTGCTTCAGCCGCAACAACAGATCCGTCATCTGCAAGCCACTCGCCAACGGTTGTAAGTGTTATTGCACTATTAGTAGGAAGTGTAGATTTTCTACCTCCCTTTTAAAAGAACATTACATATTTGTTATCAGAAGTCTTATATACTCTTGCATACAAACGATTTCCGGGTCTCTCAAGCCAGTCACCATAGTGCGGTCCACCAGTAAAGGTGCCGGTAGCTGTAAGCATCTTGGGAAGTTTTGCTGTTGCTAGATTATCTGATATGCATGCTGGTGCAAATCTATAAGGAATTATGTCTGTCTGCTCGCCAAATTTATCTACTAATTCTCTTAATGATGCATACTGAGACTTATTCGATGTCTGGGCAGACTGATCCTTTATCCAATCTCCATCACCGCCATAAGTGTAGTAAGTATTTTCATCAACACTACTGTTATCTCCTGCGATTCGATATATATATCCTTTGAGCGAAGTATTGCTGTTTGCAGGCTTGGCATCACTTGGATATGCAGATACATATCCATCACTAAATGTAAGATTGGCTGTTGTAAACTTAGATGAATCCCAAATATTGTCATAATTCATAAGGCTATAGCAACCTGTGACTGTAGCCTTGTTTGTGCAGATACCAGCTGCCTTTACCGCATTATCACATCTGAGGAAACCGGCAGCATAACAATTTGTGAATGTAGATGCTTCATTACAGTTAGAAGCTATACCGGATATATACTGACCGGAAATATAGCAATCTGCGTAACAGTTCTTAGCGTTAAGCTTATAATCTCTAAGGCCGTTTCCGGAAATACCGCCATTTATACCATAATTGTTATTGGTTGCTATTGTTGTGGCTGCGTAACAATCTTCTATAACAGTGCCACTAGCTCCCATTACATAACCTGTTATGCCACCAACTGTAGAAATTGCGTAAATGTTATTCTCTCCTGATGAAGAACCACCATAAGAATAGAACCAGGTTAAATTTCTGGCATCATAATTTGCACTGGATGCCGTTACTGTCGAATTGACATAGTTTCGCGCCTTTGTTAAGTGCGACTTGTTATACACACCACCGGTACTACCAATATTTGATGCAGCATAGGCTGCAATGTTGTCTGCTGTGTTATATACTTTACAGTTTTTGATAATAGTGTTTTCAGAATCAGGTCTGGCAATTATGCCACCAATTATTGAAACAGAATTACTAAAAGCATATGTAGTTATAGAAACACCTTCAACAGTACAGTCTTCGATATCTACAAGATTATTAAATGTATATGTGCAGATTCCTGCTGAAAGCAAGCTATCACGATAACCTCCAAGAACTGTTTGTGAACACTTACAATTATTTATATAAAGATTGGAAGCATCTCTAACAGGAATATCCGGCGAATAGTTTCCGGAGCATGAAAAGCCAACAATTCCACTAACATAGCAGCATTGTTCATAACCAATCAGTATACTTTTGTCAACGTAGCAGTTTTGAACATTAGCCCCAGCCCAAATGTGCGCTACTATACCTCCAAGCATAGTTTTGTCACTAGCACCACTAAAGCTTTGTCCAACGGTAATTTCAGCTTTATCAACGCGGCAATTCTTTATCTCAATATTTTTTTTAGCGCGGCCTATGATACAAGCAGCTGCTGTTGATTTTTCTTCAACATAATTGTTTCTATAATAGTCAATAACAAAATTTTCGCAGGCAATATTCTGAATCTTTGAACCAGAATAATCTCCAAAAATACCAGCATACAGTTTTCTATTAGCTTCTGCTGTGGCATTAGAAGACTTCACTCTGGTATCTGAATATGTAACAGTAAGATTCTTTATTCCTTGAACTGTACTTGTAGCACTAATCGTTCCGTCAGAAGCTAATAAAACGCCACCATCATAGGAATCCACTCTTACATTTCTAATTGGAGTCCATGTATAACCCGTGTAAATCTTAGCCCACTGCTCATTGTATCTGCCTTCATTATATGTTGTGTCCGATGTCTTAAAATCAATCGTCCTAGTCTGAACAACGCTCAGTTTCTTTCCTTCAGGCATTCCGGATATAAGGGTATCTAGATTCTGAAGATGGCGGCCATAGGCTACTTCCACTCGATCAGAATTTGCATCGATTATCTCTCTTTTTGCGAAAAGGGAATTAGTCTGGACAGAACCGCTCCATCCATTACTTACAAATACGTCATTTGCTGAACCCTCAGATGGAAGAGCTGTTGCAATGCCTCCATCAAGAGCTGCTTCTGCACCAACACAGCTTGCAGATATTTCTACAAGAATTTCTTCACCGGGAGTAATACCTGCCGCAATAGTTTTAAACTGTGTATTAACACTCTTAAGATTATCAAGTACAACATAGTCCGTGAATATTGAGCAGTTACTTCCTTCCATGAGGTGATTCTTATCAACATTCTGATACTTGAATTTGCCTGATAACGCACTAAGTTCCTTCTCAGCAAGCTCAACTACAGCACCAGAAGTAAGCCCAGTGATACTGAGCTTATACTTTACATTTTTAGGATTTAAATGACTTCCATTGTAATAAGCGGGATTTTCGGTGAAATCCGGAAGTTTAATATAGACACCAACACCAAGCTCTTCGTCGTTTTCAACTTTAAGAGCTGCATACATTTTATCGAATTTTTGGCCCTGGACATAGGGAAGTGAATCCATGGGACCACCATTGTAATAGCCTACTTTTCCTTCTTTGCTGCTCCAGACGGAAGACAATTCGCCTTCGTTGTAAGTGAAGGTCTTGGCATAGTCATTGTCAGATGTGGTGCAATATACGGTCTTTACATGGCAATTATCATTTTCAGTCTGATATGAAATGTACCATTTTGATGAACTTACCTCATCACTGACTGTGTCTGCCGGCAGTATCATTTCTTTTTCAGATGCAGCTGATGAATCAGTTACTGTGCCGGAAGCAGCTAAGGTTACACCATCCACCCAATATGCTTTTTGAATATTTCTCTCCGCAACAAGGAAGATGGTCTCTGCCATCTTATCAAGCGACTTCTGCCTGGTATTTTTGATCATTTGTGATGCTGAAATAGCCACAACTGCCCCCAGGATAGCAATTATCGCAATTGTAACAAGTACTTCGGCAAGTGTATATCCCTTTTTGTTGTTTGATCGAAATATTCTGTTTTTCATAGCGCCCCTCATTTTTATTGGCTTAACGCCAATTTTTTACTCCTCTGTATTTGCCGGTGGTGCGGCTTTATCCTCCGGAAGATCTGAATCAGCCTTCCCTCCATACATTGTCTCATAGAATGTAGCTATGCAGCTCACATCTACTTCACCACTAAATAAATCCGCATCACTCTCTACAGGTTGAATCCTTAAGTCTCCGATAAGGCATCTGACTTCACTGTTTTCCAGAGCCTCTAAAATACTCTCTGCTTCGTTGTAATCTTTGCCTGTAAAATTAAGAGAGAATTTTCTTCTTATTTGATTTCCCTCTCTTGTTATTTCGGTAAAATTAACCATGTAGTCAAGAGTCTGACTTGATAAAATTCCATGAAGGAAATCTATTTCCTGTTTGGAAGAATTGTAGCTTGGCATAGCTGATGGTGTTTTACCACTTTTCTCAATCTCTGCCATCTCATCCTTCATGCCGGATATTTTCTGTGCTTTGGCATTTATAATTGCCAGATCCTCTTCCAAGGTAACAGCTCTCTTATTTGCGATATCTATACCATCTGATACAGGTTGATGAACAAATAGGAAGTAAACTGCTCCGATGATGACCAGAATAAGTATTACCAATAATGATTTTTCTCTTGTTGTAAACCCTTTGGTTATCTTCATTTTCCCTTGCCTCTCTCTTATCCTTCAGCCGATTTGCCATAAGACTATGATCAATTATCTTCTTCCATACTCTTTGATGTAAGATAGATTTTCAGCTGAGCTTCGACGACAATAGTTCCGGGTACTACAGTTTTAACTTCTTCACCTTCCAGTGTGATATCAGTTTGTTCATATCCATCTTTTTCAAGTTTCTGTGCATTCTCTACCTGAACGCTTTCAACGCTTTTCTGGCCATTAAGAGATTCACTTAATTCACTCACGCTCTGCAGAGTATCTGTGGTTATATCTACTGTAAGAACATTCTCGCTTACAAAAATCTGCCGAACACTGACCTTATTGTTATTGATAATCTTTACAAGTTCTGCTACTTCTTTTCTGCTAACTCTGTCCTTCTCTTCATCTGTCATATCTGTCCATGTGTAATGATAGAATTCCTCCGCAAGCTCATCTCCTGAGTTTATGAACTGATTTCCAAGTTCGATCTGAGCCTCTAAGTCTTCAACATTTTTCTGAGCCTTTGCAAGACTGCTGAATCTGTCCAGAACCAGGAATTTTGCTGCAAGTAAAATAACGAGGATCACTGCTGCTATAGCGCAGAGTACTGCGCCGATGTTGCTCTTTTTCTTTTCCTTCTGCTTTCCGAAATTGATGTCATAATCAATACCTGAACCGGATAAGTCTTTCTTGTCATCCAGGGACAGCAGGGAGCCGACTGATATGCCAGTGATGTTAAGGTCGCCATCATGGTCGTACTCGGGAAATGACTCTGCCATTGTTGCCACATTCATATTGAGTCGTTCTCTGAGCAGTTCGATAAGCGGATCGATCATTGCGCCGCTTCCATAAACAACTACGTCACCAAGTCTTGAACTCATATCAGACATTTCATAGAAGTTAAAGCCCTTCATTACCTCAAGTGAAACATCCTTATACGCGTTAATAACTGCCTCATTTTTGTCACACTCCTGATATTTTGTTCTCAGGTATGTTTTTGCCAGCTCCATATCGACATTCATGCTGTCTGCGATAGCTCTGATGATGTACTTTTCGCCAATATCAATGACGTGGGACAGCTTATATTTTCCATTCTTATAGATCTGCATCCTGATGGTGTTGTTTCCGATATCAAGGAAGCATCTCTCTTTATTGCGTTCTTCTTCATCGTATAACCGGATTAAGTTCTCGATAACGTATAATTCCGGAACAGTCTTGATCAGCTTAAGTCCTGCAACAGTAAGGATTTCCGCAAGTGTATTATAGTATTCAAGCGGAATCGCAACTGCAAGAAGATCCATGGTAGTATCATTCCCCTGATCATCTGTATTGATGTTCCTCACCGTGTAGTCGTAGAGATAATCTTTCAGTTCACCCTTGATATAGTCCCTGAATTCGTAGGGAAGGTTGACCTTTAACTGCTCATCATTCATCTTGGGCATGCTGATCTCGCGGACCAGAACCTTCTCACTACCAATAATGAAGACTGCTTTTTTAGCCTTCATTCCATTCTCTTTCATGGTATCTTTGATGAACTGCGCAAACAGATTTTTGGAAATGATCTCGCTGCTCTGCGCGACATTTTCGGGTATATCAACCCAGGCTGTGGATACATTCTTGCCCTTAAACATAGCAAGAGATAATCTTCCATGAGCCACATATACGCCAACTACGCCATCTTGTTTAGCCATCGTTCTCTCCCCTCTGTGTGAGTAGATGTAAATACCGTTTTACTACTTTTCTGAAAATTGATCAGTTTATTACTTTACATATAGTTGTACATACTAAACATTGCCATGTAGATTGAAATAACTATGAAGCCTGCAAATACAGCCAGGAAAACCAGGACTGCCGGTTCTATCATTGCAATTGCTGATGCTACGGCCTGCTCAAGCTCGTTATCATAGTATTTTGCGACTGTATCCAAAGTGGCCTTCATCTCACCAGTCTCTTCTCCGACGCCAACCATGTCGGTAAGGATATCAGGAAAACAGTCCGCTTCTCTCATGGAATCAACAATGGTCCTTCCTTCTTCGATCCTGGTGACCATGTTGTGTGTCTGCTCTGCGATAAGAGCATTTGGCATGACCTTTGATGTGATTTCTACAGCCTTGGTCATCGGAAGTCCTGCCTGTATCATGGTGGCCATGGTGTTGGCAAAAAGGCTTGCCGAGTTAAGTTCAGCTATGTTTCCAAGAACCGGAAGTGCTAACTGAGCTTTTGCAACGTTGATCGCTCCCTTTGGAGTTTTCTTATACATGGTAAATGCGATGAACAGTGCAATTGCTATTATGATGAAATATACAAAGGTTTTTCTTACAAAGTCTGACATTGCTATGAGCATCTGTGTCATGATGGGAAGTTCGCCGCCCATATCTTCAAACATAGCAGTAAAGGTGGGAACAACTTTTACCATCAAAACGATTACTACAACGATAGCAATTACAAATACGAAAGCCGGGTATGTGAGTGCGCCTCTTACCTTGGCTCCCATCTTGGTCTGTTTGTCAAAGTGCTTATATACTGACTCAAAGGCCCCCGAGAGGTCTCCTGCCTCTTCGCCGGCCTTGATAGTCTCACAGAAAGTCGGAGGAAGTAATCTTCCGCCATGATCCTCAAAGGATGCTGAAATGGTACGGCCTGCTTCAACATCTTCTGCCACGGATACAAGTAGCTTTTTGAGGAACTTGTCAGTGGTCTTGTCCTCGATAAGCTTTACTGCCCTTGCGATCGGGATACCCGCAGAAAGAATAGTTGAAAACTGGCTGCACATCAGTGTAAACGCCTTGGAATTGAGCTTTTTACCTCCAAGATCCGCAACAAGGAATTTTGGAAGTGTGATCCCGACGCCGTTTTTTACTTCCTTTATGGAAATGACTGCGTTATATTGATTTCTTATCTTGGCTGTGGCCTCAAGCTCATCGATTGCTTCGATAAGACCTGATACTTCCCGCCCTCCTGATGCTAATGCCGTGTATTTGTAACTGTTCATAGTTCCCCCTTTTTCGCGTCATAATCCACGGAAAGTTACATCATGTTTCTGTTCACAAAATCCTTATTGACTGCGTAATGCAGTGCATTTTCTCTTGTTATCTGTCCTTTTTTCACCAGCATGATAAGTGCCTGGTCCATGGTCTGTCCGCCTATCTCGGCACTTGTTGCCACTGCATTGGCAATCTGAGGAGTGTTACCTGTTCTGATGAGGTTCCTTATAGCGTCTGTAAC